>Ga0105249_10003847_pt1 | contig 12957 bp, 12 predicted proteins | sample KBSS44metaG_FD_81522 | JGI IMG/M metagenome (GOLD analysis project Ga0105249, IMG submission 81522) | Switchgrass rhizosphere microbial communities from Kellogg Biological Station, Michigan, USA - KBS S4-4 metaG | ecosystem: Host-associated > Plants > Roots > Rhizosphere > Soil | place... | reverse complement strand
CGCCGGACAGCGACCGCTACAACTACCGCCGCGAGGAGCTCCTGGCGCAGATCAAGGTTGCGCTCGGCGGCCGCGCCGCAGAGAAGGTCGTCCTCGACGAGCTCTCGACCGGCGCCGAGTCGGATATCCAGAACCTCACCCAGGTCGCCCGCGGGATGGTCGGCCGCTGGGGGATGAGCGACACGGTCGGGCCGATCGCGGTCACCGATGGCCGCCGGGACGGTCTCCTGCTGCCCGGGGCGATGCCGGCCTCCGAGCCGACCCAGGAGCTGGTCGACAAGGAGGTCCGCCGGATCGTCGATGAGGCCGAGGACGAAGTCATCGAGCTGCTCCAGCGGGAGCGAGACCGACTCGAGGCGCTCGCCACGGCACTGCTCGAACGGGAGACGCTCGACCAGCCCGAGGCCTACGAGGTCGCCGGCGTGCCGCTGCCCGGTGGGGAGCCTGTGACTGTCCCCGCCGGCGGGCCAGGATCTGATACGCCTACCTCGGGAAGTGGTGACGATCAAGCCCGGTGACATCGACGAGGCGGTCCCGCCGAGCGGCGAGGGGTGCGAGGAGTGCCTGGCCACCGGCGGCTGGTGGCTTCATCTCCGCCGCTGTGCCAGCTGTGGGCACATCGGCTGCTGCGACAACTCGCCCGAGCAGCACGCGACCAACCACCAAAGGGCGACCGGCCACGACGTGATCCAGAGCTTCGAGCCGGGCGAGGATTGGTTCTATGACTACAGCTCCGGCGAGTTCATCGAGGGCCCGGCGCTGGCACCGCCTGATAGCCATCCGCCCGGGCAGGGGGTGCCGGGGCCGCGCGGCTCGGTGCCGCCGGATTGGCAGTCGAAGCTCCACCCGTGAGCAGGCGGAGTCGTTCCGGCCAGATCCGCGACTCGGCGATCTGGGGGGTAACGCTGGGGGCCACGTCGGGCGCGGTGCTGGGCGCTGCGATCGACGGGGTCGGGGCCGCCATCGGCGCCGTGGTCGGTGCGGCAGTGTGCGCGCCGGCCGAGGTGATCACGACGATGAACAGGGGCGCCGGCGAGATCAAGCCGCTCTGGCAGCGGATCTTCGCCAGCGCTCTGCTGATGGCGCTGTTCGGCTGGTTGCTGGGGCTGATCTACGGCTCCGACGAGCTCCTGCTCACCGCGCTGATCAGCGGCGCATTCCTCGGCCTGCTCGGTCTGCGACCCGCGAAGCTGGCCCTCGGACTGGTGGTCGGCGGCGCTGTCGGCGTGCTGTTCGAAGCGCTCGACGCCGGTCTCGATTCGGCGCTGGCGGCAGCGGCGGTTGCGATCGTCTACCGCACTGCCGCCGCCATCGCTTACCGTGATCGGCCCCTGGTTGAGGTGATGGCCGAGGAGGTGCCGGCGGCGGAGCTGCGATACGTCGTGCCCTTCGAGTCGCGCTCACGGTATGTCGGGGCCGACTACGTCGAGCAGCTCGCGAAAGTCCGTGGCGGCACCTTCCGCCGCAATCCGCCCGACGTCGGAATTCTCGCCTCACTCGACGACTTGAACGGCCCGACCTTCGACGCCAGCCGGGTTGACCCACTGATCCGCGAGTTCTACGAGCACACCAGCCGGTTCAAGCTTTCGATCATTCCCGAGTGGCGGCGCTGGATGAAGCCTGGGTACGAGCTGTTCAAGATGCTCGTCGCGCAGCCGCTTGGGCAGGCGGCGATCCCGTCGAACATCGAAGAGGCCCAGCGCGGGATGATCAGCACGATCGACACCATCGCTCTGGACGGCGGTGATGAGATCGACATCCGCGGCTGGATCCGGACCTACGCCGACTCGGGCAAGCCGATCTACGTCGGCATCTACACGAGCTTCAGGCACGAGGGCCGCGGCTATGTCAGCGTCGGCTTCCCGATCCCGAGCGCCAACTTCACCGCGACGCTGCTTCCCGAGAACGCCGGTGAGCACGACTTCGAACTGACCTCGCAAACCGAACTTCCGTTCACCGGCCACTACCTGAGCTCAGTCGACAGCGAGAGGGACGCCCTGACCGTCCTCAAGCTGCTCTATTTCCGCGAGCAGATCTATGTCTACGTCGCCGACGGCGAGCTGAAGACCGACCACAGCTTCAGCCTCGCCGGACAGCGATTCCTAACCCTCCACTACGAGATCGAGCGCCTCCGGGACGGGAGCTACCGCAGCGCCGCCGAGGACTGCCCTTAGGGCTACCGTTAACCGATGAACTCCCGCGACCTCTGGCCGTCTGCTTCCTACGAGGACTGGAGCAAGACCTGCGACACGCTCCATGCGCACACGCAGGTGCTGGGGAAGATCGCTGCCAAGCTGGCACCGCCCGAGCCACAGCTCCAGCACGCGGCGCTGCGGCTGACCCCGCGCGGTTGGGAGACGGCCCCGCTGCCGGCTCCGGACGGGTCCGGGGCGCTGGTGGTGGCGCTGGATCTGCACAGCCACGAGGCGGTCGCCGAGCACAGCGACGGGCGGGTGCGGCGGCTGCCGCTCACGCCGCACCGTGCTGTTGGCGAGGTGACCCGCGAGCTGCTGGCGGCGGTGGGCGACCTGGTCGGCGCGGTCGAGATCGACCCGACCCCGCAGGAGGTGCCCTGGAGCGCTCCGCTCGACGAGGACACCGAGCACGCGACCTACGAGACCGACGAGGTCGCCGCCTACTTCGCCGCCGCCACCCAGGCTGCTCTTGTGCTTGCTGCTCTCCGCGCGCCTTACCGCGGCCGCTCGAGCCCGGTCAACGCCTGGTGGGGCTCGTTCGACCTCGCCGTCAGCCTCTTTTCCGGCCGCTCGGTGGAGCCGCCCGCCGACGACTTCATCACCCGCAACGGGGGTGACGCCCAGCAGGTCGAGGTCGGCTGGTGGCCGGGCGACGGCCGCTACGGCAAGGCGGCGTTCTTCGCCTTCGCATATCCCGCCCCCGACGGCTTCGGCGACGCCAGCCTCGACCCCGCGGCTGCCCGCTGGGACGAGGGGCTGGGGGAGTACGTGCTCGACTGGGACGACGTCCGCGCCGCGCCCGACCCCCATGGCTACGCGCTCGAATTCGCCCGCTCCGCGCTCCGACACTCCTGCCGCGTCTGCGACTGGGACGCGAAGCTTGCCGCAAGCGCCGAAGGGGAGCCGCCACCGGTCGTGTAGATCTCTCGCGCTAACCGTCTAGCTCAGGACTGCAGGAACTCGAGGAGGTCCGCGTTGATCGTCTCGTGCTCGGTGGTCGGCATACCGTGCGGGAAGCCGTGGTAGGTCTTCAGGGTCCCGTTCGGCAGCAGCTCCGCCGATCGTGGCCCGGACGCGACGTAGGGGACGATCTGGTCATCCTCGCTGTGCATCACCAGGACCGGCACGTTGATCTTTTTCAGATCATCGGTGAAGTCCGTCTGGGAGAAGGCGACGATGCCGTCGTAGTGGGCTTTGGCCCCACCCGTCATTCCCTGACGCCACCAGTTCTCGATCACCGCCTCTGAGGACTTGTCGGGCTCGCGGTTGTAGCCGTAGAAGGGACCTGAGGCGAGCGCGCGGTAGAAATCCGAGCGGCCGGCGGCAAGTTCCGATTGAAAGCCGTCGAAGACGCTTTTCGGCAGGCCGTCCGGGTTGGCATCCGTTTTGACCATCAGCGGCGGCACGGCGCTGATCAGCGCGCCTTTCGAGACGCGGCTTTCACCGTGCCGGGCGATGTAGTGCGCGACCTCGCCGCCGCCGGTGCTGTGCCCGACATGGATTGCGTCGCGCAGGTCGAGATGGTCGGTCACCGCCGCGAGGTCGTCGGCATAGTGGTCCATGTCGTGGCCGTCGCCGACCTGGGTCGAGCGCCCATGGCCGCGCCGGTCGTGGGCGATGACGCGATAACCGTGCGCGAGGAAGAAGAGCATCTGGGCATCCCAGTCGTCGGCCGAGAGCGGCCAGCCGTGACTGAAGACGATTGGCTGACCCTCGCCCCAGTCCTTGTAATAGATCTCAACGCCGTCTTTGGTGGTGACGAAAGGCATCGTTATCGCTCCTTGGTGATGGTTCGAGTCCTGGCCTCCTGTCGGTTCTCGTAGCAGGAGATGTCAGGCCTCCCTGGGGATGCTCGGCGCCGGCGGCGCGAGGGCCGCCGGGCCGACCGCGCGCTCGCGCTTGCGCTCGAGCTTGCGCGAGAACGGAAGCAGGAGGAGGGCAACGATCACGACAAACCAGGCGAGGAGCTTGAGCAGGTCGCCGCCGACTCCCTGGCCGTCGAAGTAAAGGATGCTGCGCAGGGCATCTACGGTTGCCGCGCCGACCCAGAAGTGGTTGAGGAAGTGGACGAAGGGGGAGAGGACCGGGGCGGTGTAAGTGGCGCCCAGGCTCGGGATGTTGAGGAAGACGAAGATCGCCAGCGAGGCGAAGATCCCCGGCGGCCCGAGCAGCACCTGGAACAGGCGCGTGCCGAGGCCGATCGTGAACGTGTACAGGGCGCCGATGCCGATGAAGGCGAGGATCGTCCCGAACGAGCCGTTATAGACGTCGTAGAAGGCGCCGCCGATCAGGGTGGCAAGGGTCGCGACCAGCAGCGAGGTCACCGCGATGATCGGGTAGCGGCGGTTCGGCTGCAGGGCGGGGGTGACGGTCTCGAGGACGGTCGGGGTGATGTAGCCGCAGATCGTGCAGACGACCATGAACATGAAGATCCCGAGCCCGATCACGTCGCCGCTCGGCAGCGGCCGGACCTCGCGCACGGTGAGCTGTGCCCCCTGGGCGGTGGTGACGTTGCGGGCCAGCTGTTCGGCCGCGGTCGCGACGATCCGGCCGTTGGCGCTGGCGACGATCAGGACTCCCGGCCGTTTCGGATTCGCGGTCGGCACGAAAGCGGCGTTGAGGTCGCGCTGGCGGACGTCGTCGACCGCCTGCGCGAGGCTCGGCTCCTGGCTGATGTCGAAGGCCGAGCCGGCCTCTTTCGAGATCAGGACGCTGAGCGGAGCCGTCGCCGGCGGCGGCCCGACGATCGCCACCTTGATCCCGTTCGGGTCCGGAGCGTGGTAGGTGCCGATGATGAAGACCGCGAACATGACCACGAAGAAGAGGGGGATCAGCATCGCGCCGAGCGCCAGCGCCAGCTGCTGGCGCTGCTCCTGCGCGGCGCTGTCGGGCTGCCGCTCGTTCACGCGCGGACCCGAACCTCGCCGTCCGCCTCCTCCACCTCATACGTGGTGAGCGGCTCGGTCGCAGGGCCCTTGACGACGGCGCCGGTGCTGAGCTCGAACCGCGAGCCGTGGCACTGGCACATGATCTCTGTCCCTTCGAGCAGCCCTCCCGACAGCGGGCAGGCCGGTTCGGCGCAGACGCAGAGATCGTCGAAGGCGTAGAGGTGGCCGCCGACGCGGGCGACCGAGATCCGCAGCTTGCGGTCGTCGAGGTAGTAGGGAACGACGAAGTCGTCGGTGATCGCCTCGCTCGGCCCGAGCGCGCGGAAGGTGTCGGCGGAGAGATCGGTCATGGTTTCTCCTTTCCTCGCCCCGGTTCAGTACGGGTAGGCGGGGACGACGTCGGCCTTCTTCGCATCTAGTCGCAGCTCGCCCGGGGCGCCGGCGGGGACGATCGGGCGCTGCGGCATCACCGGGTCGATGCGTTCGTAGCCGGAGCCGAGCGGCGGCCGCGGGTCCGGGTCGCCTTTGTTCGGCCACAGCGACATCGCCCGCTCGGCCAGCGCGGTGATCATCAGCGACGGGTTCACTCCGGGGTTGGCCGGCATCACGCTGCCGTCCATGACGTGCAGCCCCTGCTGCCCGAACAGGCGCAGGTAGGGATCGACGGCGCCACTCTCACTGCTCTCGCCGATCGGGATGCCGCCGATGAAGTGGGCGGAGGCGTTGCGGTTGATTACCTCGAATAGCACCGCCCCCTCGTGGGTTCCCATCTTCGCCGCCACCCGGTCGACGAAGTCCTCGATCTCGGGGATGTGGACCGGCGGCGGGGTTCCGGAGGGCCGGCTGCGCAGCAGGCCGTCGTCCCAGTAGAGCTCGATCGAGGTGTCGGTCGTCTGCGAGCAGAGCGCGATGAAGCTGCGCTCCGACCAGTGGCGGGGGTCGCTGAAACCGAGCACCTGGCCGGGGTGCCCGACCAGCTCCTTCAGCCAGGAGGCGGTCGCGTGTTTTTGCTCGCCGTGCTGGTGCTCGGTGACGAGGAAGGCGAAGACGTCCGAGCCGACGCCCCACATCGTCGGCTCGACGCTCGTCACGTCATTCGGCCAGACCCCCGAGGTGATCGCCACCGAGCCCGGCGTGACGTGGATCCGCTCCGGGTCGCGCTCCCACTCACCGTGAGTCTGGGTGACCGCGAGCAGCTGCTCGGAGTTCGTCCTCGCCCGTTTCCCGAGTTCGCTCGAGAGGCCGGTCAGGTGACCCTCGTGCTGCATGTGGTGGAGCAGCTTCGACGAGCCGTAGGCGTGGGCGGCGACGATCACCTGCTCGGCGGTGTAGCTGTGGCGGTGTTGATGGGTCGAGCGCTGCGCCCAGCCGGGATGGCGCGTGTGGACCTCGAAGCCGCCGCCATCGAGCGGGACCAGCTCGTGGACTTCGTGCAGTTCGTGGATCTCGGCGCCGAACTTCTCCGCCAGGTAGAGGTAGTTCGTCGTCAGCTTGTTCTTGGCGTTGTGGCCGCAGCCGATGTTGCAGTTGCCGCACGAGATGCAGCCGGTGCGCCGCGGTCCGACCCCGCCGAAGTAGGGGTCCTCGGCCTCGACCCCGGGGCTGCCGAAATAGACGCCGACCGGCGCCCTGTTGAACGTCTCGCCGCGCCCGATCTCGGTCGCGACCTGCTGCAGGACGCGGTCGACGTCGGTCGGCATGTAGGGGTAGCGGACCACCCCGAGCATCCGCGTCGCCTGGTCTAGGCACGGCGCCAGCTCGTCCGCCCAGTCGGTGATCTCGGCCCACTCCGGCGCGTCGAAGAACTGCTTGGGCGGGACGTAGAGCGTGTTGGCGTAGACGTGCGAGCCGCCGCCAACGCCCGCGCCCGAGAGGATCAGCACGTTGTCGAGGTACTCGATCCGCTGGATCCCGTACAGCTCGGCGCCCGGCATCCAGATGAAGTGCGGCAGGTCCCACTGCGTTTTCGGGATGTCCTCGTCCCTCCAGCGCCGGCCCGCCTCCATGACGCCGACCTGGTAGCCCTTCTCGGCAGCGCGCAGCGCGGCGACGCTGCCGCCGAAGCCCGAGCCGACGATCATCACGTCGTAATCGAAGCCCGCCATTGCCAGAGACTTGCGTCGAGCGCCCGTGATCGCGCCCGTCGATCACCCTGGTTCCCTCCCTGGCATGTGTCGCACCCGCAGGGCTTGTCAGGCCCTGCCGAGCCGACTTAAGATCGAGTCTCTTGCCCATGAGTGAGGGTTTCCCCGAAGACGAGCGGGGCGCCAGTCTGCGAGGCCGGGGCGGCGAGTGCGAACTGCTGGATGGCTTGGTCTCCGCGGTCGGGCGGGGCGAGAGCCGCTCGCTCGTGTTGGTCGGCGAGGCGGGGATCGGCAAGACCGCGCTGCTCCAGCACCTGCTCTCGCGGGCGTCCGAGACGACCGTCCTGCGGGCCGCCGGCGTCGAATCGGAGATGGAGCTCGCCTTCGCCACCCTGCACCAGCTCTGCGCCCCCCGGCTCGACCGTCTCGATCGCCTTCCGGCGCCGCAGGGCGAGGCGCTCGAAGTGGTCTTCGGCGAACGCGCCGGTGCTCCGCCCGATCGCTTCCTCGTCGGCCTTGCCGTGCTCAGCCTCTTCTCCGAGCTGGCAGAAGAGCGGCCGCTGCTCTGCGTGGTCGACGACGCACAGTGGGTCGACCACGCCTCCGCCCTGACGCTCGCCTTCGTCGCCCGCCGTCTGCAGGCGGAGCCGATTGCGATCGTCTTCGCCGCCCGCGAGCCAAGCGACGAGCTTCGCCATCTGGCGCAGCTGCCGGTCGCTGGCTTGGGCGACCGGGACGCCCGCGAGTTGCTCGCCGCCGGTGCTCCCTGGCTGCTCGACGAGCGGGTGCGGGACCGGATCCTCGCCGAAATGCGGGGCAACCCGCTGGCGCTGATCGAGCTGCCGCGGGGCCTGAGCGCGACCCAGCTCGCCGCCGGCTTCGGGATGGCGGACGCCGGCGCGCTTAGCGGCCGCATCGAGGAGAGCTACGTGCGTCGCCTGCAGGTGCTGCCCGAAGAGGCGCGGCTGCTGCTCGTCCTCGCGGCGGCGGAGCCGCTCGGCGATCCGTTCCTCCTTCAGCTCGGCTGCGAGCGGCTCTCGCTCGCCCCCGCCACGATCGACGCGACCGAGGGCCTGCTCGACGTCGGCGAGCGCGTCACCTTCCGTCATCCGCTGGTGCGCTCGGCGGTCTACGGGTCGGCGACCGCGCCCGAGCGCCGCGCCGCCCACCTGGCCCTGGCCGAGCTGACCGACCGCGACCTCGACCCCGATCGCCGCGCCTGGCACCTGGCGGCGGCGAGCGCAGGTCCCGACGAGGACGTCGCGGCCGAGCTCGCGGCCTCGGCTAGCCGGGCGCAGGGGCGTGGCGGCCTCGCCGCCGCTGCGGCCTTCCTGCAGCGCTCGCTCGCCCTCACCGCCGATCCGGCCCGCCGCGCGGACCGGGCGCTGGCCGCCGCCCAAGCGAGCCTCGGCGCCGGCGCCTTCGACGCCGCCCGCGGCCTGCTTGCAGCCGCCGAGGCGGGACCGCTCGACGACCTCCAGCGCGCCCGCCTCGACCGGCTGCGCGCCGAGGCCGCCTACTCGGAGAGCCGCGGCGCCGAGGCCGCGGCTCTGCTGCTGCGCGCCGCGCAGGCACTCGAGCCGCTCGACCTGCGGCTGGCGCGCGAGACCTACCTCGACGCCTGGAGCTCGGCGCTCTTCGCCGGCCGGCTCGCCAGTCCCGCCGGCATGAGCGAGGTCTCGCGCGAGGCGCGGGCGGCGCCGAAGCCGGACGGGCAGTCCCGTCCCAGCGATCTGCTGCTCGATGGCTTCGCGCTCGCCTTCACCGACGGCCGCCGCTCGGCCGCTCCGGTCCTCGGGCAGGCGGCGCTCGCCTTCACCGCGCCGGAGGCCTCGGTCGAGGAGGTGCTGCGCTGGGGCTGGCTGGCGACCGCGGCGGCGGTGATGGCTTGGGACTTCGAGACCTGCCTGGCGGTCTCCGAGCGCGGGGTCGAGTGCGCCCGTGGGGCCGGCGCCCTCACGGTCCTCGCGGTCAGCGTCAACGTGTTCACCCAGGGACTGGTGCTGGCGGGAGAGTTCGACAGCGCTGCCACGCGGGTTGCCGAGGCGGACGCGGTGGTCGAGGCGACCGGCAGCCAGGTCGCCCCCTATGGCGCCCTCGTGCTCGCCGGCCTGCGCGGCCACGAGGCCGCCGCCACGCCACTGATCGCGACGACCATCGCGGCGGCGACAGCCGGCGGTCAGGGGACTGCTGTCCAGTACGCGCACTGGGCCAACGCCGTCCTGCTCAACGGCCTCGGCCGCTACCGCGACGCGCTCGCCGCCGCCACCGCGGCGAGCGAGGACACGCCGGAGCTGTTCGTCTCGGTCTGGGCGACGATCGAGCTGCTCGAGGCAGCGAGCCGCAGCGAGGAGCCGGAGCTGGAGCGCATCGCGCTCGAGCGACTGCTCGCCGCGACCGCGGTAGCCGAAAGCGACTGGGCGGCCGCAATCCGCGCGAGGTCGCAGGCGCTGCTGAGCGACCCCGACGCTGCCGAGCCGCTCTACCGCGAGGCGATCGAGCGGCTCCAGCGCACCCGGCTGCGCCCGGAACTGGCCCGCTCCCACCTCCTCTACGGCGAGTGGCTGCGCCGCCAGAACCGCCGCCTCGACGCCCGCGCCCAGCTGCGGGCGGCACACGAGCAGTTCGTCGTGATCGGCATGGAGGCCTTCGCCGAGCGGGCGCGAGGGGAGCTGCAGGCTACCGGCGAGAAGGTTCGCAAGCGGACGCTTGGGACCCGCGACGAGCTGACTCCGCAGGAGCTGCAGATCGCCCGCCTCGCCCGCGACGGGCTCTCCAACCCGGAGATCGGCGCCCGCCTCTTCCTCAGCCCGCGCACCGTCGAGTGGCATCTGCGCAAGGTCTTCGCCAAGCTCGAGATCCACTCCCGGCGCGAGCTGGTGACCGCGCTGCCGGCGACCGAAGCGGAGCTGGTCCCGAGCTAGGCGGCGCCGGCCGCTTTCGGCTCGTCGTCGCGCGCCTCGATCGCCTTGACGCTCGCTTCGAAGGCGCCCTTCAGTTTGCCCTTGCCGACCGATCCGAGGATGAATTCGAGGAAGCGCCCTTTGAAGTTCTTGCCCTCGCGCACGGAGATCAGTTCGACCTCGGTGCCGCCGTCGGGCTGCGGCGTCAGGTTGTAGGTGTGGCCGGAGTTGCGACCCCAGGTGTTCGAGTCGGTGGTGGTGAGGACGACGTGCTCGGGGTTCGACCAGTCGTAGTGCAGGCGCTCCCAGATGCCACCCGAGCCCTCGGTGACGTCAGCGTCGGTCGCGCCGAGCTCGTGCACTTTCAGGTAGTCGTCGGCGCTGTTAGGGAACAGCTCCTTGCGGCCGGGGCCGAAGTCGGTAAGGCCGGCGACGAACTGCGCTGGCGTCGCGGTCGTCTTCTGTTTGAAATGGAGCGTGGCCATGGGTTGGTCCTCCTCAGGGGTCGGGCAGGGTTTCGACGACGCGGCGGCCGAGCTCGCGCTCGAGCTCGCCGTCGGTGTTCAGGCCCAGCGCCCGCAGGCGGGCGGACTGCTCTCGCTGGGCGGGTCCGCCGAGCATCGAGAAGAAGTCGGCGAGGGCGGGCGGGAACTCGCTGTCCGGGGGCAGGGTCACCGGGTCGACGTAGGACTTGGTCCGCGCGATCGCCTCGTGGTCGAAGCGCGCGACCCGGGCGGCGATCGCCTCGACCTCCTCGTCGAGCCGCTGGTCGGGGATCGTCCGGTTGACGTAGCCGTAGAGCTCGGCGCGCGGCCCGTCGAGGTCGTCGGCGACCAGCAGGATCTCGAGCGCCCGGCCGCGGCCGACCAACCGCGAGAGGCGCGCCATCGGTCCGCCGCCCGGGACGACGCCGGTGCCGACCTCGAACTGGCCGAGCAGCGCGTTCTCGCGGGAAGCGAAGCGCAGATCGCAGGCGAGGACGAACTCGCTGCCGGCGCCGCGGGCGCGGCCTCGGACGACGGCGATGCTGAGCACCGGTGCCCGCGAGAGTCGCACCAGCAGGTCGAGCCAGGCGTGCATCCCGGTCGGCCCGTTGCCGAGCGCCAGCGTCTTTGCCGGATCGTCCTCGACGTCGTAGTGGGCGAGGTAGAACTCCGGATTGGCGCTGTCGAAGACGACGACGTTCAGATCCGGGTCGGTTTCGATCAGGCCGACCAGCTCGGCCAGCTCGGCGACGGTGGTGGCGGTGATCGTGTTGATCGGCGGGTGGTCGAAGGTCACCCGACAGTAGCCGGGGCTCGGCCGGTCGACCCCCAGGTGGGTCCACGGCCGCGCCCAGGCATCGGATCCCGAGCCGTTGCTCGTCGCGTCTCCGAGCTCCATGGGTCACTCCTCCCAGACTCGCCCGGCGAGCCGCTCGGTCACCTCCTGCAGCAGCCAGGTGTTGCCGTCGGGGTCGCTAAAGGTCGCGTAGGACGCGTAGGAGGCGCGCTGGGGATCCAGCCCTGGTTCGAAGCCGGCGTCGCCGCGGTGGAAGAAGTCACTGACCTCGACGCCGCGCCCGATCAGGTCGGCGCGCGCAGCCTCGATGTCGGAGACGACGATCTCGAGCCGTTCGGCCGAGCCCGGCGCGGCGCTGATCAGGCCACGCCCGAAGCCGATCGAGCATTCAGAGTGGGTGGGGGTGAATTGGACGACGCGGACGTCGCCGAGATCGAAGTCGGCGTCGAGCCGCCAACCGAGGCTCGCGTAGAAGGCCTTGGCACGGTCGACGTCGGAGACCGGGATCGCGACGACCTCGAGCTTCATGTCGATCGTCCCGGGCTCGGGGCTGGCCGCGGTCCCAGCGCTTTCGCTGGCGGTGCTCATGCTGTCCTCCCTGATCGATTGCGGTGGCACCAGCCTCCCGCCCCGGCCTGTTTTTCGCGCCCGTGTGGTCACTGGCCCGGACCCTGGCCCGGGCAGGCGACCAGGGAGTTGCCGGGCGCGAGCCTGGGGCCGATCGGGGATGCTCGCCCCGTGCCGGAGCTCGAGGGACAGACCGTCGTCGTAATCGGTGGCAGCGCGGGAATCGGGTTCGAGACCGCTCGGCGGGCCGCCGAACAGGGGGCCGAAGTGGTGCTGGCCGGCCGCGATCCAGAGCGCCTCGAGCGTGCAGCCGGGGAGGTCGGGGCGGCGCGAACAGCGGCGTTCGACGCTTACGACTTCGAGGCGCTGCGGCAGTTCTTCGAGCAGCAGCCGGGACGGATCGACCACGTGATGGTCACCGCTGGTGGACCCAGCTACGGCCCCTTGCTGGAGATGGACGCAGAGCGCATCCGCGACGCGGTTAGCGACCACATCGTGCTCGCGCTCGAGGTCGCGCGCCACGCCCGCCCGCGGATGTCAGCCGGCGGCGCGTTGGTGCTGATGGGCGGGACCGGCGGTCGCAGGATCAGCCGCGAGCTCGGCATCGCCTCGGCGGCGACCGCGGCGCTGCCCGTCTTCACCGCAACCCTGGCGCTCGAACTGGCCCCGGTTCGCGTCAACCTGATCGCCGCCGGTTTCGTCGACACCCCGCTCTCCGCCTCGCTGCTCGGCGAAGGCCTCGAAGCGCGGCGGCAGGAACTGCGGGAAACGCTCCCGATCGGACGGGTCGTCGCTCCAGCGGACATCGCCGCCCTCGCCGTCCATCTGATGGCCAACACGGCGATCACCGGCGCCACCTACGACATCGACGGCGGCCAGCAGTTCGTCGCCTGAATCACTCCCCTTCTCTATCCAGCGCCCTGGAGCGAGTCGAGGACGGCGGCGGCGTACCTCGCCGGCTCCTCCTCCCAGATGAAGTGGCCGCCGTCGATCACCTCGAGGCGGCTGTTCGGCAGGCGCTCGTGGAGGAATTCGGAGT
>Ga0105249_10003846_pt1 | contig 12958 bp, 7 predicted proteins | sample KBSS44metaG_FD_81522 | JGI IMG/M metagenome (GOLD analysis project Ga0105249, IMG submission 81522) | Switchgrass rhizosphere microbial communities from Kellogg Biological Station, Michigan, USA - KBS S4-4 metaG | ecosystem: Host-associated > Plants > Roots > Rhizosphere > Soil | place... | reverse complement strand
TGCGATCTATCTTTTTCTGATCGATCAGGGCTGGGTTTACATTTTGGAAGCCCTTACATGGGTTGTTAACAAGATCGCGGGGGCTTAAGGTTTCAGAATGAAGCAGTGGTATTTCATCCACACATATTCGGGGCATGAGAACAAGGTTGTCGAGAGCCTTCATGCGCGGATCCGCGACATGGAGCTCGACGGGCAGATCACCGAGGTTCTCTTGCCGAAAGAAACCGTGGTCGAAATGCGAGGCAACAAGCGGATCGAGTCGTCGCGGATGTTCTATCCGGGCTACGTTTTGGTAGAGATCGAATGCGACGAAAAGGGTAAGATCCCGGACAACGTGTTTCACGCGATCAAGTCGACGCCGAAAGTTACCGGATTTCTGGGCGGCAAACAGCCGACACCGCTGACGCAAGCCGAAGTTGACCAGATCGTTCACAACATCGAGGTCGCGACCGAAAAGCCGAAACCGAAGTTCTCGTACGAGGTCGGCGAAGTTGTTCGAATCAAGTCTGGCCCGTTCGCAAGCTTTACCGGAAAGGTCGAGGAAGTGAACGAGGAAAAGACGACGTTGAAAGTTACTGTGACCATCTTCGGACGTTCGACTCCTGTCGAGCTGAACTTCCTGGATGTTGAGAAGGTCACATTTGCGGAAGAAGAATAAATGAGGACATTTTCGGCAGTTAGCCACAGAGCACACAGCGAGGTTTAATAGCATTCCTCTGTGAACTCGGTGGCGGATTTCCGGGATCGTTAATCGAAAAATGGCTAAGAAGATTGAAGGTTACATCAAGTTACAGATTCCGGCGGGCAAGGCTAATCCGGCTCCGCCGATCGGACCGGCTCTCGGTCAGCACGGCGTAAACATCATGGAGTTCTGCAAGGCGTTCAACGCCAAGACGCAGAACGACGATCCGGATATGAAGATCCCGGTCGTGATCACGGTTTACGCGGACCGCTCGTTCACATTTGAAACGAAGACGCCGCCGGCAGGCGACTTGCTTCGCAAAGCGGCCGGTATCCCGAAGGGCTCGGGCAAGCCGAACAAGGAAAAAGTTGGAACGATCTCACGCGACAAGATCCGGGAGATCGCTGAAAAGAAATTGCAGGACCTCAACACGACGAATATCGAATCCGCGATGCGGACGATCGAGGGAACTGCGAAGTCCATGGGTTTGACAGTAGAAGGCTAAGAAAGAATAGGACGAATGGGACCAGTGGGACTTATACGTCCCATGGGTCTCATAAGTCCCATAAGTCTCATTAGGGAGAGCGACAAAGTCGCTCGTTAATACCTGGAGGTAAAATGAAAAGAGGAAAGAAGTATCTTGCTGCGCTCGAAAAAGTCGAGTTCGGCAAAAAGCACACGCTCGAAGAAGGCGTTGCTAAATTGAAAGAGATCGCGTTTGCTAAGTTCGATGAGACTGTCGAGCTTACGATGTGGCTCGGCGTCGATCCCCGAAAGGCGGATCAACTCGTTCGCGGTACGATCGTACTTCCGCACGGCCTCGGCGGTGCAGCGAAGAAAGTCGTTGTCATCGCTCAGGGCGATAAGATCAAAGAGGCTGAAGCTGCCGGAGCGGATATCGCGGGCGGCGAAGAGCTCGTTGAAAAGATCAAAGGCGGCTGGCTCGATTTCGATGCTCTGATCGCGACGCCCGATATGATGGGCAAGGTCGGTCAGCTTGGTAAGGTCCTCGGTCCTCGAGGCCTCATGCCCAATCCCAAAACAGGAACGGTGACGATGGACGTCAAGACGGCCATCGAAGAAACGAAAGCCGGTAAGGTTGAATACCGCGTCGACAAGACGGGTGTTATTCACTCGCCGGTCGGAAAAGTGTCTTTCGACGAGGCGAAGCTTCAGGAGAATGCACGCGTCCTGATCAATGCGGTGATGAAGGCGAAGCCGACGACCGCAAAGGGCCGCTATTTGAAGAAGATCAATCTCGCAGCGACGATGAGCCCGGGCGTTCTGCTCGACGAGCTGGCGTACGCGTAAGGAGTGAGGGAAACCACCCCGTCAGCCGAGGCGGCTGACACCCCTCCTTCGTAAGGAGGGGAGCCGGAGGAAGAATGAAGACAAGAGAAACAAAACAGAAAGATCTAAACGCCCTCACCGAGTCGTTGCAGAGTGCCAAGTCCGCGATGGTCGTCAGCTTTACGAAGCTCACCGTCAACAAGGACATTGAATTTCGCAACAGCCTTCGTGAAGCGGGCGCAAAATATCAGGTCGTGAAGAACACACTGGCCCGGATCGCGACAAAGGATACGCAGTTCGAGCAGGCTAACGAGGCCTTCAAGGGCGTTACGGCGATCGCATGGACCGAGAATGATCCGGTCGTTCTGTCGAAGGCGATCTCCAAGTTCATGAAGGACAACGCCGACATCTACACCTTTAAATCGGGTGTTGTCGACGGACGTCTCGTGGATTTCAAACAGGTGCAGTCGATCGCGAGCCTGCCTTCGAAGGAAGAGCTTATCTCGAAGCTCCTGTATGTTCTGAATGCACAGGCACAGCGTATCGTGACGGTCATTAACGCAGTTCCGCGTGACCTGGCGATCGTGATCAAGCAGATCGGTGAGAAGGCTCCTGCGGGCGAAGCGAAAGCTGAAGCACCAGCAGAGGCTGCTCCGGCAGTCGAAGCAGAGGCACCGGCCGCTGAAGAAGCACCCGCAGTTGAAGCACCGGCGGCGGAAGAAGCACCGGCTGCGGAAGCTGCTCCGGCGGAAGAAGCTGCACCAGCGGTGGAAGCAGAAGCTCCCGCTGCTGAAGAAGCTCCGGCGGCTGAAGGCGAAGAGAAGGCTGAATAGGTTTTTAAGATTTGAAATTTCAGATTTGAAATTTCAAACACAGGATTTTTGAGGATCTCGGATCTGAAATTTCAAATTCGAAATTTCAAATCTGAAACGGATCCTGAGATCTCAAATTTGAAATTGCGGGCGGCAACGCTCGCACGAGCCGTACTCAAGGAAAACGAGCTGGAACGATTGTCAGGTTGTTTCGGCGTCGGACTTGAAGGAATAGGAGATGCACCCGATTCCGAAGGTCCCGTGGGTTCTAGCGGCTGACAACTGAAGATGTTCGTGGTTGGTTGTTGGTAGTTCGTGGCAAATGCGACGAACAACGAACGACGAACAACGAACTAATCACAAACAAAGAACCCGTAGAGGAGATATATAAAATCATGGCGATTACAAAAGACGATGTTGTTGAATATTTGAAGGGAATGACGCTTCTCGAAGCGTCGGAGCTGGTCAAAGAGCTCGAAGAAGTTTTCGGTGTTTCGGCTGCTGCCGCGGCTGCTCCGATGATGATGGCTGCTCCGGGCGGCGATGCTGCTCCGGCTGCTGAAGAGAAGGACACGTTCGACGTTATCCTGACGGCTGCCGGCGGCAACAAGATCGCGGTCATCAAGGTCGTTCGCGAAGTCGTTGCAGGTCTCGGCCTCAAGGAAGCGAAGGATCTGGTCGACGGTGCTCCGAAAGCCCTGAAAGAAGGCGTTTCGAAGGACGAAGCCGAAGAGATCAAGACCAAGCTGACGGAAGCCGGCGCAACGGTCGAAGTCAAATAGTAATTCGGACTGTTCGGGGTTCGGCTGCGACTAAATCGCGGCTGAATCCCGTTTGTGTCCGAGAATATTTGTGAAAAGTGAGGTCTAGCTGTTAGACTATCACCAGCGCTCGATATAGCTCTAATTTAACTGAGTGGCGATTTGCCGTCGTCGACGGATGTGAAGCCTAGATTTTATCGGGGTTTCTTGCGGTTTTGACGCGATCGTTACGATCGCAAAAATGGGAGTCGGTGTCTTTTTGCGGCACTCTCGAAAAATAAAATAAGCAGCGATTTACTGCTGAGAAGCGGTCAGGGCAGACTCTACCCTCGACCGCATTTGCCGTCTTTTCTTGAAAATTTTGCGGGGGGACGTCCGTTAACACGGGAATCCTAGCAACAAACGACGGATAAATCAATAGGTTTTTTCCTTAGGCTTTTATTACTCATATGATCAACAATCCGCTTCAAAATAATTCACATGGCCTGGGACGCCGGACGAGTCAGTCGCCGGAGCGAATAGATTTCTCGAAGATCTACACCAGTGCGCAGATCCCGAATTTGATCGAGGTTCAGCGCGAATCGTACAACCGATTTCTGCAGATGGATCTCATCCCGGAAGAGCGGGACACCATCGGTCTGCAGTCCGTATTTGGTTCGATCTTCCCGGTATCGGATTTTCGCGAGACGGCGACGCTCGAGTACGTCGAGTACCAGATCGGAAACTGGCAGTGTAAGTGCGGAAACCTGGAAGGCCTCGAGCATCTGCGTGCGAACTGTAAGAATTGCGGTTCGAAGATCAAAGTCGATCCCTTCAATCCGGCTGAAGTTCTTTGTAACCACTGCGGAACTTTCAATGCCGTCCGACCGAAGCTTTGCCCGAACTGCGGTGAGCCCGTCGGACTGAAGCACAAGCACGACCAGCAGGAATGTCAGGAACGTGGAATGTCGTACAGCGTTCCGCTGAAGGTGAAGATTAGGCTCACGGTCTTCGACAAGGATGCTGAGACCGGCACATCGACGATCCGCGATATCAAAGAAGAAGACGTTTTCTTCGGCGAGATCCCGCTGATGACCGACAACGGAACGTTCATCATCAACGGAACCGAGCGTGTCATCGTCTCGCAGCTTCATCGAAGTCCGGGTGTGTTCTTTAAGGGCGACCGCGACGAATATCTCGCGAAGATCATTCCGTACCGAGGTTCGTGGGTCGAGTTCGAATACGACCAAAAAGGAATTCTGCACGCGAGACTTGGTAAGCGAAAGATTCTCGCGACGATCTTCCTCCGTGCACTTGGCATGTGGCTGAATCCGCAGATCGACATGAAGACGGTCTCGGACAGCATCCTCGAAGAGGTCGTAAAGAATGCAGAGTACTCGAATGCCGACATTCTGAAGCTCTTCTACACGATCGATCAAACCATCGTTTCGAAGGGCAAGCTCTTCATGCAGGTCAAGCCGGAAGGTGCGACCCACCTCGTCGGAATGCGTGCGGAAGAGGACATCAAGGACAAGAAAGAAGAGATCACCAAGACCGGCAAGAAGGTCACGAAGGCCGCGATCGCGGAGCTTCGTCGGCTGAAGAAAGACAAGGTCGAAGTTTCGGTGAACGATTTCGAAGGAGCGTTTGCCGTTGACGACATCGTCAACACCGAGACCGGCGAGGTCATCGTCGAATCGAACACCGAGCTGACGTCCGCGAAGCTCCAGCAGATCATCGAGGAAGGCATCGAAGGCTTTGCGGTCTTCTTCCCGAAAGGCGATGAGATCGGCGAAGTGATCGCGCAGACCTTGAAAAAGGACGCGATCCTGAAGCCCGTCGACGCACTGCTCGAGATCTATCGCAAGATGCGTCCCGGCGATCCGCCAACGGTCCCGACTGCGTACCATCTTCTCGAAGGAATGTTCTTCGATGCCCGACGTTTCGATCTTTCACGCGTCGGTCGTCTGAAGTTCAACATCAAGATGGGACGTCCGGAGCGCGATCGCATTAACGATCCGCTTCTCGCGGCGAGCGATTTCGTTGAAGTCGTGAACTACCTTCTTCGCATGAAGAAGAACAGCGAGCATTACATTCAGGACGACATCGATCATCTCGGCAATCGCCGCGTTCGTGCCGTCGGTGAGCTGCTCGAAAATCAGTTCCGCATCGGCCTCGAGCGCATGGAACGTGCGATCAAGGAAAAGATGTCGATCCAGCAGGACATGTTCACGACGATGCCGCGTGATCTTGTGAACGCCAAGCCTGTGACGGCCGCGGTTCGCGAGTTCTTCGGTTCATCGCAACTGTCGCAGTTCATGGATCAGACGAATCCGCTGTCCGAGATCACGCACAAACGCCGACTGTCGGCGCTTGGACCTGGTGGTCTTTCGCGCGAACGCGCGGGATTCGAAGTCCGAGACGTGCATCCGACTCACTACGGCCGTATCTGTCCGATCGAGACGCCTGAAGGTCCGAATATCGGTCTGATCTCGTCGCTGTCGTGCTTCGCTCGCATCAACGAATTCGGATTCATCGAATCGCCGTATCGAAGAGTGGAAGACGGACGCGTTATCGAGTACGTCAAGATCCACAACGGCGGCGCGACGAAGTTCAAACCGAGGGAGCACGTCCCGCAAGAGGAAGTCGAGAAGGCGAATAAGAAAGTGCAGAAGGATGGCGGCAAGGAGGCTGAATTCGAGCCGTATCCGTTCTACTTGACCGCTTGGGAAGAAGACAAATGGATCATCGGACAGGCGAACATCGAGCTCGACTCGAAGGGGTTCCTGGTCAACGATCGAAATGCCGCACGACAGAAAGGTGAGTTCATTACCGCTGACCGGACTGACATCCAGTACATGGACGTCTCACCGAAGCAGCTCGTTTCGGTCGCCGCATCGCTGATCCCGTTCCTCGAGAACGACGACGCTAACCGAGCTCTCATGGGTTCGAACATGCAACGTCAGTCAGTGCCGCTTCTGCGTGCCGAGTCACCGTATGTCGGGACCGGTATGGAGAAGATCGCGGCCCGCGACTCGGGTGCGGTCGTCATCGCAAAACGTAACGGCGTCGTCGATTACGTCGACTCCGAACGCATCATCGTCAAGGCCGACCATCGTGTCGACGGTACGATCTCGCGTGAGGTGACGGCGGACATTTACTCGCTGGTGAAGTTCAAGCGTTCGAACCAGAACACGTGTATCAACCAGCGACCGATCGTCGCGGTTGGCGAGCGTGTGAAGAAGGGCCAGGTCATCGCAGACGGTCCGTGTACGGATCGCGGCGAGCTCGCACTCGGCCGTAACGTGCTCGTGTCGTTCATGCCCTGGCGTGGATATAACTTCGAGGACGCGATCCTCGTCTCCGAGCGTCTCGTGAAGGATGACTACTACACGTCGATCCACATCGAGGAGCTCGAGATCGAAGCTCGCGATACGAAACTCGGACCTGAAGAGATCACGCGTGATATCCCGAACATCGGTGAGAACATGCTTCGCGATCTCGACGAATCCGGAATCATCCGCATCGGTGCTCAGGTCAAACCTGGCTCGATCCTCGTCGGAAAAGTTACGCCGAAGGGCGAAACGCAATTGACCGCGGAGGAGAAACTTCTCCGTGCGATCTTCGGTGAAAAGGCTGGCGACGTTAAAGACGCTTCGCTGACTTGCCCTCCGGGAATCGATGGAACAGTGGTCGACGTTCAGGTCTTCACCCGCAAGGGTCAGGACAAGGATGAGCGAAGTCTCGACATCGAGGGAATGGAAGAAGAAGATCTTCGCCGCGACCTCGAGGACGAAATTCGTATCCTTCAGGAACAGCGTGACGAGCGCATCTACGAGCTCTTCGAACGTCGCAAGCTGACGGAAGATCTCAAGGAAGGCCGTGAGGTCATCATCAAGAAGGGAACGACGCTATCGCGCGAGATGCTGAAAGAAATCGACCCGAAACTTCTTCGAAAGATCGAAGTCTCGGCCGGTTCGATCGACGTCTCGGCAGAGGTCAAGGAATACGAACAGCGTACCGATCGTCAGATCAACATCCTCTCGGATATCTATGACGAGAAGATCACGAAGCTGAAGCAGGGTGACGAACTGCCTCCGGGCGTGATCAAGATGGTCAAGGTTTTCGTCGCCATGAAACGAAAACTGAGCGTCGGCGACAAGATGGCCGGACGTCACGGTAACAAGGGTGTTATCGCACGCATCCTGCCGGAAGAGGATATGCCGTACTTGCCGGATGGAACGCCGGTCGAGATCGTGCTCAATCCGCTCGGCGTGCCGTCGCGTATGAACGTTGGTCAGATCCTCGAGACACATCTCGGATGGGCTGCTCGAGTTCTCGGATATCACTTCGCAACGCCGGTCTTCGACGGTGCGAGTGAAAAAGAGATCAAGGAATACATCGGCGAAGCGAACGCCAAATACGACGAGCTGAATCTTCCGCCGTCAGTCGGTCCTTCGGGTAAGACTCGTCTCTACGACGGTCTCACCGGCGAACAGTTCGAGCAGAAAGTAACCGTCGGTTACATCTATATGCTCAAGCTCTCGCACTTGGTCGACGACAAGATCCACGCTCGCTCGATCGGACCGTACTCGCTCATCACGCAGCAGCCGCTGGGTGGTAAGGCGCAGTTCGGTGGACAGCGATTCGGAGAAATGGAGGTGTGGGCACTCGAAGCTTACGGTGCGGCGCACATCCTTCAGGAATTGCTCACGTGTAAGTCCGATGACGTGGCTGGCCGTTCGAAGATCTACGAAACTATCGTCAAAGGCGTTTCGAATTTCGAGCCGGGCATCCCCGAGTCGTTCAACGTTCTCGTTCGCGAGTTGCAGTCACTCTGCCTCGACGTCGAACTCATCCAGGAAGATGAGATCGATCCCGAAGAAGTGGCAGCCGGCGTTGATTCGGTCGTAGGCGTAGATTAATTAGTTTCTGGTTCCGAGTTTCTGGTTTCTAGTGACTCGGAACCTTAACAAGAAACTAGAAACCAGGAACTAGAAACTGGAGAAAAAATGTTTCGATTTAACAACGACAACAAAACACAACTGACCACGAATTACGAAGCTATCCGCATCAGCCTCGCATCGCCCGATAAGATTCGTTCGTGGTCGCACGGCGAGGTGACGAAGCCGGAGACGATCAACTACCGCACCTTCAAGCCGGAGCGTGACGGTCTGTTCTGTGCACGCATCTTCGGACCGGTCTCCGACTGGGAATGCCTGTGCGGAAAATATAAGCGGATGAAACACCGCGGTGTCATCTGCGACAAATGCGGTGTCGAGGTTACGCAGAGTAAGGTCCGCCGTGAGCGGCTCGGTCACATCGAGCTCGCGTCGCCGTGTTCACACGTCTGGTTCTTTAAGGGCCTGCCGTCGCGTATCGGCCACTTGCTCGACATCACGCTTCGCGATCTGGAAAAGATCCTCTACTTCGAAACGTACATCGTTATCGACGAAGGCGACGTTCCGGATCTGAAGCCGAAAGAATTGCTGACCGACGATCGATATCGCGAACTCATGCGCGATTATCCGAATCAGTTCGTCGCGAAGATGGGTGCTGAAGCGATCAAGGAACTGTTGATGAAGATCGACGTTCCCGAGCTCGTCGAAGAACTCCGAGCGAAGATGAAGGACGAAACTTCGCAGCAGAAGAAATTGAAGTATTCGAAGCGGCTGAAAGTTTCGAACTCGTTCTCGCGTTCGGGCAACAATCCGGAATGGATGATCCTGGATGTGATCCCGGTCATTCCGCCCGAGCTTCGTCCGTTGGTGCCGCTCGACGGCGGCCGATTCGCGACATCGGATCTCAACGATCTGTATCGCCGCGTGATCAACCGCAACAATCGTTTGAAGAAGCTCATCGAGCTTCGCGCTCCGGAAGTCATCGTTCGCAACGAAAAGCGCATGCTGCAGGAAGCAGTCGATGCTCTCTTCGATAATGGACGTCGAGGCCGCGTGCTTCGCGGTGCGAACAATCGCCCGCTGAAATCTTTGAGTGGAACGCTCAAGGGTAAGCAGGGACGTTTCCGTCAGAACCTTCTCGGAAAACGTGTCGACTACTCGGGTCGCTCGGTGATCGTCGTTGGTCCGGAGCTCAAGCTTCACCAGTGCGGTCTGCCAAAGAAGATGGCGCTCGAGCTCTTCAAGCCGTTCATCTACAACAAGCTTGAAAAAGACGCACACGCTGCGACGATCAAGCAAGCTCGTGAAATGGTCGAACGGCAGGAGCCGATCGTTTGGGACATTCTTGAAGAAGTTATTCGCGAGCATCCGGTTCTTCTGAACCGTGCTCCGACTCTCCACCGTCTCGGCATCCAGGCTTTCGAGCCCGTGCTTGTCGAAGGTAAGGCGATCAAGATCCACCCGCTCGTTTGTACGGCATTCAACGCCGACTTCGACGGCGACCAGATGGCAGTTCATATTCCGCTTTCGGCCGAAGCACAGATCGAAGCAAGCGTCTTGATGCTCGCGTCGAACAACTTGCTCTCGCCGGCGAGCGGTCAGCCGATCACGGTTCCTTCGCAGGATATCGTTCTCGGATGCTACTACCTGACGCTCGGTCGCGATGAGATGAAGGGTGCGAACAAGGTTTTCGGATCGATCGACGACGTTCTGCTCGCACTCGATGCGGGAGTCATCGAAACTCAGAGCAAGATCCGCCTGCGATGGCGCGGCGATCTGCTCGACCTTTCGATGGAGCATCACAACCAGGACGTCATGCGTGCGACGGTTCGCGAAAATGTCGATCGTGTGATCGACACTACTGCGGGTCGCGTGATTCTTAACGAACGCCTGACACGGGACGGTCTGCCGTTCGTCAATGGAACGCTCAAGAAGAAAGGACTGCAGTCGCTGGTCAGCTATTCGCATTTGCGACTCGGTCACGAAGCGACCGTTCTTCTGCTCGACGATCTGAAGACGATGGGCTTCTTGTACGCGACGAAATCGGGCATGTCGATCGGTATCGATGACATGGTCACGCCGACGAGCAAGAAGGGCATCATCGAAGATGCTCGTAAGGAAGTCGACAAACTTCAGAAGCAGTACGAAGACGCAACCATGACGAACATGGAACGCGAGAACAAGGTGACGGCCATCTGGTCGGAAGTTACCGATCGCGTTGCGAAGGAAATGTTCAAGGCGATGCACACTCGCGAAGCCGAACGAAAAGAGCTCAACCCGATCCTCGTGATGGCCGACTCAGGCGCTCGTGGTTCGGATGCTCAGATCCGTCAGCTCGCCGGTATGCGCGGACTGATGGCGAAACCTTCGGGTGAGATCATCGAGACGCCGATTGTCGCGAACTTCCGTGAAGGCTTGAACGTGCTGCAGTACTTCATCTCGACGCACGGTGCTCGTAAGGGTCTCGCCGATACGGCGCTCAAGACGGCCGACTCGGGTTACTTGACGCGTCGTCTCGTCGACGTCGCACAGGATGTGATCGTTTCTGAAAATGATTGCGGAACTCTCCGCGGTGTGTGGGCCGAAGCGATCATCCGAAACGGTGAAGAAGTCGAAAGCCTTCGTGATCGTATCGTCGGATGTACATCGCTTGATGACATCATCGATCCTGTCGAAGGTACGACGGTCGTCACCGCGAACACAGAGATCAACGAAGATCTCGCAGCTCAGGTCCAGCTTTCAGGATTGCAAAAGGTCCGGCTTCGTTCGGCACTGACATGCGAAAGCCGTCGCGGCATCTGCGTAAAATGCTACGGCCGAAATCTCGCGACCGGTAATACGGTCGAGATCGGTGAAGCTGTCGGTGTTATCGCCGCTCAGTCGATCGGTGAACCCGGAACGCAGCTTACCATGCGTACGTTCCACGTCGGTGGTACGGCTCGTCTCGAACAGGAGACGAAGCACATGGCTGCGATGGACGGAACGGTGAAGTATCTCGATGATCTCAAGGTCATCAAGAACCGCAACAAGGAGTTGATCTCGTTAAAACGTCAGTCGGAGATCGCACTCGAAGACGATCGTGGACGCGAGGTTGCTCGCTACCAGGTCGTGTACGGTGCACAGCTTCACGTCAAAGACGGACAGAAGGTGACGGAAGACGACATTCTTGTGACGTGGGATCCGTTCACGTTCGCGATCCTTACCGAGGTCAAGGGAACCGTTAAGTACCAGGACCTGAAAGAAGGTAAGACGGTCGAAGAGGAGATCGATAAGGTCACCGGTCAGAAGCGTCTCGTGGTCAAGGACTCGGATGAAAAGAACCAGCCGCGTCTCGAGATCAAGGACGGCACGAAGACCCTGAAGACTTACCAGATGCCGATCCGTGCGAACCTCATGGTCGAAGACGGACAGAACATTCAACCGGGCGATGTGATCGCAAAGATCCCTCGTGAGACGACGAAGACGAAGGATATCGTCGGCGGTCTGCCGCGTGTCGTCGAGCTCTTCGAAGCTCGCCGTCCGGGTGAAACTGCGATGATGTCTGAGATCGACGGAGTCGTCAGATTCGGTCCGATCTCGAAGGGTAAACGTAAGATCGTCGTCACCGGCGATGACGGTGCCGAACGCGAATACGACATCCCGCGTGGTACGCACATCAACGTGCAGGAAGAAGATCGCGTCCGTGCCGGTGAGCCGCTGATGGACGGACCGCTGAACCCGCACGATATTTTGCGTGTTCTCGGAACGAGCGCTTTGCAGAACTATCTCGTGAACGAAATTCAAGAGGTCTATCGTCTGCAAGGTGTGAACATCAACGACAAGCACATCGAGGTCATCGTTCGTCAGATGCTTCGCTGGGTGAAGATCAAGGAAGTCGGCGACACCGATTTCCTGATGGAAGAGCAGGTCGACCGCTTCCGTTACGAAGACGAGAACCGTCGCGTGGCGGACGAAGGCGGAAAGACTTCGGTCGGCGAACCGCTTCTTCTCGGAATCACGAAGGCTTCGCTTTCGACGGATTCGTTCATCTCGGCTGCTTCGTTCCAGGAGACGACTCGTGTCCTGACCGAAGCCGCGATCTCGGGCCGCGTCGATTATCTGCGTGGCTTGAAAGAGAACGTCATCATGGGTCGACTGATCCCGGCGGGAACCGGTATGAAATATTACCGCAACGTCAAAGTCGCACCTGATGCAACCGAGAATCGTAAGGTCGAGGACGAGTTCGACGAGCTAGCCGAGCTCCGCGGCGGCATCGACATCCCGGTACTCGGAAGCGTCCCCGGCGTCGACACCGACGCGGGCTACGACGAAGCCGAAGAAACCCTCGACGATCTCAGCCTCGAAGAGGATGAAGTATTCGACGACTCGATCAAGCCCGACGGCTTGGTCGACGTCGTCGGTGCGGAGGATGATTTTTAAGGATTGTCGATAGTTTGGAAATAGGAAAGCTGCTCGAGAGATCGAGCAGCTTTAATATTTAGACTGAACGCCATCGACTGATTAACCCATCAGGCATTCGGACGCGTGTGCTGA
>Ga0105249_10003845_pt1 | contig 12958 bp, 10 predicted proteins | sample KBSS44metaG_FD_81522 | JGI IMG/M metagenome (GOLD analysis project Ga0105249, IMG submission 81522) | Switchgrass rhizosphere microbial communities from Kellogg Biological Station, Michigan, USA - KBS S4-4 metaG | ecosystem: Host-associated > Plants > Roots > Rhizosphere > Soil | place... | reverse complement strand
TGGGATCTATTGGAAAACCATTATAACCGTGTTACTGATACTTGCATTCCTGAAGAGGAAGCTTTCCGTCGCATACAGCAACACATTCATAAGTTATGGAAAGATGCAGATGATAAAGGCGAAAGATATTTTCCGCATGCGTTCATGTATAAAATGTTACTCAGCGGAGTGTTGAAAGAGCATTATGAAATTGATTTGAAAGATAGCTGGATGATGGCAGCAGCAGAAAAAAAATTACCTATCGTAGTTGGCGGATGGGAAGACAGTACCATGGGAAATATCTTTGCTTCATATGTTATAAAAAATCAGATGAAGGCCACTACTATGAAAAGCGGAATTGAATATATGGTATGGCTTGCTGATTGGTACCGAAATAATAGTGGTGGCAAAGGAGTTGGATTTTTCCAGATCGGCGGCGGAATCGCCGGCGATTTTCCAATTTGTGTTGTGCCTATGATGTACCAGGATCTTGAATGGCATGATGTGCCATTCTGGAGTTATTTCTGTCAGGTAAGTGATTCAACAACTTCGTTCGGTTCTTATTCCGGCGCTGTGCCAAATGAAAAGATTACATGGGGTAAACTAGGAATTGACACTCCAAAGTTCATTGTTGAAAGCGATGCAACAATTGTAGTACCTCTAATATTTGCATACTTATTAGGATGGTAATAATGGTTTGTGGATAATATTTATATAATCAACTTTATTACTACTATTGAACTTCTGTTGCGACGCTCCTTTCATCTTTCTAACCATTGTTTAACATATGCGTCACTCCCGATAACTATCGGGATTACCCAAACACTGAGCTTGTCGAAGTGGAAGGGTCGCACACTTGTACTGCGACAACCCGATAGCTATCGGGTCTATTCAACAATAAAAAACCCCGGATTAATTCGGGGTTTCGTTTATAAGGAAGGTAAGGATTAGTGTCTGCGATCCAAACGATCTTCGCGACGATCTCTTTTGTTTTCATCACGGTCACGGACATCTTCTCTGCGATCTCTCACATCTTCTTTTCTGTCACGAACATCTTCACGACGATCTTTTAAACCACCATTATGTCCTCCGTCAATTACATCTTCTCTTCTGTCACGGCGGTCCTCTTTTCTATCTCTTACATCTTCACGTCTGTCGCGGATGTCTTCCCTGCGATCAAATTTATTTTCAATACGGTCGAATCGTTGATTTCTTTGTGCTGATGCGTCTGTAAAAACAGCGAATCCCAGCATTAATACAGATCCAATAAGTACGGATCTTACAGCTTGATTAGTTTTCATATTCTTTTTTAAGGGTTGTAAAAGGATAACGAATAAATAGACCAGCCGGTTGCTCTAAAGTTTAATGGAAACAAAAAACCGCCCCGATTTTATCGGGGCGGAAAAAAATAGAACGAAAATAATTTTATGAAAAATGCAATTCTTTCCTGATAAGTTCGGCCTCTCTTGAAGAGTGGAAACATGATACCAACAAGGAAATAATAAATAACTTTTGAATAGATCTTTCAATCAGCAGGCTTTCGTTATTAAAAAATACTTCCATTCCCCAAAAACCAAGGCAAATTATTAGTGCAACAAGGACCGAATAATACGGTTGCTTATTACTGTAGGCAGATAAAAGGAATATTATTGCTGCAAGACCTATATAAAGAAGAATGTCATTTGTTGTAAATATGGCACCAGGTAAGAACCAAAAAATAGCTGCGCCCAATACAAAGGCAACACCGCAGGCCAGTAAAATATTGCGGGTTTTGCGAAGCCGTTTATTTAGTTGAATTGTTTCCTGAGTGCGGTACATTTCGGAATAATCAATATGATTATTTGTGTTGATCTGCATAAGGGTAGGGTTTTTATTTAACTGATTTATGAAATTTTCGTAGACAATTTCGTACAGCTAAATAAGTAAAAATTTTTCTTTTTTTCTAAGTAAATATACCAATTCTTAAAAAGCGGACCCCAGCGGCATATCTCTTTTCAGCATCTCCTCCCGGTTTGCCATTTCCATTGCTGTGTAAAAAACCAGTTTGGCCCGCTTTTCCATCAGATCGTATTTTATCTTATCAGGGGTATCAGTAGGTCTGTGATAATCGGGGTGAACACCATTAAAGTAAAAAATGATCGGAACTCCTTTTTCGGCAAAATTGTAATGATCGCTGCGATAATAAAAACGATTGGGGTCTTTGGGATCATTGTATTTTCTGTCAAGCTTCAGTTTAGTATAAGTACCATTGATGGCTTCTGTTATCGGCGTAAGTTCCGAACTGAGTTTATTATCACCAATTACATACACATAATTAGCAGAATCTTTATCCTTCATGTAATCATTTCCTATACGGCCGATCATATCAATGTTCAGGTCAACGGTGGTTTTTTCCAAAGGATAAACTGGATGATTTGCATAATAAGCGGAACCCCAAAGGCCATGTTCTTCACCGCTCACCGTCATAAATACAATACTGCGGCGGGGACCATTTCCTTCAGCCTTTGCTTTTGCAAATGCTTCGGCCAATTCAAGAACACTTACGGTACCACTGCCATCATCATCAGCGCCATAAAAAATAGCAGTATCTCTTTTACCTACATGATCGTAATGCGCTGTAATAAACACATACTCATCTTTTTTATCAGTGCCTTCAAGCAATCCAATCACATTACTTACCTGTGTTTTTATTGTTGTTTTTTGAAAAGTAAGATCAATGTTTGCTTTATACGTCTTTCCAGGCAATGAATTAGCAATCATTTTATCAAACACTCCTTTACCATCTTCTCCCATAATTTCAGCAGCTACTTTTTCAGAAATATAAAATAACAACGGATTAAAACTGGATTTATAGCCATTAAGACTCCATCCTCCGCGATTATTTGCAGGTCTGTTTGATGAACCAAAAGATTTTGAAACCAACAATATGGCAACTGCTCCTTTCTTTGATGCGCTTTGTAATTTTCCAAATGTTTGGCCAGGACTCATGCCTCCAGTTTGTGCAGATTTATAATCAGTTGGTGTGCCTTCTATAATTAAAACAGCTTTGCCACGTACATCAAGATCTTTATAGCTATCCATTTTTTCGTCAACAATACCGTACCCCGCGAAAACAACCTCTGAAAATGGAAGCTCGGCTGAATAATTAGAATTATTATTTAAATAGTCTTTAGTTAATTCAAAAGATTTGCCATTTACACTAAATGATGAAGAAACCACAGAATCTTTATAAAGCGGATAAGTCAAACGATAGCTATCGCCATTTCCCGGCTTCAACCCGATCGATCTGAAATGTTGTTCGATATAATTAGCGGCTTTTTCCAAACCAGGTGAAGGAGTATCTCTTCCTTCATTCTCAGCACTGGCAACTATATAAAGATGTTTTTTAAGATCAGCAGCAGTGATAGAATTACCGATTTTTTCCATCGCCTTATTTTTCTTTTGTGCAAAAAGAGAAATAATTGGAAGCAAAGCAATCAGCAGTAACGTAGTTTTTTTCATGTGATTTATTAAGTTTTTATTTAAGTCATAGCCAAATTTATATAAACATAAATTTTAGCAAGCTCAAATATAAGCCTGATAGATTTTAAAGAAACCATAAATGGATGAAAGGTATCCGATAGCTATCGGATCAGCAGCCTTCAGCAATTTTTTCTACGCGGAGCTGATGACGGCCGCCCTCAAATGGGGTGTTTATAAAAAGCTGTACCATTTTTTCTGCGTCACCTTCACGTACAAAGCGGGCAGGGATACAAAGAATGTTTGCATTATTATGTTCTCTTGCCAGTTTAGCAAGTTCTTCGCCCCAGCAAATAGCAGCACGAATTCCTTTGTGTTTATTTGCTGTGATAGCAACTCCGTTAGCGCTGCCGCAAAGAAGTATGCCAAATGATGCTTCTCCTTTTTCAACTGCATTGGCTACAGGATGAGCAAAATCAGGATAATCAACAGAATCCTTAGAGTGAGTACCAAAATCGTGGTATGTAAGATCCTTAGCTTCTAAAAGAGAGATTAACTCTTCTTTGAAATCATATCCTGCATGATCACTGCCAATAGCAACTGGTTTACTCAGGTCAAATGATGAAGACATAAAAAATAATTAATAATTAGTAATTAAAAATTATCAAAGCAAAGTTAGGTTAATGCTTTATCAACTCCATTCTTCTTTTTCCTGAATAGCTTTTTCTCTTTCCACTTTTGCAGTAAGCCAAATACTTATTTCATACAACAACCAAAGTGGGATAGTGCAGATAATCTGGCTGATAACATCAGGCGGAGTAATAATTCCGGCTAAAATCAAAATGATAACAATGGCATATTTGCGGTTACGACGTAGAAAATCAGGGCTCATTAAACCAACTTTTGCAAGAAAAAACATAACAAGCGGCAATTGGAAAGCCAGGCCGGTTCCAAGTATTAATGGAACAAGTGTATCAATATAGCTCGTTATTGTCCAGCGGTTCTCAATATTATCATCCAATTGAAAGTTGGCAAAGAAATTTACTGTGTAAGGAGCAATGACAAAGTAGCCGAATAATATCCCTAGGAAAAATAAAAAGGAGACCCAGAAAATAACACCTCTTGTTTTTGATAATTCTTTTTTTGTCAATGCAGGTCTTATGAAACGCCAGAACTCCCAGAATATGTAAGGAAAAGCAACGATGATGCCGCCCACAAATATCAATGTGAAATACATGCTGAATTGGCCGCTTACAGAAGTGCTTTGCATTTTAAGCCCAATATCTTTCATACACATCTTATCGCCAAGCCCGATAGCATGCCCAAGTTTGCAAAGCCATTTATAAGTTGGGAAATCAGCATGAGTGGGTCCCATCAGCACATCGCGAACAAAAAATGTATTATAAATTATAAATACGATTGCTCCAGCAGCAATGGCCAGTACAGAACGAAATAAATGCCCACGCAGCACTTCCAAATGTTCAATAAAAGACATTTCAGCCTTTTCTTCGTTATTCTTTTTTCTCCATCCAAATAAACTCAATGCCATCTGTATTAATTAGAATCGCAAATATAAGTAGCAGAGACGGGCTATTGTCAACCCATTTTCATAAAATGAAAAACCCCGGCAAAATACCGGGGTTTATTAATGGAAAAACATTTTTTATTTAACAGATAAAGCCTTGTCTATTAAGAATGCAAGATTTGCTCTGTGTGCACGGGTTTGTTCGTCTGTAGAAACTGCTGTTGCCAGCATTCCTTTTATTTTCTTCAGCGTATTGTACATCGCTGCTTTTGAAGCATTATCATAAGGGCTGATTGGCGCTGATGTTATTGCTGAAAGACCTTTTACATACTCAGTCTGAAGATTGAGTCTATACAAGTTCACATTTGTTTTTAGATCAGCTGCAAACACTGCGTTGGTTAAGTCACTCATCATATCAGCAGTAGTGTAAGTATTGCCATACAATGTGCTGTTATTGATCCTACTCATTGTATTAGGGCTGAGCAGGTGTGTGAATAATTGAACCTGCATAAAAAGTACTGTTGATTGAGGCTTTATGTCTTCGCCAGCGCCAAAGAAATTAAAACCACGACGCTGCATTTGCAAATAAGGGAACAAAGTAGCATCACCTTTAAATGCATCAGGAGCCAAAATGTATTTAGCCAACAGCGCCATTGCTTTTTTCTGATAAGCTACAGACACCGGAGTGAAAGGTTTAGTGGTTGTTTCCTGTCCAACAAAACTTCTGTCAACCATTACACCACCGATAAAGCGGCTTACAGATTGTGCCATTGAAAATCGTTGGCCCATCAGAGTGCCATAACGGCTTCTCAGTTCAGCATATGATTTTCCGGGCTTGCTGTATTTTTCTTTCAGTTTACCCATCAGGTTATTGACCAGTATAAATCTATCCTCTGCATAAGCCACCATATCACTACTCATGTCATTGATCATAACACGAGGATCAATACCACCGCCACCCGGGCTACGCATATCGTCAGCATCATTACCAAATGCAAGACCAGGTTCAGTGCTGCGACTAAGTATCTTTTTCAAACCAGCTGCTTCTTCCGCAGGGCTAAACGGTGTATACCCAAATTCAATTGCCCACAGATCATAAGGACCTGCTTTGGTTGTATAATAATCACCTTGCTTGCTACGATCTGTTGAAACATTCACGGCAGGATAATCCATTACTGATCCCTGTAACCCTTTTGTATGAGTAATATCTTTATTATTTACTTCTGCAGGGCTCAGCATCTGGCTTGCCTTCATGTTATGGTTCAATCCCATTGTATGCCCCATTTCATGCAAAATGAGGTAATACAAAAATTGCTTATGCAATTCTTTGATTTCAGCAGGTGATGCATCACCTGCTTCCAATGTTGTAAGGCCAGCAGTGAACTGAGCTTTTAACTCTTGGCCTAATGTGCAAACCATCCACTTGTTTTTTAAAGCTGATGGGTTTACATCTTCATTTTTACCCAAGCTTAAAAGTGATGAAGGCAGATCAGTATTCATTGATTTTACATCATATAATTCTTCTGCTATTGGGCTTGAGCTGCCACTCATCCATTCAACGGTAATATCAGCACCAAGTATTTGACCTGTTTTTGGATTTACAAAACTGGGTCCGATAGCTCCGTAAGGAGGATAGGGTGAAGACACCCAGCGAATAACATTGTAACGAATATCAGCAGGATCCCATGTTGCATCATCAGGCATGATCTTCATTACAACTGCATTTTTAAAACCTGCTTTTTCAAAAGCTTCATTCCATTTCAAGCCTGCTTCTACAATTGTTTGACGATATTCAACAGGTGTTGTATTTTCAACCCACCATACAATTGGTTCAACTGGCTCGCTGACTGCAGCAGAAGGATCTTTTTTTACCAGGTTCCAACGATTGATCACATCTTTATAATCTGCCACTTTAATGCTGGTAAGGTTATCGACTTCCTGTGTAAAGAAGCCAACTCTTGGATCATCAAACCGTGGACGAAAATCATTATTTGGCATTTCCAAAAAGCTATGCTGGAAACGAATACGGTTATAACGGGCATCAGTAATATCTTTTCCACCTTGATTAAAAGGAGCAGGATTATCATATGCCAATTCAACAATTACATCAGTATTGTTAGGATATGAACGTACTGATTTATAACCAGACTTGGCTGCATTCAGATTACCAAGGTTGAATACAAAAGCAGCAGCAGGACCGGGAGCAACCAATGGTTTTATCGGGTCAAGCTTTTCACTTAAAAACAATCCATCACCAGCGACAATAAATCCCGTTGAATCTTCACCATCAATTTTTGCAGAATAAAAAACTGCTTCTGTTACATCCACATTGGCTGATTTACTTACAGCATTTTCAGGGTCATACCAGAAATTAGTATTCACCTGCGAAAACTCCAGCTTGTCAAATGTCTTTCTAATCTTAAAGATCCATGTTGTGCGGATCATATTCTGGTGTAAGAATAAACTAGTAGGACCACCCATTGAAAAACTCTGGTAGATATATTCTTTACCCAACTGGTTTTTCTTTACATACATCTGCACACTTCCGTTTGCCGTATCCTGGTATACAGTAAAAAGACCATCCATTTTTTTACTGCTCTTCACTTTTTCTGCCACCGTAGGTTTAGGCGGTGTCGATGGCGTTTTTTTTGTTGAGTCTGATTTTGCGGCTTGGTTATTAGCGGGGGTGTTTTGCGAAAAACTACAAATGCCCACAAACATACCGGCTGCCAGCAAAAGCAGCGACTTTTTTGCTTGTATCATATTATTATTAATTTTTTTGGAAAACGAAAGATAAATCTCTGGAAGGACTCGCAGAAAAATAAATTGATAAACGGGTTAAGGTAAGTATAAATAGGGAGTAGGGTCGCTTTATTTCAGTTTTTTGATCTTCACCATCTCAATACGGGTGTCGCTTACGTTCATAATGTCAAATTCGTAGTCGGCAATAATGATCCTTTCTTTTTGCTTAGGTATGGTTTCATGATAGTTTATAATGAAACCGGAAAGGGTTTCTGTCTCATCAACAGGAAAATCAAAACCATATTTTTCATTGATATAATCAAGCTCGAGACGGCCTGAAAAAATATATTCGTTCTCGGCAATTTGTTTTTCAACAAACTCTTCCACATCATATTCATCCTGTATTTCACCAAAAATTTCTTCCAGCACATCTTCCATAGTGATAATTCCGGCTGTACCACCAAATTCATCTACTACCCAGGCAATGCTTTTTCTCTCACGGGTAAATTTATTGATGAGATCAGTAGCACTCATACTTTCTGGCACAGCTGGAATAGGCAATAACACAGACTGAATATTTTCCGGTCGCTTGAACATATCCAATTGGTGAACATAACCGATGATATGATCGATGTTGCCTTCAAAAACAACTATCCTTGATAATTTTGTTTCAATTAAAAGACGTCGTAAAGCATCAACGGATTCTTTTATATCGATACCAACAATTTCTTTACGGGGCACCAGGCTTTGCCGTATCCTGATCTTTGGCAGCTCAAGGGCATTCTCAAAAAATTCGGTGTTCAGCGGTTGTTTTTCTTCCTCCGCTTCTTTTGCCTGGCGAAAAAGATGTTCAAGGTCTGTACGACCAAATACTTCTTTCTTTTCATCAACTCTTACATTGAAAACATATTTAAGCAACCAATTTGCCAATGCAATACATGCTGCAGCAATGGGATAAAACATCTGGTAAAATATATCGATCAGTTGCGCCATCCGACTAAGCAGCACATTGGCTCTTGCTCGAAAAATAGCACGGGGAAGAAATTCTGCAAATACCAGAACAAGAAATGTTGATAAGAGTATTTCTATTAATATGCGAAGAGAATCCGATCCTACATCAAGCCTGATCCAAAGAGGCTCCATCACCTTGCTTATTTGTAATCCGAAGAACACAAGGAAAACATTGAAGCCAATTAATGTAGTTCCCAAAAAATAGACCGGGTGGTCAATGAACTGATCTAAAATTTGACCGCTGGCTCTTCCTTGCTTCTTTTTTAATTCAATACTCATCCGGTTGGCGCTGTAAAATGCCATTTCAATGCCTGCAAAAAAACCCATCAGCAGGATGGTAAGAATGAACCATATAATAATGCGAATCTCAAACATGGGACAGTAAAGATAGAAAAAGCAACCAGATGTTATAGGAAGTAAATACTAAGTAATTATTACAGTAGATAAGTATAAAAGGTATATAAGTATAAAAAGTGAATAGCTTCAAAGTAACGGCTCGATAAGTAGAAGATATCTTATAATACCTTTTATACTTATTCACCACTTCATCCTTCTATAAAAGACCTTACAATCATTTCCGCTTCCTTGCAAGCTTTTTCGAGATCATTATTTACGATCACTTTATCGAAATGATCTTTAAATGAAAGCTCATACGTGGCCTTATTTACACGGGTGGCAAGACTTTCAGGAGTTTCAGTGCCTCGGCTGCCCAGCCTTCTTTTTAATTCATCCACCGAAGGCGGCTCAATAAAAATGGAAAGACATTGTTCCCGGTGTTCCTGTTGTACATGCACAGCTCCCTGCACATCTATATCCAGCAAAGGAACTTTTTCTTCTTTCCAGATGCGATGGATCTCTGATTTCAATGTACCATAATATTTTCCTTCATAAACCATTTCCCATTCTACAAAAGCATTGTCCTGAATTTTTTCTTTGAAATCATCCACACTCATAAAATGATAATCGACCCCGTCTTTCTCATAACTTCTTTTTTGCCTTGTAGTGGCAGAAATAGAAAAGGCTAATTTATCCGGAAACGTTTTTAATAAATGTTTAGTGATGGAAGTTTTACCGGCGCCAGAAGGTGCCGTGATGATGATGATCTTGGGAGAGGAAGTAGTCATGACGTCAAAAGTATAATCTAATAAACTTCATTAGATATTATTTTCTTGCAATAAATATTTTCCATCCAGGCATTGTCATGGGAGCAACTGGCTTTTCAATTTTTAACCCGGCATTTTTCTGCCATGCTTCTATTTCAGGTACTGACCATGTGCCCGATGAACTCGTCAATGAAAAATAAAGTCCCGAAGTGGCACCGACCACACCGCCTTCGCCGGGTTTTGATGCTTTCACGAATTCACCAATGGCATAAATGCCGCCGGACTTTAATGCAGTGGCAATTTTTTTTGCTAGTGAAAAATTTTGTTCATTGGTAAAATGATGAACAACATTATTGATCATTATCATATCATATTTCTCAGTTCCAAGATCATCATTCAGCGCATTTCCTTCAGCATAAGTCACCCGGTTTGTTGTATCATACCTTTTTGCAATAGCACTGGCAGCTTCAATTGCACCCGGCAGCTCTAATATTGTGCTGGATAAACCGGCATGTTTTTTACAAAGCTCAATAGAAAATAACCCGTGTGATCCGCCAATGTCAAGCATGTTCGTTGCATTCTTTGGAACAGGAATTTTTGAAGCAAGCTCTTTTGCAGCATTGACGGAAAGATCTCTCATGCCTTCCTGGTAAAGTTGCCATTCTTTTGGCGAAGCTGTGCCATGCAGATCGAGTGTTTTGCCGGTGCGAACATATTCTTCCAATTTTCCCATCCATTCCCACTCGATAAGTTGAAAACGAAGTTTACCTATTAAATTCGATTCACTTTCTTTTAGCAGCCATTTATGATACTTAGGCCTTATTGAATATTTGTCATTGCTCCATTGCAGGTAACCAATACCCACGAGGCAATCAAGCAAATGTTTTGTTGCTTCAGGATGAGTTTTACATTCAGTTGCTAACTCATCAGCTGTTTTTGAATTCTTTCCGATCGCTTCATAGATGCCAAGCTCTGCGGCAGCCATAATAGAGCGGGCAGCATTAAACGCAACTTGCGTATCTATAAGTGGAGTAGGAGCAAGGTTTGCTCTTAAAGCAACCCACTCTATTAGATTTTCTGGTTGATTTTTTATTTTCATATAAAAACTTTCGTGGCAGTTTCAGTGATCAAAAAAATAATAATTAAAAGATGTTTGAAGTCTAACCAAATAAATATATGAAGTTCCATTTACTTTAATGCTTATTCACACCCGTGAATATTACGGGTAAAGAAAAATATCTACCTTAGCCGCTCAAAAGAAAACCAATTGAAAAAGGCATTAGCTGCTTCACTTCTTACAATACTATTTACCAGCCAGGTTGGTTATTATTTTATTTACACTATACATCAATATATTATTAAAGAGAAAATAGAAAAAGAATTGCTGGCTAATATTCCTGAATCCTCACTTGAAGTATTTGTGGCCGAAGAATTGGGAAATAAAATTGTATGGGAAGAAGACGACAAAGAATTTTCAATTGATGGTGTTTTATATGATGTTGCCCGTATTGAAAAAGATAATGGAAAAACTTTTCTGTATTGCATCAATGATAAACAAGAAAAAGAGTTGCTTGATGGCCTGGCAAAAGCTGTAAATGCAAATCATGGCAATAAGCAGGAAAAAAATAATATAAAGTCCTTATTGCTCGACCTGGTTTGTATGAATGATGAACAAGAATCACGATCTTTTTCTGTCCCTTCAGCATATTCATATTTTAATGTCACTCTTGTTTCTTCATTCGAAGAAATAAATAGCCCTCCCCCAAAGGCATAGTTTTTATTCCATTTTATTTTTTAAGAAGCAAGTATGATTTCGCCAAGGTGGAATGATATTATGTTTCATGCTACTATTAATAAACAATAATTGATATCAACTTACATAATGAAAAATATAATTCTATTTGCTTTATTATTTATTATATCAATAACTGGTTTTGCACAGCAGGCACTTCGCGGAAAAGTAACAGATAAAGAAACTGGAAAACCGTTGGCCGGAGCATCAGTAACATTTGCCGGTAACGGAGGCACTACAACTGATCAGGATGGTAACTTTTCAATTGACTGTAACAAAACAAAAAAAATCACTATTAGTTTTGTTGGATATGAACCTTATTCTGTAACTATAAAGAATTGTGACGCTGAATTAAAAATTTCACTTGAATCTTCAGGGAGAACCCTTGACAATGTTGAAATAAGCGCTACTTCATCCTTAAACAAAAAGCTTTTATATCAACCCGCATCGATCACTAAACTTACACCTGTTGAATTAAAAAGAGGGCAAGGAATATTCTTCGATGATGTTATTCAAACAAGTGTGCCCGGTGTTATCATGAACAGGCGAACCGTCTCAGGTGGTCAGCAATTCAACATCAGGGGTTATGGTAATGGATCAAGAGGTACAAGAGGTATCAGCAGTAATTTTGACGGTCAGGGTTACAAAGTATATCTGAATGGTATCCCAATTACAGATGCAGAGGGAATAACAACACTCGATGATGTTGATTATGCATCCATAGGTAATGCAGAAATTGTAAAGGGTCCTTCTGGTACATTATACGGGCAGGCTATTTCAGGGGCAATCAATTTAAAAGTTGTTGCACCTGAAAGAGGAAAAACCTCACTGGAGCAGCAAACGATGTTTGGTAACTATGGTTTGCAACGCTACACTACCATTTTGCGAACAGGAACTGACAGAAGCGGCATATTATTATCTTATGGAAAACAAAAATCTGATGGATTTTCCATTCACAATAGTTCACACAAAGACTTTGTGAATTTTGTTGGTGATTTTCAACCAAACGAAAAGCAAACCATTACCACTTATATAGGATATACTGATAGTTATGATGAAAGATTAGGAGAACTAACCCTTGCACAGTGGGCAGCTAAAGATTATTCAGGCAACCCTGAGTACATCAAAAGGAATGCACATAGTCATGTCAGCACTTTCCGTGCAGGATTAGCACACACTTATAATTTCAGTAAAGCAATTTCCAATACTACCTCAATATTCGGTATGGGCTTCAGAAGTGATGCAAGCTCTGCCGGAGGTTGGACAGATAAAACATCGGTGAACTATGGTTTCCGTACTTCATTTGACACTAAGTTTTCTGTTGGAAATGGTTCTACATTAAGTGGA
>Ga0105249_10003843_pt1 | contig 12960 bp, 9 predicted proteins | sample KBSS44metaG_FD_81522 | JGI IMG/M metagenome (GOLD analysis project Ga0105249, IMG submission 81522) | Switchgrass rhizosphere microbial communities from Kellogg Biological Station, Michigan, USA - KBS S4-4 metaG | ecosystem: Host-associated > Plants > Roots > Rhizosphere > Soil | place... | reverse complement strand
GCATTCGGCAGTGATCCTCCGCGCGCTGGCCCGCGATCCCGGCGAGCGCTTCACCACTGCCGCCGGCCTGCTTGCCCAGTGGAATGCTTCGTCCCTGGGACCGGCTGCGGCCAGCCGCTGACGGGATTCGATATTCTCTTGAGGCGTACGTCGGGCCGAAACTTCAGTGCGGCCATCCGGAACTCGGCGATTCTGAGAGGACCTATGCGAACGCGCACGCTCGCCGCAACCGCCTTGCTCGCGCTGCTCGTGACTCCAGCCGTGCGCGGCCAGGCGCCGCTCTTCACCGATACGCTGCCGAAAGACGAGTTCGCGGCGCGGCGTGCCGGAGTGTTCGCGGCCATCGGCGACGGCGTTGCCGTTCTGGAAGGCGCCGCCGAGTATCCGGCGTACGTCCGGTTCCGCCAGAACAACCAGTTCTTTTATCTCACCGGCGTCGAGGTCCCGCGAGCCATCGTGCTGCTCGACGGACGCACGAAGCAGACGACGCTGTTCCTGCAGCCGCGCAACGAGGCCGCCGAGCGCATGGAAGGCCCCGTGCTCGTGCCCGGCGACGACGCGGTGCGGCTGACGGGCGTCGACTCGGCCCGGCCGCGCGACGAATTCAAGGACGCGTTCACCGCGGCGGTCGCCGGCGGGCGCACCGCGTGGGCGCCGTTCCGTGCCGAGAGCCTCGGCGCGGGAACGCCGCAGGCCGCCGCGTTCCACGCGCAGGCGACGGCCTCCGATCCCTGGGACGGCCGTCCGTCACGCGAGCAACAGTTCGTCGCGAAGTTGACCGAGGCCGCGCCCGGTGTGGTCGTGAAGGACCTGGACCCCGTCCTGGACGGTCTGCGGCTGATCAAGAGCCCTCGGGAAATTGCGCTCATCCGCGAAGCGACGCGCCTCTCCGGCCTCGGAATCATGGAAGGCATCCGCAACGCGCAGCCCGGGATGCGCGAGTACGAAGTGGAGTCCATGGCCGACTACGTCTTCAAGCGCGGCGGCGCCTTCGGCACCGCGTACTTTGCGCTCGTGGCGTCTGGGAGGAGCGCCTACTGGCCGCACTATCACGCCGGCACCGGCGAATTGAAGCCGGGTGATCTCGTCGTGTTCGACTACGCGCCCGACTACAACTACTACAGTTCCGACGTGACGCGGATGTTCCCGGCGAGCGGCCACTTCGCGCCTGCGCAGCGCGAGCTCTACACGATCTACCTCCGGCTGTACCAGGCGCTCATGACGTCGATCAAGCCGAACGTGCCGCCGCGGGAGATCGTCCGTGAGGCCGTGGCGAAGATGGATCAGATCGTCGCCGGCTACACGTTTGCCGCCGACGCCCATCGCCGTGCGGCCGTGGAGTTCGTCGATCGGTACCGGCTCAGCAACACCAAGTCGCTGGGGCATACGGTAGGGATGGAGGTGCACGACGTGAACCCGCCCTACGACATTCTGAAGCCGGGCATGGTGTTCACCATCGAGCCTGCGCTCACAATCGCCGACGATCGCACCTACATCCGCCTCGAAGACGTCATCGCCATTACCGATACCGGCTACGAGAATCTTTCTGCCTTCGCGCCGGTCGAGCCTGACGCCATCGAGGCGCTGATGGCCGAGACCGGGCGCTTCGAGGTCAAGATGCCCCCGGGTCCCAGCGGCAGCCACTGAACGTTCATCGCACAGGACGGATTCGTTTCATGCACATGCGCTCACGTGTTCTCGGCACGCTCCTACTGTCCGCGCTTGCCGTCGATGGCTGCACGCGCGCCGAGTCGCCCGCCGGTGCACCGGCCGCGGTGACCGCCGATGCCGACTTCCAGAAGCTGTCCGACGAGTTCGTCGCCGACTACTTGAAGCGGAACCCGGCCGCGGCCACTTATCTCGGCGTCCACGATTTCGACGATCAGTTGGAGGACGCTTCGCGCGCCGCGGTCGACAGGGAGGTTGCCGACTACAAGCAGTTCCGGGCGCGGTTTGCCGCCATCGATCCGGCGCACCTGTCGCTGGCCAACCAGCTGGATCTCGCGCAGGTGATCGCGGCCATCGACTCGCACCTGCTCGAGGATGAGGTGATTCGCTCGTGGGCCAGGAACCCTGACGTCTACAGCAGCAGCATCACGGGCACGGCCTACATCATGATCAAGCGCAGCTTCGCGCCGCCGGAAGTGCGGCTGAAGGCGCTCGTCGCGCGTGAGCGGCTGATGCTGAAGACGCTGGAGGAGGGCCGGAAGAACCTGGACAACCCGCCGCCGGTCTACACCGACATCGCAATCCAGCAGATGGACGGCAACATCGGCTTCTTCGCGCAAGTCGTGCCCTCGGCGTTCACCGACGTCAAGGATCCGGCGCTGCTGGCGGATTTCAAGGCGTCCAACCGGGCGGTGATAGACGCGCTCGCGCAATACAAGACGTTCCTGCAGAAGGACCTGAAGCCGCGGTCGAAGGGCACTTACGCGATCGGCGCTGACACGCTCGAGAAGAAATACCGCACCGACGAGATGGTGGACGCCCCGCTCGACCGGCTGCTGGCGATCGCCGAGGCCGACCTCGCGCGCAACACGGACGCGTTCAGCAAGACCGCGTCGGAGATCGCGCCAGGCAAGCCCGCAAAGCAGGCGCTGGCGCTGGTCTCGTCGGACCATCCCGCGCCGTCGAAGCTGCTGGAGGTCTCGCAGGCGAGCCTCGACAACCTGCGCCAGTTCATCACCGCGCACCACCTCGTCACCATTCCCGGAACGACCCCGGCGAAGGTGGTGGAGTCGCCGCCTTTCATGCGCGCGCTCTCCACCGCGTCGATGGACACGCCGGGCCCGTTCGAGACGAAGGCCACCGAGGCGTATTACAACGTGACGCTGCCCGATCCTGCCTGGCCGAAGTCCCGCGTCGACTCCTACATGCGCGCGTGGTACTTCCCGCAGATCATCAACGTCTCGATTCACGAGGTGTACCCCGGCCACTACACACAGTTCCTGTACGGGCCGCAGTTCCCGTCGAAGATCCGGAAGATCTTCGGCGCGGCGAGCAACTCTGAGGGCTGGGCGCACTACTGCGAGCAGATGATGCTCGACGAGGGCTTTGCGCCGGGCGACAAGAAGGCGCGGCTCGCGCAGCTGCAGGACGCGCTGCTCCGCGACGTCCGGTTCATCGCGGGCATCAAGCTGAACACGAACCAGATCACGGTGGAGCACGCCCAGACGCTCTTCGAGGAGAAGGCGTTCCAGGAGCCACCGGTCGCGCTGGCCGAGGCGCGTCGCGGCACGTCGAACCCGACCTACGGCTACTACACGCTGGGCAAGCTGATGATCCTGAAGCTGCGCGACGACTACCGGGCGAAGCAGGGCGCGGCGTTCACGCTGCAGGAGTTCCACGATCGATTTCTCAAGCTTGGACCGCTTGCACTGCCACTCATCCGCCGCGCGATGCTCGGCGAGGCCGGCGACCCGTTGCCCGCAACGCGCTGACTCCTATTGCGGGCGAGACGCAAGGCTCACGTAACTCACCGACAGGCAGAGACGGCCGGAGCCGCCGACCTGGCTGGCCACATCCTGACCCGTTTCTTGCGCGCGCCTCGTCTCGAACGTACCGTCCCAGTCCCGGAAGATCCCTGGCCAGTGAGCCGCTGCGAGCAGCGGCAGGTTGACGCCTTCCGCCTGCTCCCGAACGTGCTCCAGCTCGTGCGCGATCAACTCGACGGGATGCTCAGCGTCGAACAGCAGCACGGTGGCCTCGCGCCTCGCGCCCGACCGCCGGATTGTGGTCTCCGCCTGGCGCCCGGCGCGGTGGGAGGCACGCTCATCCAACAGGATCGACACCTGCAAATCGCTGCGGCGGCTGAGCGCGCGAAACAGCGAGCGGAACGTGCGCGAGCGCTGCAGCATGACATCCACGCACGGCCGCAGCACTGGCGTCACACGAATGGCGGCGCCGGACCACGGTGGTCCGCCTTCGCCGCGACTGCCCAGCAGCGTGGCGCCGGCGGCCAGCGCGAAGGCCAGACCCGCGAATGCGGCGACGTGCGGCATATCTCGAGAGACGAGATCCGCACGATCGATGTTGGCTTCTGGGATGAGTCACCGGTGCCGAGCGATCGCCACCGGTACCAATGAGCGCCAGGCGTGGACGACTGCTATTCCTCCGCCATGAACGGATAGCGGTAGTCGTGCGGCGGATTGAAGTTTTCCTTCACGCTGCGCGCGCTGACCCAGCGAAGCAGGTTCATCTTCGAGCCGGCCTTGTCGTTCGTCCCTGACCCGCGCGATCCGCCGAACGGCTGCTGCCCGACGACCGCGCCGGTGGGCTTGTCGTTGATGTAGAAGTTGCCTGCCGCGTTGCGCAGCGCCGAACCGGCCTCGACGAGCGCGCGCCGATCGCGGGCGAAGACGCCGCCGGTCAGCGCGTACGGCGAGGTCCGATCGACCAGCTCGAGCGTCTCGTTCCACTTCCCATCGTCGAAGGCATAGGCGGTGATGACGGGCCCGAAGATCTCTTCCTGCATCAGGCGGTAGCAGGGGTCGGCCGTTTCGACCAGCGTCGGCTCGACGAAGTAGCCCTTCGAATCGTCTGTCGTCCCGCCGGCCACGACCGTGGCGTTGGCGCGCGCATCCGCGATGTAGCCTGTGATCTTGTCGAAGCCCTTCTTGTCGATCACGGCGCCCATGAAGTTGCGGAAGTCGCGGACGTCGCCCATCCGCAGTTCCTTGATCATCGCGACGGCCCGGTCGCGCACGTCGGGCCAGATGGACTTCGCCACGTAGAGCCGGCTCGCGGCCGAGCACTTCTGCCCCTGGTACTCGAACGCGCCGCGCACGATGGCCACGGCCAGCGCCTGCGGATCCGCCGATGAATGCGCGACGATGAAGTCCTTGCCGCCCGTTTCGCCGACGATGCGCGGGTACGAGCGGTAGCTGGACATCGATCCGCCGATCGTCTTCCACATCGCGTTGAAGACGGCGGTGGAGCCCGTGAAGTGCGCGCCGGCCAGGTCGCGGCTCGAGAGCACCGCGTTCGAGATCATCACGGCATCGCCGGATACCAGGTTGATGACGCCCGGCGGCAGGCCCGCTTCGATCAGCAGGCGCATGATGTAGTGCGCGCTCAGCATGGCCGTCGACGCCGGCTTCCAGACGACCGTGCAGCCCATCAACGCGGGCGCGCTCGGCAGGTTCCCGCCAATGGCCGTGAAGTTGAATGGCGTGACCGCGTAGACGAAGCCTTCGAGACCGCGGTAGTCCGCCTGGTTCCACATCCCCTTGTCGGAGATCGGCTGCTCGCGGTAAAGCTGCTGCGCGTAGTACGGGTTGAAGCGGAAGAAGTCGGCCAGCTCGCACGCCGAGTCGATCTCGGCCTGGTACGCCGTCTTCGACTGATTCAGCATCGTCGCGGCGTTGAGCGTGGCGCGCCAGGTGCTGGCGAGGAGTTCTCCGGCCTTGAGGAACACGGCCGCACGATCCTCCCAGGGCCACGACGCCCACTCGCGCTGCGCGGCGACGGCGGACTTGATCGCCGCGTCGACCTCGGCCGGACCCGCCAGATGATAGTCGCCGAGCACGTGCCGATGGTCGTGCGGCATCACGGCGCTGGCGGTCTTGCCGGTGCACACGTCCTGGCCGTCGATGACCATCGGGATGTCGATGCGCTCGGCCGCCATCGCGCTGAGGCGCGCCTTCAGCTCGGCGCGCTCCGGAGAGCCGGGCGCGTAGCTCCGGACCGGTTCGTTGACGGGCGGAGGGATCTGGCGGCGGCCGTTGAAGGACATCACACGATCTTAACGCCGACCGCGGGGTACGGGCTACGTGCTTAGTCCTGCCGCAACGCGACCATCGGATCGACGGACGCCGCACGGCGGGCGGGCACGAGGCACGCGAGGAACGCCGCGGCAAGCAGTACCAGCGCGACGGCCACGAAGGTCAGCGGGCTGCTGCTCTCGATGCCGAAGACCGCCCCCGACAGTGCTCGGCCCACTAGCGCCGCACCGATGGCCCCCGCGGCGGTGCCTACTCCAGCCGTCAGCATGCCTTCGCGAAGCACCTGGCCGAGTACCTGCCTCCGCGCCGCGCCGAGGGCCATGCGCACACCGATCTCGTGCCGGCGCTGCGCGACGGCGAAGGACATCACGCCGTAGATGCCAATCCCGGCCAGGACGAGCGCGACTGCCGCGAACGCGGCGAAGAAGACGGTGTAGAAGCGGTCGTCGGCCATCGCGCGCGTCAACGTTTGCTCGATGGTCCGGACGTTGGACATCGGGAGCTCGGGATCGAGCTTCCGAAGAATGTCGGCCATCGAAGACTGTACGCCCGAAGTGTCGCCACTAGTATGCACGGCGACGGTCACGCGCGGCCACGGAGTCTGCCAGAACGGAATGTCGATCTCCGGATAGGCTTCCCGGCCAGGTCCCGCATTGGCGACGTTTGCGCGAACGCCGACGATTTCCCATTGGACCGGATCCGACGGCGGCCGGCCCTGTCCGATCGCGAACGGCGGGAATATCACTCGCTCGCCGATCGGGTCGACGCCCGTCAGAAACAGCTTCACGAACGTTTCGTTGACGATGACAACCGGCTGACTCCCGGCTCGGTCCCGCTCGGTGAAGACGCGACCGCGCTTCAGAGGAATGCCGAAGGTGCGGTAGTAGCCGGGTGTGACCATGTTGATGCCCGCGCCGGGATGGTGCTCGGGAAACGAGCGGCCGGGGATGTCGACGTCGCGTCCAAAGCTGGCCCCCTCGATCGGCATGCCAGTCGAGATCGCGATCGAAGCGACGCCGGGCACAGCCGATGCGCGATCGAGAAACTGCCGGTAGAAGGCTTCGACGGCTTCCGCGCTGGCGAGCCGGCCGCGAGCGATCGGCAGATCGAATGTCATCAGGCGCTCGGCGCGAAATCCCAGATCGACATTCATTGTCCTCACGAGGGCGCTGACGGTCATCCCGCCGCCGACCAGCAGCGTCAGGGCCAGCGCGAACTCGAGCACCACCAGCGCCCGGCGCAGGCCATGGCGACCGCCGGCGACGCCCCGTCCACCTTCCTTCATCACCTCCGCCGGGCTCGTGCGCGCGGCCTGCCAGGCCGGCGCGCACCCGGCGAGCAGCCCGGCCAGCGTGCAGACGACCAGCGCGAAGATGAGCACGGGCACGCTCAGGGTGATCTCGGCCTCGGAGGGCAGGGTGTAGGCCGGCATCAGCGCGACGATGGCATCGATCACGCCGGCCGCCATCAACGCGCCGAGCGCGCCGCCGGCGAGCGCGAGGACAAGGCTCTCGACGAGCAGTTGCCGCACGATGGCGCCGCCGCTGGCGCCCATCGATGTCCGGATGGCCAGCTCGCGCTGTCGGGATGTGCCCCGCGCGAGCAGCAGGTTCGCGACATTGGCGCATGCGATGAGCAACAGGAACGACACCGCGCCGAGGAGCAGCCAGATCCCACGCTTGGTGCTGTCACGCACGAAGTCGTTGCGGAATGCCTCGACGCTGGTTGACCAGCCTTTGCGCGGGACCGCGCGCTCGCGCTCGAGCGTTGCCGACAGCGCCGCCATTTCGGCGTTGGCACGCGGAAGGTCCACGCCGTCCTTGAGCCGTGCCATCACGTTGAGCCAGTAGCGCTCGGTCTTGACCGACTCTTCCGTCAGGGCCAGCGGGATCCAGATCTTGTTCTGTTGCTGGTCGGCCGGTCCCTGGCCGAGCACGCCCACCACGGTGTACGGCAGACCGTCGATGCGCACCTGACGGCCGACGATCCCGACGTCCCCGCCGAAGCGCTCCTTCCACAGCTGGTAGGTCAGGACCACGACCTTGTCGCGGCCCGGAATGCCCTCCTCCTCGACGAAGGTGCGCCCGAGCGCCAGCGGGTAGCCGTAGCCCAGCATCTCCAGAAATCCAGGAGTGGCCTGGCCGGCAGTGACGCTTTCCGGGCGATCGTCGGTCGACAGGTTGTAGCTGCCACCGCCCCAGGCGTTGATCGCCGCAAAGGACGTGGCGCCGCGTTTCCAGTCGACGTAGCTCTGGCCGGAGACCGGCCGCCGCTGGCCGTGTTCCTGCTCCCACACCATCACCAGGCGGTCAGCCTCGCGATAGGGCAGCGGCGCGAAGAAGGTGCCGTACACGACGCTGAATATGGCCGTCGTCGCGGCGACGCCCAGCGCCAGCGTCAGCACGGCCACGGACGAAAAACCCAGATTCCGTTTGAGGAGGCGAAGGCCGAACCGGATATCGCGGAGCAGGGTCATGAGCCGGATGGAGCGCAAGACGAGTGCCCGGTTGAGTCGAGTTCCTCCGGTCACTTACGGCCGCGCACTGTCCGAGCATGGGACTTTCGTGTCCGGACGTGACAGCGCCTGAGGCTGCTGGCTGCTACTGTAAGGCCATGACCCCACACGTCGAAGCCTGGTTGCGCGGACCCATTCCCGGCATTCCGGCGCTCCTGATGCCGGCGGCCCATGCGCTCGTTCATGCCGAAGACGACGGTGCGCGAGCACTCGAGGGCCTGACTCCCGAGCAGATCTGGACGCGACCAGGAAATGCCGCGTCGGTAGGCTACCACGTGCGCCACATCGTCGGGGCGACCGACCGCCTCTGCACGTATGCGAGGGGCGAGGTGCTCTCGGAAGCCCAGCAGTCCAGACGCCGTGCCGAATCTTCGACACCCTCTCCGCTGCCTGATGCGTCGGCGCTGACGAAGGAAGTGAACCAGGCTGTCGCCGCGGCGCTCGAACAACTGCGGCGCACGCCACCCGACACGCTGCTCGACGAGCGCGGTGTCGGCCGTCAGGGCGTGCCGTCAAACGTGATTGGTCTGTTGTTTCACGCGGCCGAGCATGCCGCGCGCCATGCAGGGCAGGCACTTACCACTGCATTGCTTGTCAGGAAGGAAGGACGAGTGAACGAATGACGAATGACGATTGCGTGTCGGGTGCTCGACAGCGATCTGGCCCGGACGGGATGCAGGGGAAATAGGTTGGAACCGCGTGCTCCGGGTGTCAGCCCGAGCGACGGCCGAGGTCCCGTACTTCCCGTCCGGGCCCATGCTGGCCCGGTGGGTCCATGCTCACGATCGGACCTCCTTGCTTGATGAAGGTGCTTGCCGCGACTATCGATCCTTCCTCACGTGTTGTCAAGCAGAAGTACAGTCGATCATTTCTGTGTCAATTCGTCGTACGCAACACCCAGCACGCCAGCAAGCGCGGTCGCTGGTGAGTTCGGATAGTCCTCGAACTTCGGGAGCGCCGGCAGCGCGACGATCGCGTCGCGCGACCGGCCCGCGGCGATCCCCTTCTGCACGTGATCGAGCACCGCGCTGAAGTAGTCGCGCATCGCCGTCAGATCCGCGGCGGTGCCGCTGACGCCGAGACCTTCGCGCGCGTGGCCGAAGACGTAGATCGTGTCCTTCTCGTGCGTCTTCACTACCTGCTCGAGCGTCGTGAGCCAGCTGCGTACCGACGCGCCCCCCGGGCGATCGACGAATGGATGACGCGCGCGGAACACCAGGTCGCCCATGTGCACGACGTTCGCCTTCGCGAAGGCGACCACGGCATCGCCGCCTGTGTGACCCGGGCCGTAGTGCCGCATCTGCAGGCGCTCGTGGCCGATGTCCTGGTCCCATGTCTTGCCGAACGTCTGGTCCGCGTAGGCCTGCTGGTTCGCGTTCCCCCGTTCCTCGGCGGACTTCTTCTGAAGCGCCGGCACGCTCTCGTGCGCGAGGATGTGCGGGGTCTCAGGCTTGAAGACGATGTTGCCCGCCGTGTGATCGCCGTGATGGTGCGTGTTGATGAGCAGATCGATCTGGCGCTTCGATCGGGATTTCACACCCTCGAGGCACAGCTTCGCGGTGTCCGGGAACTGGCTGTCGACGAGGACGACGGCCTCGGGCGTGATCAGCCAGCCGATGGTGCCGCCGCGGCCCGTGAAGACGCCGACGTCGCGCCTGAGCGGCGTGAAGCTGACCGACGGTGGAGGCTGCGGAGGCGCCTGATGCGCGGTCAACCTGAGTGCCGGAATGAGCGCCGCGCTCGACAGGAACGTCCGACGACTTATGGTCATTTCAGTTGACCTTCCGACGCGGCAGCGGGAGAAACTGCTTCCAGCGCTCGAGGCGGGACGGCTTGCGATCCAACCCGTGCTCGCCGGCGAGCCGCTCGGCCAGGGCGCGTCCCTTTTCGAGCCCTTCCCGTGAATACCGCGCGACCGCGTCGGCGGTGACCTGACGGCCCTCGGTAGTCCACGCGACCATCGCGCGCCCGATCGCCTGCGTGCCGGCGTAGGCAATCGCCACTTTCGGCACGATGCCGATCACCGGTACCATGCCCACCAGCTCGCGTGCCGCGGTGCGGAACAGTACGCCGCCACCGAGCACCCCGAGAATCTCGCCCATCAGCGCGCGCGGCTCCCCGTCGCGCCCGGCCGCCAGCGCGATGCGGTAGCACATCATCAGCTGGTTTTTCGTCAGGATCACGATGTCCCCGAGATTCAGTGGCGCCGTCAGGATCGGGATCGTTTCGGCGAGGCCCGTTGTGAGCGCGAAGCTCGCATTGGCGCGCGACGTCCGTTCGATCGTCCGCGAGAAGACGGTGCGCCTGAGCGCAGGCAACTGCGCCGCGAGCGCCAGTTGGCCCTCCTCGCCCGCAACGTCCACCAGCGCCGGCGCAAGTTTCTCGATCGCGTCAGCGTTCAACGCGGCGACGAGGACGCGCGCGCGTTCCCGGGGGCCAGTGGCCCCCGCTCCCGGCGATAAGTCGCCAACGACGATCGTGATGACTGGCCGTCCAATCGCCGCGAACCGCTGAAGGGCGCTCGCGAGTGCCGGCGACAGCCGCGCAGACCGCGTCACGATCAGCCCCGCGACCGGCGTGCTCGAGAGGTTCGACAGCGCTTCCGGAGTTGCCGCCGCCGTTTCGATCCACGGGTGCGCGACGTGCAGGCCCGCCGAGAGCTGCGACTGAAGGGCCGCCGCGTCCTCGCCGTTCTCAGACACGACGCTGAGCGCGAATCGCGCCTGGGCGGCCAACCGCAGCGCCGACAGATCGATGTCGCGCACGACGCGCCACAGGCTGGCGAGCTTGAGTGGTCCGGGCACGCTAACGGTCTACCTCTGGCGGTGCCAGCACGTGTAGGCCCGCCGACGCCTAACGCACCGTCTTTGCCGTCTCCAGTTCCTCGTCCACGACCTGCGTGAACGTGGCGAGCGGCACCGCGCCCGACAGGAACCGTCCGTTCACGAAGAACCCCGGCGTGCCGTCCACGCCGTAGTGCCCGCCCTCATCGATCTGGGTCTGCACCATCGAGCTCGCCTTGCCCGACGACAGGCACTCGCCGAACGCCTTCATGTCCAGCCCCGCCTTCGTCGCGAGTCCCGAGATCATCGACTCGCTGCCGTCGGGCGTGCTGGCATACACCGCGTCGTGGAACTCCCAGAACTTGTTCTGGCGCTGCGCGCACCAGCTCGCCTCGGCGACACGGCGCGCCTGCGGGTGGCGGTCGTCGAGCGGGAAGTGCTTGTAGACCAGACGCACCTGGGTCGGGTACTTCGCGAGCAACTGCGTCAACGTCGCCTGCACGCTGCGGCAATACGGGCAGTGGAAGTCCGAGAACTCGACGATCGTGACGGCCGCGTTGGCGGGCCCGCGCACCGGCACATCGGTGAGGTCGATGCTGGCGCGATACCGGACTGGCGCCTTCAGCAGCACTTCCACCTTCGCCTTCGCCTTCAGCTCAGCGAGGAACGCGTCATGGCGTTCGGTGGTGCGCTGATTCTCCAGGTAGGCCTTGATCTGCGGCAGGATCGTCGCCGGATCGGTGCGCAGCCGGCTCCGATTGGCGGCGACGAACTTGTCCACGTCCTCGGTCGTCACCGGCGCGACCTTGCCGGTGACCTCCTGCACAATGAGCGCGTCGGGCGTAACGCCACGCCGCTTCGCCTCAGCGGCGACGAGCCGGTCGGAGATGATCGAGTCGAGCTGCTGGCGCCTGATGTCGTAGGCCTGTTCGTCCAGCTTGGCGATCTGCGGCGCCACGGCGTGGTCGAGCGCCGCCCGCGTCACCGGCTCGCCATCGACGACGGCGACGGTGTCAGTGCCGCTGGCGGGCGCCTGGCTGCCCGTGGTCGTGGCAGGGGCGGGGCTCTGGGCCGGCGGCGGAGGCGAAGACTGCGCCGCCGACCCGCAGCCGGCCGACGCCAGCCAGATCCACAGCACGGAAGAGACGGTTCGAAAGGATCGCATCACTGACAGTCTAGCCCCAGCGCGGGCCAGCAGACCACCCTGCAAGATGTGAGCTACGCGCCGGCCTGCAGCGCGTTGGCAACGGTCGCTGCGCCGAGCAGGCCTGCGTGCGGATTCGTGATGATCTTGATGGGCACCGTCTGCAGCATCTCGGTCATCGGCCCCTTGGCCATGAAGGCCTGCAGGAACGCCGACTGCTCCAGCAAGGTGATGTTTTTCGGCGCGATGCCTCCACCTATGTAGAGCCCGCGCGTAGCGACGGTGCGCACGGCGAGGTTCCCCGCCTCGGCGCCGTAGGCCGACACGAAGATCGCCATCGTCTCGACGCAGTACGGGCACGACTTCGCGCGCGCTTTCTCGGAGGCAACACGCGGAAGATCGGGCGGCGGGCTGCTGTCGAGCGGCACGCACGGATCGTCCTCGTGCGTGAAGTGATACAGATGGTTCAGGCCGATGCCCGACACCACCATCTCGACTTCCGCGCGTCCGAAGCGGGCGGTCAGCCACTGCACGAGCTGCCACTCGCGCTCGGTGCGCGGCGCGAAGTCCGCATGACCGCCCTCCGACGGCGCCGGCACGAGATGGCGTCCGTCGTTGAAGAGAAACGACTGGCCCATGCCGGTGCCGGCAGCCAGGAGCGCGGCGTTGCCCGCGAGGTTGGGCTCGCCCTCCTGCAGCAGGTGCATCTCGCCGGGCTGCAGCACCGACACCGAGTGCGCAATCGAGACCAGATCGTTCAACAGGTGCACCCGCCCGAGGCTGAGCGCGAGGGCG
>Ga0105249_10003842_pt1 | contig 12961 bp, 10 predicted proteins | sample KBSS44metaG_FD_81522 | JGI IMG/M metagenome (GOLD analysis project Ga0105249, IMG submission 81522) | Switchgrass rhizosphere microbial communities from Kellogg Biological Station, Michigan, USA - KBS S4-4 metaG | ecosystem: Host-associated > Plants > Roots > Rhizosphere > Soil | place... | reverse complement strand
GTTGAACCAGCTCCCGAACCCGATGCCGAGCCCGCTGAGCGGCCGCTTCAGCCCCTGGGGCGTGAAGCGCGGCTCGCCCACGATGAGGTCCCAGGTGTCATCGGGATTGATCCGGATGAGCTCGGTGGGCCGGTTGGTGCCGCAGTAGAGCTGCCCGCGGAAGTCCATGAAGCTGAGGCCCTGGGTGGAGCGGAAGGTGGGGTTGGCCTGCCAGGCGCCGTTGGTGATGATGGGAACGTAGTTGTACGGCGGCGCCCCCTCCGCGGTCGTCTTGTACACGCCGTAGCCGTCCTTGTTGATGAACGAGTCGCCGGTGGTGACGTAGAGCTGGTCCGCGAAGACGTGCAGGTTCCAGACCGGGAACTGCTCCAGCACCGGCGCGGCGAGGTACCACGCGTTGTTGCCGGCCCGGGGGTTGGCCGAGGCGACGATCTGGCCCACCCCGCGATAATCCCCGACCGTCGCGAAGAGCTTCCCCTTGTACGGCGTGAGCCCGCGGAAGCTGACGATCTTGCGCGTGCCGCCCGGTTGCGGCTTGCCCACCTCGCCGAGGAACGTGCCCGGCGCCTGGGGGACGGCCGCCCAGTTTTCGCCGTCCGTGGTGCGCAGCAGCCGGGGCGGCGGGAAGCCGATCGTGTCGTAGGGCGGGAAGTTCCCGAAGACCGCGCCCGAGGTCACGCCGCCGACGTAGAGGGCTTCCGTCCCGTCCGTCTCCGTGAACGTGGCCATTCCGCGGAATCCGAGGTCGCGCGCCGTGAAACGCGGCGAGCCATCGGCGTTCACCCCGACCGGGATGGTGGCCGGCGACCGGAAGACGCGCCGCCACTCCTCGGTCTCCGGCGTGAACTGCCAGATCTCCGCGGCCAGCCGGTCGGGGTACTCTGCGACCGGAGGGCACAGATCGTCGAGCATGGCCAGGGGGTACACCTTGGTCCCCGTCTGGATGTCGTTGGCGAGCAGCGTGGTGCAGAGCTCTTCGCGTCCGGTGCCGACGTAGAGCTTGCCCTTGTACCACTTCATCGTCCAGGCCCAGGAGTTGGAGCTGGACCCGCCCTGCTCGTGGAAACCGTTGCTGGCCACGCGGCGGAACCCGGCCAGCATGAGCTCGTGAGCCATGATCGTGGCGTGCACCTTGGGGAAGGCGGTGGTGCCCGTGAGGGTGTGGTAGTGGTCGGTGGGGAGCTTGCCGAGGTCGACCGCGAAATCCGGCGAGAGCCGCGTGCGAGGTATGGTGACGAACCCATCGTTCTGCTCGCCGGGAACCAGGCTCCTCAGGACCACCCCGGTGGGCGCGGTCAGCGGGTCATTGCTGAAGCGGTCGCCGGCCATGGTGTAGATGGGAATGCCGGACGCCTGGAGGATCGGGTCGGCCACCGATCGGAAGAGGGACATGGTGGACGTCTTCATCGACTCGACGCCCGGCCCGAGCAGGTTCAGCTGACCGGCGATGGCGCGGCCCGGGCCGAAGGCCCAATCCGCCAGCTCCGTGCCCTGATTGGGCGTGGAGATCATGATCAGCGCCTTCACGAGCCCGGCCACGCGGCTGTCCAGCATCGCCGCCTGCACGTCCACTCCGCCCTTGGAGTGCGCGACCACGTAGAGCTTGGTGACGCCGTAGTGCGCGGCCACCTTGGGGAGCAGATCGCCCACGGCGCGCGCGTTGACCTCGATCGACTCGTCGTTGCGGGAGTTGTCGCTGCTGAGGCTCACGTAGGCGGTGCGGAAGCCGGCCCCGTAGGCGGCCATGAACATGTCGTTGCGAATCCACCAGTCCGAGGCGTTGCCACGCAACCCGTGGACGAACAGGATCACGGGCGCCTTCTGGGCGAGGGGAGGGACGGCTCCGTAGAAGATGTTCGGCGCACCCGGATCGGCGTGGGGCAGGGGCACCGCGGCGGGCGCCGCGTCCTGCGCGGGCACGTCGGGGGCGGCGACCAGGCCGGCGGTCAGGGCGGCGGCCAGAAGGACGGGCAGACTCCTCGATCGGACGAGCCACTGCATGACGTGCACCTCCGCAGCGCAATCGCGGCGTGGTCACGGCCCGCCTTCACCGGCGGAGCGTGCGTACGCGCGGAGACGCACGGGAGGCAACAAGCGTGCCCGGCGTACACCGCGGAGGGCGGCGCCTGACGGGCGTAAAGTCTCCTCGCTGGAGGTCCGAAGTCTGCCCGCGCCGCGTGACGCGCCGCGGCGCCGGCGTCGCGGCGGCGGCGGCGGCGGACGACGGGAGGTCCGTGGAACGGCTCGTGCTTCAAGCGGCGTCGATGACGGCGACCCGTAACCGCACGCTCGCCCGGCTCGCGATCTGTGTCCTGCTCCTCGGGCCGGGGGCATGCGGACACGAGTCGGCGCCGGCGCCCGACCGGGGCGCGGTACCCGCGGAGTTCCAGGACCTGTACGGCTCGCTGCAGGCGACACTCGACTCCTTCAACCGGACGCTCGACGCGCGCGGCAGCGGCACGCGCACGCCTGTCACTTTCTCCGCGGAGCTGCTGACCGCGAACGCCAACCGCGGTCAACAGCTCCTGGGGTCCGACGCGCTGCCCGGGGCGCGCCTCGAGCTGGACCGCCTGCGCGCGCTCGGCGTGCGCGGCGTGGTCTTCACGGTGAGCTTTCCGCTGCTTTATCCGCCCTTCCACGCGTGGAGCCACACCGACGCCGCGGCCTACCTCTCCTTCTACCGGCAGGTGGCGGCGGAGGCGCGGGCGCGCGGCCTGAAGGTCGCCATCGGCACGGGGCCGATGTTCCGAGGGGTGTATTCCGCGGGGGCCGGCTTCGACGTGGGCGCCTACTACGACCAGCTCAGCACGGACGAATACCTGTTCGGGCGCGGGGAAGTGGCCAAGGCCATCGCCCGCGACCTCCAGCCGGATTTCCTGGAGCTGGGCGGGGAGCCCGACTCGGAGGCGGAGATCTCGGGCAAGCCCGTCAACTCACCGTTCGTGTACCTGACCCTGACGAACTACCTCCTCGACCAGCTCGGCTCCGTGGAATGGCCCGGCCGCGTGGGCGTCGGCGTGGGGAGCTGGCATCCGCTCGCCCCTTCCTTCGTCCGCGGTTACTGCACCGCGTCGCGGATCGACTTCGTCGACGTCCACGTCTATCCGATCAGCCTCGGCTTCCTGCAGCAGGCGCTGTCGCTCTCGGACACCGCCCGCGCCTGCGGCAAGGGCGTCGCCATCAGCGAAGCCTGGCTGCTCAAGGCGCGCGACGCGGAGCTGCGCCAGACCTCGAACGCGGTCGACCCGAGCCTGTTCGCGCGCGACGCCTACGGCTTCTGGGCCCCGCTCGACGCGAGCTTCCTGTCCACCATGGTGAAGCTCGCCTACGTCACGCGCGCCGAGCTCCTGTCCGCCTTCTGGTCCCGGTACTTCTTCGCCTATCTCGACTACGACACCGTGGCGCGTGACGGCTGCGGGACGCCCCGCCACGCCTGCGCGCCGGCGGAAGTCCTCGACCTCGCCTCCGCGGCGGCCGCGCGGTCGATCGTGGCCGGCGACTACACCTCGACGGGGCGCGCCTACATGGGCCAGATCGCTCCCTGACCCCGCGGACGCTTCAGGCCGTTCCGCGGCGTCCCCTCGTCGTGGAACGATCGGCGGGCGGGGGCGGACGGAAGCGCGGCGCGGGCGTGTCGCACTGGTGCTTGCGCAGGAACTGCACGAAGCGCGTGTGGTCGTCGGGCTCCATGTTGAAGAGCTGGAGCAGGCCGGGGTAGCTGCCTCGCGTCCGCTCGAGCCCCATCTGCACGACGTGGCGCAGCTCCTGGCGGGTCAGGTCACGCAGCATGAACGGGCCGTACACCACGGACCAGAAGCACTCGCGGCCCTCGACCATCCGCTCGAAGAGCGCATCCGTCATCGCCCGCCCCGGGCCCTCGCCGGGGAGGCTCGCCTTCTCCGCGCTCGCGATCTCCGGCGGCAGGTCGGCGGGCCCGATGGCGAGCCCGAGCGCGCGTACGGCCAGGCGCTCGGCGACGTTGCGCAGCTCGCGCACGTTGCCGGGCCACGCATACGAGAGGAGGAGCGCTTCCGCCTCGGGCGTCAGGCGCGGCGCCTCGACGCCTTCCCTCGCCGCGTAGAGGTTCAGGAAGGACTCCAGCAGCGGGCCGATGTCTTCCGTGCGCTCCCGCAGCGGGCGGATGGCGATGTGGATGACGTTGAGCCGGTAGAAGAGGTCCTCGCGGAAGGTCCCCGCCGCGATGCCCGCCTTCAGGTCGCGGTTGGTGGCGGCGATGACGCGCGCGTCCACCGCGGCTCCCGCCCGGCCGGCGCCGATGCGCTGGATCTCGCCCGTCTCCAGGAACCGGAGCAGGAGGCCCTGCATGCGCAGGCTCATTTCGCCGATCTCGTCCAGGAAGATCGATCCGCGATGCGCGGACTCCAGCACGCCGGCCCGATCGCGGTAGGCGTCCGTGAAGCTCCCGCGCACGTGGCCGAACAGCTCGGCCTCCAGCAGCGTCTCCGGGACCCCCGCGCAATTGATGGGCACGAAGGGTCCGTTTCGGCGTGCGCTCTGGTCGTGGACCAGGCGCGCCGCCACTTCCTTGCCGACGCCGCTCTCCCCGGTGATGAGCACCTTGGCGTCGGAGCGGGCCGCGCAGCTCACTTCGTCGCGCAAGCCGTGGATGGCGGCGCTGCGCCCGATGAGGCGATTCGTCAGGGGAATGGTCATGGTCAAGGGGATGGTCATGGTCGTGTCGGGGAACGAGCTTCGGTAACTGGTCTCCGCACGGTCCGCCGCGCAGGAACCGCGTGCCGCGTCGTTCCCGCCGCGGCCTTGCATGTCCCCGTTCGGGACCCGATCGATTTGGTTGCCGATAGGTTGCCTTCGGTCTGCCCTCGCGCCGCCGGATGTGCGCCGTGGCCCCCGCGCGGCGGCGTCCGCGCGGCCACGCCCCCGGATCTATCCTGGGAACGCGGCTTGCTTGTGGCGGTGGCACGACATTCGCGCGGCGGAGGAAAGGGATGGAGATCCGGGTGATTTCTTCGCTCACCGCGGAGGACGAAGACGAGGTCGCCGTGTCGATCCTGAGCGTGGTGCGCCGCGTGCTGGACCGGCTGCCGATCGCGTATTCGATCCGCATGGAGACCACGGCCCGAAAGTGCTGGAGCACGACGCGGGGCGCGGACGCGGCCCGGCCGCACCGCTACCCGGCGGCGATCGATTCGCCTCCCTAGGCCTGGCCTCCCGCTCGGAGCCACGTGGCCCCGCGTGCGGCGCGGGCGCGCGGCCGCTACCGGTAGTCCTTGAACGGAAGCTGGCACTCGTGCTTGCGAAGGAAGTTCAGGAACCGCTTGTAGTCGCGCGGCTCCATGTTGAAGAGCCGGGCCACGATCTTGTAGTTCCCCTTCGCCTCCTGCAGCCCCTTGCGGACGAGATCGCGCATGTTGCCCCGCGTGATCTCGCGCCGCATGTAGAGCGGATAGACCGCGGCCCAGAACGAGACGCCGTCCGTGGTCAGATGTTCGTACAGGTCGTCGGCCACCGTTCGGCGCCGCTCGCGCTTGGAACGGAGGCCCACGCCCTGCTGCGCGCGCACCTCCACCGGCAGCTGGTCCACGGAGACGACCTCGCTGCGGCCCGTGACCACCAGCCGCTCGATCACGTTCTGCAGCTCGCGCACGTTGCCGGGCCACGAGTAGCTCGACAGCGCGGCCAGCGCCTCCGGGGAGACGCCGCGCACGGAGGAACCGCCGTTGCGGCCGAAGCGGGCGAGGAAGTGCTCCACGAGGACGGGGATGTCCTCGCGCCGCTCGCGCAGCGGAGGCACCGTGATGTGGATGACGTTGAGCCGGTAGAAGAGGTCCTCGCGAAACTGTCCCTGGGCGATGAGGTCGCGCAGGTTGCGGTTGGTGGCGGCGATCACGCGGACGTCGCCGCGGCCGACGATGCGGTCGGCGCCCACCTTCTGCAGCTCACCCGTCTCCAGGAAGCGGAGGAGCAGCCCCTGCATGCGCAGGGTCATCTCCCCGATCTCGTCGAGGAACACCGTGCCCTGCTCCGCGAGCTCCAGCTTGCCCTGCTTGTCGCGATAGGCTCCGGTGAAGCTGCCCTTCACGTGCCCGAACAGCTCGGATTCGAGCAGCGTCTCCGGGAGGCCGGCACAGTTGACGGCGACGAACGGACGGTCCTTCCTCCGGCTGCGCTCGTGGATCAGCAGCGACACCAGCTCCTTGCCGCTGCCGCTCTCTCCCGTGACCAGGACCTTGGCGTCCGACCGGGCGACCCGGTCGATCTCCTGCTGGAGCTCGACCATGGGCGCGCTCTCTCCGATGAGATCGACCGACGCCGGACGTGCGGATGTCGTCGTCATATGGCCCCACTGCTCAACCCGATGGCGCGCCGCAGGAACTGCTCCAGGATCCGCCGGCTCTCGCCGCCGTGATCGAGGAAGCGGACTCCCAGATGGAACGAGCCCATCTCGCTTTCCTGCGCCGCGGGCGCCGCCCATCGCACGTCGATGTGTGTCGTGAACGGGCCGGTGGCCATCGCCACCCGGAACTCGCCGCGCTCTTCCCGCCGCACGGCCCGGCTGCTGAGGAGGAGGGCGCCGCCCCGGCCGATGTCGAGAAGGCGCACCGCCCAGGTCCACGTCAGCCTGCACCGGACCCCCGTCCCGACGCGGACGCGCGCGCTCAGCCGACGGTCTGGCCCGGAGAAGGCGCCCGGCGCCGCGCCGCCGACCTGGGCATCGATCGCCCGCAGGATCTCAGGCGGAGCGACGAGGAACTGCAGGGCGACGAGCGCGCGCGCCGAAGGCCCGGAGGCCTCGGCCTGGAAACGGCACGGCCTCACCACCGCCGCACCTTCCGCGTCCCCAACGGCGAGCTGGACGCGGTCGAGAATGGCCCCGCCCCGCGAGGCCCACTCGGCCGGCTCCACGGGCGTCTCCAGAAGCGCGCCTCCGCGGCTGATGTCCCTCACGGGGCGATGGAAGGCGACGCTTCCCCAAAGCTGTCCGACCACATCGGCCCGTTCGTGGGCTCGCCGGTCCTCGGCCATGGCTTTGGCCTGGGTATCCGCCGAGGCTCCGTCCTGGAGTGCACGCGGGAAAACTCTTGCGCTCACACGCAGCCCCAGCCCACCCGATCAACGTAGCTTCCACATGTGGCGGCTCTGCGCTGCGCGTGCGGCGCCAGCCAACGGGCCCGAGGCCACCGGCCGTAGCAAGGGCGAGGCCAACGAAACTGGCTGGCCGCGAAGTATACGCTTCCTATTGATTTCAAGCCACGTATTTCGACCGGTGCCTCCGAGCAAGAGTCTGACTGCGTAGCTCGAACGCCATCGAGCCCGGTGCGGGGCAGACAAAAGTCTGCCTGGTGCATGTGGCGGCCGTACGACGAGCACGATCCGACGAAAAAGTCCCTTCTCCACGCGGGGTTCCAAGACTGTCCGGCCGCGGCTGCTCTCAAGGTGCGACTTCCTCGAGAGGGACCTGGCACGACCTTCGCCAGTCGGGGCCCCCCATGATCGACCTGCACATGCACACCCAGGCCTCGGATGGACGACAGACGGCGGAAGAGCTCGTGCGCCGCGCCCGAGAGGTCGGGATCACGATCCTGAGCGTCACCGATCACGACACCACGGCGTCGGTGTCCGCCGCCGCGGCCGCGGCCGCGACGGCCGCCATCGGCTTCGTCCCCGGCATCGAGATGACGGCGGTCGACGGCGGGCGCGACGTGCACGTGCTCGGGTACTACGTCGACGTGGACGCGCCGGAGCTGCGCGCGGCGAACGCGGCGCGCCTCGCCGGCCGCGTGGCGCGTGCTCGCGAGATCGCCGACCGCCTGGCCGCGCTGGGCGCGCCGATCGACGTCGAGGCGCTGCTGGCCCGCGCGAATCCGGCCGACGCCCGGAGCTTCGGCCGACCGCACCTGGCGCGGTGCCTGGTGGAGGCCGGGCACGTGGCCACGGTGCAGGAGGCCTTCGACCGCTTCCTGTCCGAAGGGCGGCCCGGATACCTGGCCAACTGTGGGCCCTCGCCGGAGGACGTCATCGCCGTGATCGTGCGCGCCGGCGGCATCGCCTCCCTCGCCCATCCCGGCCTTCTCGACCGCGACGATCTCGTTCCCCGCCTGGCCGACGCCGGGCTGGCGGCGCTCGAGGTCTACCACTGCGCCCACGACGAGCGCGCGCGGGAGCGCTATCGCCAGCTCGCGCGCCGCCACCGCCTCGCGGTCTCGGGAGGGTCCGACTACCACGGAGAAGGCGTGCGACGCGCGGAGTTCTTCGGCAAGGTGGGCCTGCCCGCCGGGGAGTTCGCCGCCCTCGAGGCCGTGGCCGGACGTCTGGGGCAACCGCGCCCGGTCAGCGCGTGAGGGCGGGCGCTTCGCCCAGCGCGAACGTCATCGCGCCCTCGGCCACCGTCACTCCCTCCACGGCCGCGGTGCCGTCGAAGACGCCCATGCGGCTACCCAGGCGCCGCACGATCGCCTCGATCACGACGACGTCGCCCGCCCGCGCGGGCCGCCGGAACCGCGCCTTCTCGATGCCCATGAAGAAGGCGAGCTTGAGGCGGTTCTCCGGCTTGCCGAGCACCATGATCGCGCCGACCTGGGCCACGGCCTCCATGAGGAGCATGGGCGGCAGCACCGCTCCCTGGGAAGTTTCCACGAGATAGCGTTCGTCGGCGGCCACGTGCTTGATCCCCACGATGCGCCGGTCCGGCTCCAGCTCGGTGACGCGGTCGACGAGCAGGAAGGGACGCCGATGGGGCAGGATCCGCTCGATGGCGCGCAAGTCCAGGGGCAGGGGCGGCGGCTCCATGGCGGGTCGAGGCTAGGCGCGATCGGTCTCGCCGTCCAGCGGTGGTGGCGCGGTGCGGCGCAGCCGGGAGCGCATCCAGGCCAGGCGCGAGCGCCCCCATTCGCGCGCCAGCCGCAGCGCGCCCAGGCGGGAAGGCGGCCGCAACGCGCCGGCCAGGAGCAGCCGTGCCGCTTCCGCACGCCGCAGCTTGCCCGAGGAAGTGCGGGGAAGCGTTCCGGGCGCCAGCAGCACCACGCGGGCGGGGAGGAGGGCCAACGCCGCCAGGATCCGATGCCGGATCTCGGCCACGATCTCGGCGTCCGGCCGTGGCTTCGCGCGGGCGCGCTCGGCCAGGATCACGAGCTGCTCACCGTGCCCATCTTCGCCCGCGCACCCCACGGCCACGCAACACCCGGCGCGCAGCCCTTCGACGTCCCGGAGCGGCTCCTCGACCTGCGCGGGGGCCAGGTTGCGGCCGCGGATGATGATGAGGTCCTTGGCCCGGCCCGAGACGTAGAGCTCGCCGGCATGGACGAAGCCGAGGTCGCCGGTGTCGAGCCATCCATTGCGGATCGTACGCGCCGAGAGCTCCGCGTCGCCGAAGTAGCCCGGAGTGATGGACGGACCACGCACCGTGATGCGACCGACGCGGTCGTCCTCCAGAGCCTGGCCGCCCTCGTCGCGGATGGCGATGTCCAGGCCGGGCACGGCGCGGCCCACGGAAACGATCGGCCGGCCGGAGCCGGCCACGACCTGGCCGCGTGCCGAGAGCGCCCGCTCGTCGAACTCGCTCACGCGCGGCGGGGCGCCCGGAGCGGAGAAGCTCACGGCCAGCCCGGCTTCGGCGAGGCCGTAGACCGGCGTCAAGGCCTCCGGCCGGAGACCCCAACGGGCGAAGCGCCGGGCGAAGCCCTCGAGGCTCGCGGCGCTGATGGGCTCCGCGCCGTTGAAGGCGATCCGCCAGCACGAGAGGTCCACGCCTTCGAGCTCGCGGTCCGCGATCTTGGCCGTGCAGAGGCCGTAGGCGAAGTCGGGTGCGGCGGAGATGACACCGCGGAACCGCGAAAGGGTCTGCAGCCATATCGCGGGCCGCGCGATGAAGTGATCGGGGGTGATGTAGGTGACGGTGCCGGGGTGGTAGAGGCCGATGAAGAGGTTCCCGAGCAGGCCCATGTCGTGGTAGAGCGGCAGCCAGCACACGCCGCCCTGCGCGACCTCCGCGGGCGAGAGGCCGCCGAAGAAGCTGTCGATCATGGACAGGTTGGCCAGCAGGCTCGCGTGCGTCACCACCACCGCCTTGGGCTCCAGGGTGGTGCCGGACGAGAACTGGAGGAACGCCGGGTCCGCGGGCCGGGTCTCCACCTGCGTCCAGGCGCCCGGCCGGCCGGGGTCGGCCGCGTCCACGATGGCTTCCAGCGAGGGCACGCCCTCCGCGGCGGGACCCAGGATCGCGCCGATGCGTGCGTCGGTGACGAGGAATCGCGCGCCGATCTTGCCGAGCATCCGCCGCGTGCGCGTGAAGTACTCCTCGAGTTTTCCGAAGCGCAGGGGCGGATACACGGCCGCCGGTATGCCGCCCGCGAGCTGGACGCCCAGGAAGGCGTCGAAGAACTCGATCGACGTGTTGAGCACGATGGCCACCCGGTCGCCGGGGAGGAGGCCGCGGGCCTGCAGCGCGCCCGCGGCCGCTTTCGCCCGCTGCACGATGTCGCGATAGGGATGCAGCGTGGCCTTCCCGTCGCGGGCCACGAAGCGCGCGCCGTGCGCCGCGCAGTCCTCCAGGCCACGCAGGATGTCCGGGATGGTGCGCGGGGCGGAGGGGCTCGTGCTCATGCGGAGGTCGCGCGCTCCCGGATCAGGCGCACGAGGTCGCCCACGGTGCGCAAGGCGCGGACCCGGTCGTGGTCCTCGTGACCGAGCTCGAAGCCGAAATGGGCCTCGACGCTGGTGACGAGCACGACCTGCCGCAGGGAGTCGAGCTGCAGGCCCTCCACGAGCGGTGTCTCCGCGCCGACGCGCAGGATGTCGTCCGCCTTCATCTCCAGCTCGTCGCGGGCGAGCGCCCGCAGGCGCTGGATGACCTCTTCCTCCGAGAGGGTCGAGGCCGCGGTCATGCCACGGCGCGGAGCGCGACCGCCGCGCACTGCCCGAGCCACGACCAGGACAGGCACAGCGCCGTGGCGCCTCTCTTCGGCAGGGGGCGCGCGCGGCCGGTCACCAGGTTCAGCGTGCAGGCCGGATCGGCCAGGGCGTGCCGCGCGATGGGCGCGACGCAGCCGCGGCGCAGCGTCTCGACGGTCAGGCACAGCTCGACGGCGGCGGAGGCGGCGCCGAGGTATCCCGTCTGGCTCTTGTACGCCGTCACCGGCACGGCGGGATCGATCAGCTCCGAGATCAACCGGGCCTCGCGCCGGTCGCCCTCGGTGGTGCCGATGCCGTGCGCGACCACCAGGTCGACGGCGGCGTCGGTGGCGTCGGCGACGGCCGCCCTCATCGCCGCCGTGTAGGCCTTGGCCTCCGAGGCATCGACGCTCTCCATCGCCAGTCCCGCGCCGAGGACGAGGGCCGCCACCTCGGCCCCGCGGCGCCGCGCGTCTTCCTCCCGCTCCAGGACGAGGAACCCCGCCCCCTCGCCCAGCACGATCCCGTCGCGCTCGCAGTCGAACGGCCGGTACGCGCGCGAGGGCTCGCTCGGGGAGAGCAGCCCCGCCTTGTCGTAGGCGAGGAAGGTGGAGACGGTCAGCAGCGACTCGAAGCCGCCGACCAGCGCCAGGTCCACGCGGCCCTCGGCGAGGTCGTCGAGCGCCGCGAGCAGGGCCAGGGCGGACGCCGTGTCGCCCTGGACGAAGTTGTCGCTCGGGCCCATGATGCCCAGCTCCGCCGAGATCAGGCCCAGGCCGGCATTGGCCAGCGACCGCAGCGAGAAGTAGCGGTCGAGCAGGCGCGCGGCGCGCCCGCCCATGCTGGCGAAGTCCTTCTCCACTTCGCCCGTCCACTCGAGCTCGAGAGCACGGAACATCTCCGCGCTTTCGAGGCCGGTCTGGCCCGAGCCGGCGTACAGCGCGACGCGATAGGGATCGAAGCGAGCCAGGTCGGCGCCGCTCGACGCCACCGCCTCCCGGGCCGCCCGCATCGCGCACCGCACGGCGGTGTTCATGAACTTCTCGTTCTTGGCCAGCCGCAGGCCATCGAGGGCGAAGGGCGGGACCTCCGCCCCTGCCGCGCAGGCGTAGCCCGACGTGTCGAACCGGCGCAAGGCGCCGATGCCCGACTCGCCGCACACGCTCCGCCTCCACGCCTGCTCGGCGCCGAGGCCGATGGGGACGGCGAGACCGGTGCCCGTCACCGCCACTTCGAGACCTGTGGGCATTCGAAAGCGGAGCGCCGTGCAACCCCGATGCCGCACCCCACGCCCCGGGGGAAAGTCCTTCGGCGCGCCCTTCACGCCAGAAGTCACTCGACGCGGAGTCTTGTGTCTGCTCCCGCCGTTCCGGGCCGGCCCGCCTCGTGGCTCCAATCCCGTTTCGGGAGGCCGTGGGCGCCCGGCTCTCGCGCGGGCTGCGGCTGGACCGTCGTTTGCACGCCGCCTGCGCCCGTGTACGAACGCCTTTACGGCCTCGACGCGCGCCCCTTCGAGCTGACGCCGGATCCACGCTTCCTCCTGCTGACCGCGCGCCATCGCGAGGCGCTGAGCCACGTCGAATACGTGCTCTCCGGGCGGCCGGGGCTGGCGCTGCTGCTGGGCGAGGCCGGCACCGGCAAGACCACGCTCCTGCGCGCGGCGGCCCAGCGCGCGCCGTCCCACACCCATGTGGTGACCCTCGACAACCCGGCGCTGACGCGCGCGGAGCTGTTCGAGTTCGTGGCCGACGCCTTCGGGCTGAGCACGGCCGCCGCCCGGTCGAAGACGCGGGCGCTGCGCGCTCTCACCGCCGTGCTCGCCGCGCGTCACGAGAAGGGTGGGGTCACGGCGCTGGTCGTCGACGAGGCCCAGAGCCTGTCCGACGAGCTGCTGGAGGAGATCCGGCTGCTGGCCAACATCGAAGCTTCCGGCGCGAAGCTGCTGTCGATCATCCTGGCCGGACAACCGGACCTGGGGCGCCGGCTCAACGACCCGGGCCTCGCGCACCTCAAGCAGCGGGTCGCGCTGCGCTGCGTCCTGACCCCGCTCACTCTCGCGGAGACGGTCGACTACGTGGGCAGCCGCCTGCAC
>Ga0105249_10003840_pt1 | contig 12961 bp, 11 predicted proteins | sample KBSS44metaG_FD_81522 | JGI IMG/M metagenome (GOLD analysis project Ga0105249, IMG submission 81522) | Switchgrass rhizosphere microbial communities from Kellogg Biological Station, Michigan, USA - KBS S4-4 metaG | ecosystem: Host-associated > Plants > Roots > Rhizosphere > Soil | place... | reverse complement strand
TGTGTATAACAATGAACGCAGGCCATCAGTATTAAACGCTTCCAGTGTTCCGAGATTTTCAAAATGGATCCACTCTACTTCGCTCAATGCAGGTCTTACAATTATATGTCCATTCTCCATTAATCGGGCAGGTCTTGTGTATTCTTCTATCACATCAGCCGGTGAAAATGGTGCTTTATACTGAAAAGGTTTTTTTCTCACTTTAGGTAATCCACCAACATAAATTTCCAATGCATCGATCTCCATTTCTTCATTATAGCGACCAATGATAAAATTACTCATGCCAGGCGCCACACCACAATCGGTGATCACCGTTACTCCTTTCTCTTTTGCAAGCTGATCCAGCTGTAAAACATCTTCTGGGAAAAAAGAGATATCTACAATATTTTTTTTGCAGTTGATCGAAGCTTCCAATGTTTTATAACCCATAAATCCAGGGACAGCTGTTACTACAATATCAAAGGAAGAAAGAAGCTGAGGATATGATGAGTAGTCGCGAAGATCCGCCTGTTGTGTTTCAATTCGTGGATTTCTTTTTTTCAGTAATTCAAGATTGGCATTGCTCACATCAAAAGCGGTAACATGATGACGAGAAGCAAGATCCATTGCGATGGCACTTCCAACCATTCCTGCTCCAAGTACAGCAACTTTCATGAGTATAATTTTAGGAAAGCAAAGATGCAGAAATTAAAATTTAACCACAGCGATACTGAGTTCACAGAAGGTCACAGAGTTATCTCCGTGTTATTTCGTGTCCCTGTGTTCTCCGTGGTTTATTAAGCAAGTTTCGGGTTGATTTGCCTTTTGCCTGTATATAGTTTTGTGCTAAATTGAAAACAATGACAGATTACGAACGTATACAAAAAGCAATTGAATTCATTCAATCTAATTTTCAGCAACAGCCCGATCTTGATGCTGTAGCAAAAGAAGTCTATTTGAGCCCCTTTCATTTTCAACGATTGTTTAAAGATTGGGCAGGTGTGAGTCCAAAAAAATTTTTACAATACATCAGCCTGCAACATGCTAAAAAGCTTTTGCAGCAGCATACGGTTAGTGATGCAGCTTATGAAACAGGGTTATCGGGATCAAGTCGTTTGCATGATCTATTTATAAGCATAGAAGGCATGACACCAGGAGAATTTAAAAATGGTGGCGAACAATTGCAGATCAATTATAGTTTCGCCGAAACTCCATTTGGAAATATCATCGTTGCTTCAACAGCAAAGGGAATTTGTCATCTTGCGTTTGCAGATGATGAACAGGATGCATTAAAACAATTGCAATTACAATTTCCTAAAGCAACATTCCGGCAGGTAGTTGACACGATCCAACAAAATGCTCTATTCATTTTTACACAAGACTGGAAAGATCTTTCAAAAATTAAATTGCATTTGAAAGGAACTCAATTTCAGATAAAAGTGTGGGAAGCATTATTGAAAATTCCAATGGGAGATGTATCAACTTATTCTGGTATTGCAAATTCAATTAATAATCCAAATGCCTCAAGAGCAGTAGGTACAGCCATCGGCGATAACCCCGTTGCTTTTTTAATTCCATGTCATCGTGTAATAAGATCGACTGGAGATTTTGGACAATATCATTGGGGAAGTATAAGAAAAACTGCAATGATCGGTTGGGAAGCGGCGAAGGTGAATTCTGAAATTAAATAGATCATTGAACGTGCTGGCATAAATTTAGGCTGATCCTCAATTGAGAACTATAGCAACAGTTGAGTATATTTATGTGTTGTGTGCAATTGCAATTGACACTCCGATAACTTTAATCAATGATACAAAGAGCACTTACTTTAATAATCACTATAACCCTGACACTTCTTCTCTTTTCATGTGGACATGCCGACAATAAACCAAAAGAGCAAACACAAAATCTTAACCTAATGCCAAGAGCTGAACAAATTAAAATCTCTGATCTAAAGTCTGTATTGACACGATTACAAAACAAACAACTGGAGTTTGACTTTTTTGGCATAACGTCAAATGGTGTTGACTGTATCTATTTTGTGCCCGACAACAATCTTTATGCAATAGAATTTGAAATCATGACTGAAGACCAGAAACCATGGCTCGACAAGCTAAAAGTTTTTGCTCAACAAAATAACTTTAAGATTGTAATCACGACTTATAACAATCAGCCACATTACAAGTCATCTGAATCTGCACCAGTATTACGCATTGAGACCAAAAGCAATCTTGACCAAACCGCAACAATTGGACACAATATAATGACACAAATTTTTGGCAACAACGAGCAGACGACTTATGATGTAGTGCCATGACAGACGAACAACATGCACACAACAGCCGCATTTGTGCTATTGGGGGTGTGACGAATAGATGAAGCCCAACAGCACCAATGCCTGAACGTCAGATCTTTTCTAGTTTCTCCAGCGTTAATTCGTTCTTTACATTCCCTGTATTCACTGTAGATCCCGGTTCAAATAACATCACTTGTACTTCTTCCTTTGCATTGGGCCGATGTTCAACACTTCGTGGCACAATGAGGAATTCACCTTCACTGTCGTGATGATGCCAGACAAACGGAACAGAAATTTTTATTCATATACAACTATTACGATAGTATTTCTCCCGTTACATGTAGCAACTTTACCTGTGACATAAAACCCCATTATTTATTGATAGTGGAGAATTATCCTCATCTTATAAGAAAAGGAATGTGTGCAAGTCAGAAAACAGTCAGCATTAAAATGAGGCTGAATTTTTGTTCTGCAAACCTTACACAAATCGACCCTACGAATGTTAGCGAAAACAGCGATGATCATTGATGATAATGAAGACCTTGGCCGTCTGTTAATCCCAATCCTCGAAGCCAGGAAGATATTGGCGTTGCCTGTCTATTCGTTACACGAAGCTGAGGAATATCTTAGTTATATGAAGCCTACCGTTATTTTTCTCGACAATAGTTTTCCGGATGGATTAGGTATAAACCTTATTCGCAATATCCATCTCGCAGATGAAGAGATAAAAATTATTATGATGACAGCCGAATCAGCGAAGTGGATAGAAGAAAAAGCAAAGGCGGAAGGTATCAACTACTTTCTAAGAAAACCATTCAGCATGGAGGCGATCAATACTATTCTCGATAAGCTCGAACTTGCAGAAACTAGATGATGCTTTTATGCCGTTGTTGGTGTTCAATTAATTTTGTCCCGAATATGAAAGTGATATTATCAATCAAACCAGAATATGCCAACAAGATTTTTTGAAGGCACTAAGAAATATGAATTTCGTAAAGCCATTTATAAAACTTCTAATGTTAAAAAAAGTTTTTGTTTATTCTCCATCCCCTGTTCAAAAGATATGAGGTGAATTTGTGTATTTAGCGTAGCATCAAACCCTCCCCAAATTCTCTATCGTCATCTCATTCTTCACATTCCCCGTATTCAACGTTGTTCCCGGTTCAAACAAAACAACATGCACTTCTTCCTTTGCATTAGGCCGATGTTCAACACCATGTGGCACAATGATGAATTCGCCTTCTTTGATCGTAACTGTTTTATCACGAAACTCCATATCAAAACTTCCTTTCACTACATAAAATAATTCATCTTCATTATCGTGATGATGCCAGACAAATGGGCCCTTGAATTTTACCAGCTTTACCATTTGGCCATTTAATTCACCGGCAATTTTTGGACTGTAATGCTCTGTGAACTGCGAGAATTTCTCGGTAAGGTTTACTTTTTCCATAAAAAACTTTTTGATTGTTTCTTTTATCAAATTAGTTGCTGCATGGTTAAATTGTTAAATGGTTTCGTAACAATTTGACCATTTAGCCATTTAACAATATGCCCGTTATTGAATTGAAATTTTATCCGCCGTCTCTTTTGCTTTTTTACGCAAATGATCCATGTCTGCATTCAGATCATCATGCACCAACGCAACACCCATGCGGCGATAAGGTCTTGTTGTTGGTTTTCCGAATATCCTGACATCGGTATTGGGTTCTTCCAATGCTTTATCTAATCCTTCTATTGTAAATTGTTCAGCAGTTTTATTAGCCAATATAACGGCACTTACCCCAGCTCGTTCAAGATAGATATGAGGGATTGGCAATCCAAGGATGGCTCTTGCGTGCAATTCAAACTCGGAAAAGTTTTGTGTGCCGGCTAAGGTCACCGTTCCCGTATCATGCGGTCTTGGACTTAACTCAGAAAAATAAACGCCGTTATACGTTAAGAAAAACTCAACTCCCCAAATTCCTGTACCCGTCAATGCATCGGTTACCTTCTTAGCCATTTCGCAAGCGGCATCAAAATCTTCTGTACTTATGGCAACCGGTTGCCAGCTTTCCTGGTAATCTCCTCTTTCCTGCCTATGCCCGATCGGTGGACAGAATAATGTATCTCCGTTTGCCTGTGTCACGGTTAGCAATGTAATTTCTGTATGAAAAGAAATAAATTCTTCAATGATCACTTCTTTAATATCTCCCCTCGAATTATTGATAGCATAATCCCACACTTTCTGCTGATCGCTTTCATTTTTCAATACGCTTTGCCCCTTACCCGAAGAAGACATCAACGGTTTTACAACACAGGGTAAACCAATTTTGTCTACTGCATTTGTAAATTCTTCAAATGTAGTAGCATAAAAATATTTTGCCGTACGCAGCTCCAACTCCTTACTTGCTAAATCCCGGATGAGTTTTCGGTTCATTGTAAAGTTGGCGGCTCTCGCACTGGGAATTACTTTGATATTTTGTTTTTCATATTCATAAAAACGTTCTGTTCTTATCGCTTCAATTTCCGGAACTACCAGGTCAGGTTGATGTTTTGATACAATTGAATCTAATTGTTCGCCATTGAGCATATCAAGCACTTCAAAATCATCGGCCACTTGCATTGCCGGGGCACCGGCATAACTATCTGCAGCAATTACAGTTTGTCCCAACCTTTTTAAAGCAATTACTAATTCCTTTCCAAGTTCGCCACTACCGAGCAGCAATATTTTTTTATGCATGCTGCAAAGTAATTTATTTACTAAATAAAAAATCCCGCCGCAGCGGGATTACTAACCCACATAAATTTTCTCAATAGAAGAATTGCTCTTTTACGATCTTTCCATCTTTCACTTCATACAATGCAATTTCATCCATTTTCTGACGACCCATTCCTTTCATGGTGCAATCCATTCCCATTGCCACGCTGAAGAATTTGCCGCCAACAACCGGTGCAGAGGTATAACCTCCGTGCATTTCTTCTACCATCTCACCGAATTGTTTTCCTTTTTCCTTGATTGCCGAAATACCCTCTACGGATTTCATTCCCGGCGAACCTGGCGGCTCAATGCTAACCGCATTGTCGGCAAATAATTCATCCTGGATCTTGTCCCATTGTCCGGTTTGCGCCAGCTCATGAAAACGATTGGCAACTTCCTGTGTAGTCATTACAGCTTCTAGTGTTGACATAGCTTTTGGTTTAAAAGTTAAAAAAGGATGAAGAAGCTACGAATATTTTACGGTCGGGAAAATTAAATAATTATGAACCCCGAAATTTGCGGTATGAATGTAGCTTTATCCGTATAAATAAACTTATCGTTTGAAACTTCAAGTATTAATTTTCTCTTGCTGCCTTGCTGGCTGCGCTGTTAGCAACAATCCCCTGCGAAAAGAGATCAAACAACTTCAAAAAGGAATTATTGAAGATGATACCAGCGTGGTGTATGCTTTACCATTTGAAAGCAAAAAATCTCACCTGATCGTGCAAGGATATTTTGGAATATTTTCTCATAAAGAAAGAGCTGCGTTGGATTTTAAAATGAAAAGAGGTACTAGTATTCTTGCCGTAAGAGATGGTGTGGTGATAAGAGTAAAAGAAGATGGCTCTAAGGGAGGTTGGAGTAAGAAATATCGCAATGAAGGAAATAATATTGTTATTCAGCATCCTGATAACTCAAGAAGCGGGTATTGGCATTTGCAAAAAGACGGAGCATTGGTAAAAGTGGGTGATACTGTAAGGCAAGGACAAGTGATTGGCTTAAGTGGCAAAACAGGTTATGCTGCATTGCCACATTTACATTTCATTGTTTGGAAATTTGATAATGGAGGAAGATGGCAGCAAATAGCAACAAGATTTCAAACTTCGAAGGGAATAAAATACCTGCGTCCATGGAAATGGTATAGAAATAAAAAACCAATTGACAGTTTTTGATCAGGACTGCATTAATAGCTGGGTTTTCTCATTTTGCTTTTTCATTAGTTGATGGCCAATCTTTATTACTTCATTAACAAGGATATCAAAATCTTTCAATACGGAGCGGTGATTGACATTTGCTACACGCAAACAATAGTTACCGTTTAATTTTGTGTAAGAAGGCGCAGCAATTCCGCTTTCCTGTAACTGCATCAGTATTTCTTTGTTCAGTGCGTTTAAATCCACATCATCCTTACCGGGGTTAAAACGGAAACAAACAATGTTTGTACTGGTTGGCGCTGTCAATTCCAATACATCGCTTTGCTCTATCAGCATCGTCAAATATTTTGCTTGTGTAATATTCTGCCGGATAAGCCTTACAAATTTCTCAATGCCATGTTCCTTTAAACTCATCCATACTTTTAATGCTTTAAAGTTCCTTGATAATTCAAATCCGAAATTAGAGGTGGGTTCCGGCCCCGCAGCAATCCCCCTTTCATTATTTGAAATATAATCCGGCTGCAATGAAAACGTTTTACGATGCATGTCCGCATCTCTAACTAGCACTACACCCGCTTCGTAGGGGATTGACATCCATTTGTGCTGGTCAAAAGCAATACTATCTGCAAATTCCAAACAATTCAATCGGTCTTTATATTCCGGTAACAAGTTCAACAAAGCACCAAATGCTCCATCTACATGCATCCATAAATTCTGTTTGCAGCATACCCAGTATATTTTATACAAAGCATCAATTGCGCCGGTATTCACTGTTCCAATATTGGCAACAACACAAAAAGGAATATTCCCTTCTTTTTTGTCTTGTTCGATCAGCTTTTCGAGGTGTATAATATCCATCTCATAATTTTCATTGACATTCACCTTCCTTACACCATCTGCCCCTATTCCTATTATTTCTGCGGCTTTCTGAATACAACTGTGTGTTTCAGTTGAAGCGTAGATGAACATTTTCTTCTGTCCATTGATCCCGCTTTTTCTAATTGTATTATTAACGGAGTTCCTCGCAACTATTAATGCATTTAAGTTTGCCACGGATGCGCTGCTCACTAATGCGCCACTACTTTCAGCGGGGAAATTCATCATCTGCTTACACCAGTTAATTACTTGCTGATCCACATACACCGCCGCCTGGTCACCAATTCCAACATTGCAATTCATTCCGGATGCAAGCATTTCCGCCAGCATTGCCTGGGCTGTGCCTGTACCCATCACCCAACTCCAGTAACGTGGATGAATATTGCCGAGGTAATAAGGAAGAATGTTTTGTTTAAACTCATCATATACTTGGTCTAAGTGCATTGGCGAATAAGGCAACTGAGTCTTGAAATTGTTTTTTACCTGCTCCGGTGGTTTTTTCCACACCGGCTGTTCCCCGATCGTTTGCAGAAAATCAATCATATCATTCACCATCACGTTTCCCAGCCTTTTCAAGGCGCTCCAATCATTAGGGTCTAATGTTTCTTCCTTGGTCGCAACAGGGTTATTGTTTTCAATCTTCATACAAATAAGGTTTTATTTTTAAAAAATTTTCAACAGCTATATTTCTCTTGCCGCCATCTATCCACTGCAATAATGATTCCCATAATGTTGATGTCATTGAAGGATTGAAAAAATCAATGTGTCCAACTTGTTTCAATCCAATTTCTTTTGGTTTTAAATGATACCATGTAATCGATGCACTGACAAAATGATTTAATAATTCATTTACTGCCTTGGGAGGACAGTACCAGTCATCCGTAAATGTATATGCCAAAAGCGGGACATTTATCTTTCTGTAGTTATTATCAGGGAAAGCATCAAATAAGCCGTTTGGATTATCACACCAATTGGCCAATTGCATATAAACGCCTTTCGGTATTTTTTCCCGTTTTCTTTTTTTGTTTGCAGGTGCATAACCGAGAATCCAACTCATCAGCCTACTTTTTGATTTTGAAATTTTAAGCAGGATCCTTCTTTGCCAGGGATACAGTTTTTCACAGGTAAGTGCACTGCTCACCAAAATCATTTTGTTGACATATTGACTGGCTGGTGCCAACCCAATAATTTCTCCGCCCATACAATGGCCTATGTAAATGATCTCATCAGCCGGGCAATTTTGTTTTACATAAAGTAATACCGCATTTATATCCTGTACAGCCCACTGGTGCATGTTTGCTGAATAACCACTCAAATTTTCCGGCGCAGATTTTCCCATACCCCGATAATCGAATGTTACTACTGTAAATCCATGCTGGTTTAAAAAATTTGCAAACACGTCATAATACTGATGTGTTAAACCAACCCCTGGAGCAATCACGATCACCGTTTTTTTCGATGGCTCTGATTTATAGCAATTGATCGATATTTTTGTCCCGTCGTTCGTCCTTATGATATTGTTTGAATACATGCCTTTGCTACTTTAAAACCTTTGCAAATTTTAAACAAGCATTCGTTTTTTTATGGAGCATTTGCTTGGCATAGCTCAACTGTTTGAGCAAATAAGCCGGTTTTATGAGTGGGGTAGCTATGAAAGAAGCTGCATTAGCTCTTCTTTCCTGTTTTTTGAAACCGGTATTTTCATCTTGTTTTCCATGACAAGATAGCCACCATCACCACGAATGAATTCCTTTACCCGTGCCAAATTGATCAGGTGTGAATTATGAGGACGGAAAAAATCAAACTGCATCAGCATTTCTTCAAAATCTTTTAGTGTTTTTGAAATAACTCTTTTTCTCCCCTCAACGAGATAAACATTTGTATAGTTACTATTGGCTTCGCAAACAATAATATCATGCGGATCCACAAACTCAATACTCTCTTTCGATGCAAGTGCAATTCTTCCTCTCTTACCTTTTCGTTCTGCCTGCACATTGTTTAATAAAAGATCGATCTGTTCAGAAGGGATCTTTTGCTGTGATTTTTTTAAATGTTTATCGATAGCTTCTTTCAGTTCTTTGTTTTGCACAGGTTTTAATAAATAATCGAGTGCACTGAATTTTACTGCTTGTATGCCGAAGTTATCATATGCGGTGATAAAAATAATATCGAATGGAATATCACGGCCCAGTTCTTCAAGCACATCAAAGCCTGTCAGCATCGGCATCTCGATGTCGAGGAATAAAAGATCGACCGGGTTTTTTTTCAGGTAGCTGACGCCATCAGCTGGCTTTTCGAATGATGAAATAACGCTTACATCCGGACAATAGTTTTCCAGTTTCCATTTCAGCGTATCGATACTGTCTTTTTCATCATCGATGATCACGGCTTTTATCATAAAATTTTTATTTATTGATCAAACAGGAATTATCAATTCAACTTTTGTTCCTTTTGCATTTCCCAATTCGTCTTCCATGTCATAAATATTGATCGAGGCATTCATGTTATATAATTTATTAATGATCTCGATCCGGTCCTTTGTTATTTGCATCCCCATGCTTCGCTTATGATTGTTTTGCTTTTGCCCCTTCAATTCCGCAGCTTTTTTCCTGCCGATGCCATTATCTTCAATTACACATAAAAGGTCATCAGCATTTTTTGAAATATTGATCTTTACCAATCCTTCGGTGCCGTTTGTTTTATGCATCAATCCATGCCAGATCGCATTTTCCACGTAGGGCTGTATCAACATAGGCGGTATCACGATCGAGCTTGCCTCTACATTTTCATCAACAGAAATTGAGTAACAGAATTTATTTTTAAAGCGAAGACTTTCCATTTGCATATAAAGCTCCAATGCTTCCAGTTCATCTTTAAGATTGATATAGTTTGAACGGGAGTTTTGCAGGATCAAACGCATCAATCTTGCAAAATTATTCAGGTATTCTGATGCTTTCTTTGATTCATTGCGAATTATGTAACTATCAATTGAATTGAGGCTATTAAAAAGAAAATGCGGATTCATTTGTGCCAACAAGGCACTCATTTCTACATTCGCTAATTTTTTTTCATATTCCGATTTTAACCGTTGCTTTTTCTTTACTTGCTCCACTCTGTAACGATAAAGCCAATAAGCCGCCATGACAATAGCTAATGCAACTATTGTAATAAACCACCATGTAAGCCAAAATGGGGTTGCGATATGGACCGGCATCTCGACTATCTTTTCATTCCACACGCCCTCATTATTGGCTGCTTGTAATTGAAAAACATAATCGCCGCCGGGTACATTTGTATAGTTAGCAAACCGCCGACCCGATGCTTCTGTCCAATCATCAAACCCATTGAGCCGATAACGAAATTTTACATCTTTGGCCATTGTATAAGCCTGTGCCGAAAAACCAATAGAAAAAAAGTTTTGTTTATACCGCAGCTTAACCGGTGAACCATTCAGTGCAAAACGCAATGGTTTATTCAACACCTGCATTTCAGTAATATAGGGCTCCGGGATCTCTGTATTTCTTTTTAATTCAGCAGGGTTGGCAATAACGATGTCGCTACGGCCGCCAAAAATAATTTCACCTGAAGGAAGAAAAGAAAAATGAAAAAAATCGGGCTCATCAACTCCATACTGGAAGCTATATGTTGTAAAAGAAAGGTCGTCTGCATTTATTTTTATAAGTTCTTTTGAAGTGTATCCCCACACTTCACCATGGCTATCTGTTGCCAGTCGCTGCAAAAAGTTCTGCATGCCCCTGTCTCTTATGTTAAATCTATAAACAACTCCTTTTGCGGGATCACTGGCCAGCGAATAACCCAACCATCCATCTGCACCAAGTATCCATATTCTCCCCGTCTTATCTTCTGCAAACGACTGCGCCACTGGAAAACTGTTCTTTTCGTTTTTTACATAAATAAAATTGAGGATAGAATCCTTCTCAGCAATATAAACCCCAAGTCCATTGCTTCTTTGAAACCATAGATTGCCGCGACTGTCTTCGAAAAAATTATTAAGCCTGCCATAAAATCCACCTTTAATCCTGCCATAGACCTCGCTTGTATCGCTTGAAAGTAGCCCATCTTTATAAATATGGTATTCACGTGTCTCCGGATTCCATTTTACCAATCCTCGTGTATCATCGGATATCCATAAGTTACCAGAACGATCCAGGATTATTTCACCTCTTGTTGAGGCCGAAAAAGGAGGTATTCCCTGGAGTGGGGTAATGATATTCTTTTTTTCTGAATAAAGAAAAAGTCCGTGATTAGAGGAAATAATATATTCTCCCGATCGTGTTTGCACAAATCCCCGTACGGCATCTTCTTCCTTTAAAAAAGTAGTTTGTATAGGAAACAAAGATTTTGTCCATTCCTTTTTTAATTTATCAAAATGAAATATTCCCCCCGCAAATCTTGGACAAACTGTTAAGTTATTTCCTGACTTATCTGATAAAATATAAAAAGCAAATGTCATAGCAGGGTTGACGAGGTGTCTAAATGAATAGCGGGAAAATTGCTGCATGGCGGGGTCGAAATAACTTAAACCATTGATATCTCCGTGCCATGCACGATTGTCTTCATCAATGAAATCAATAGCATAATATTCATTCTTATCAGTGTTATTCGCTTTATACCAGGTTACATCTTTCGCCCTGGAATCATAAACGACCAATCCTGCACTTGTTGAGATCCAAATTTCATGATCGCTTTTACGGATAAATCTGCCGGTAGGGCTGTTCAATATTCTTTGCCCCTCTTCATTCTTTACACGCAGTGGAGTAAATGTTTTTGCGAATGGATCAAAAATATTTACACTGGCGCCCCAGCTTCCAACGTATAAAAGTCCATCATCATGATGATAAAGGCGGCGAAAAACATTTAATGCAACCTGGTAATCGGTGCTTTTTTGGGGGAAAGTAAATAACCTAACCTGACCATTGTATTTATTTATTTCCAGCAAGCCACCAGTAGATCCGGCCCAAATAATTGAATCATTTGTTCTCGACTCTTCGAAGCTCAGAATAGAGCTACTTGGCCCGAGTGAAGGTATGAGTGGTGGAAACTTATCGGCTGGAACAGAAAAAAAACGAAAATTATCTTTCGCTTCATCATATGTACATGCTCCTCTCCACCTGGTACCAATCCAAATTTTACCAGTCTTGTCTTTATACATCGTATTAATAGGCTGATCAAATCTTCTTTTCAATGAATCTGTTTTTCCATTATTAGCTAACTGATAATGTCTGAAAGTATAGTCATTTGTATTTAATACGGAAATCCCCTGGTCGGTACCCATCCATATATGATTCTTTGCTGGCTGAACAGCATTTATCCAATTATCAAAAAGAGAATAACGTAAATCACTTCCATCCTGGAATACTTTCACCTGTGATCCATCGAAACGACAGAGTCCTTCACTGGTTCCTATCCAGATAAAACCATCGTCGCCTTTTTTTACGGAAGGAAACTCATTTACCGGCAACCCGTTTTCTTTTGTTATTAAGACGGCTTTATCAAACTTGAATTGAGAGTGTCCATGCAGTGCAAAAGCAAAACAGAAAGTGAACAAGGCCATTATATTTCTGAAACGGTTCATTACAGCGGCAAATGAGTGAAATAATTTACGTCATTTTTTGCAATCAATTAAAATCGACTACCAACTAACTCATTTCTTTTTGTTTATACAATAGTTATTGATTGAGAATTCTTCCGGGTTGAGCAGATGATCAATAATCTTGAGTGGCAACTTCTGTATTCCCAGGAATACGCTCCCTCAAAATAACCGCCCCACCGGGAAGGAAAAGGGATAATTGACTAAACTCCTCTTTCTATAGGATCGCAAAGAACTTAATCTTGTGGTCTAAAGCAAAACCTTATCAAATGAAATTAGTTGAAAAGATTACAGGCGGAATAGGA
>Ga0105249_10003838_pt1 | contig 12970 bp, 9 predicted proteins | sample KBSS44metaG_FD_81522 | JGI IMG/M metagenome (GOLD analysis project Ga0105249, IMG submission 81522) | Switchgrass rhizosphere microbial communities from Kellogg Biological Station, Michigan, USA - KBS S4-4 metaG | ecosystem: Host-associated > Plants > Roots > Rhizosphere > Soil | place... | reverse complement strand
CAAGGCTGGGCCAAGCCGAACGACCCACCGGAGCCTGCGCTTGCTGATGCGGCCGAGGCAGCGAAGTCCGAGCATATCGGCCTTTGGCGTAGAGGCGAGTTCGATAAACCATTGATCACGAAGGGGGCTGCTGCGGTCAGGACGACAAGTTTAGAGCGGTCTGAAATCACCGCACGGGGAGCCGAAGTCGATGACGCACCGCTTCCTTGGGGCGATTGAGCGCAGTCTCTCGTGCTGGCCGAAGCTGGAATTACGGCGGTTAATTCCTCTCCAGAAGTGACGCTGACGTCGGGCGATTGGATTCAACGCTGAGTACAATTGGCACCGGAATTGTCACCGGACCACATGCTACGGTCGGGCATAGGGCGACACCAACAAGATGCGCCATCGGCTCAATTCCGCGAAAAGCTACAAGGAGAGTGACAGGCGGTGACGGAGCTATACCATTGTCATAGGCCAAGCGAATGAATTACGGTGCCCATTCCTGATGCAATCTAGCCTTAAGACCCGGGGAAACGTGAGTTATGTCAGTCCAGCCGTGTGAAAACGCCAAAAAACCGGGCAAGGGCTCAGACGAACAGCACAAAAACCCCAAGTCAGACATCGAGATCAGCCAAGCCGCCAAGATGCGGCCGATCGTCGATGTGGCTGCCGACAAGCTCGATATTCCCGCTGAGGATTTGATTCCTTACGGGCATTACAAGGCCAAGGTCTCACTCGACTATATCGCCTCTCTGGCTGAGCGGCCCGACGGCAAGCTGATCCTCGTCACCGCCATCACGCCGACACCCGCGGGCGAGGGCAAGACCACGACCACGGTCGGGCTCGGCGATGCGCTGAACGAGATCGGCAAGAAGGCCATGATCTGCATCCGCGAGCCGTCGCTCGGGCCTTGCTTCGGAGTGAAGGGCGGCGCCGCCGGCGGCGGTTATGCTCAGGTCGTGCCGATGGAGGACATCAACCTCCATTTCACCGGCGATTTCCATGCGATCGGCGCGGCCAACAATCTGCTCGCGGCGATGATCGACAATCACGTCTATTGGGGCAACAAGCTCGACATCGATATCCGCCGCGTCACTTGGCGACGCGCCGTCGACATGAACGATAGGGCGCTCCGTTCGATCGTCACCTCGCTAGGCGGCGCTGCCAACGGCTTCCCGCGCGAGGCAGGCTTCGATATCACCGTAGCGTCGGAGGTCATGGCGATCTTCTGTCTGGCCTCCGACCTGACCGACCTCCAGCGGCGGCTTGGCCAGATCCAGATCGGTCAGACGCGGGACAAAAAGCCCGTGACGGCCAAAGACTTATCGGCCGCGGGCTCGATGGCTGCGCTCCTCAAGGATGCGCTTGCGTCGAACCTCGTGCAAACGCTCGAGAACAACCCGGCCTTCATCCATGGTGGCCCCTTCGCCAACATCGCGCACGGCTGCAATTCGGTGATCGCCACCAAGGCCGCGCTCAAGCTCGCCGACTACGTCGTCACCGAGGCAGGCTTCGGCGCTGACTTGGGCGCCGAGAAATTCTTCGACATCAAGTGCCGCAAAGCGGGGCTCAAGCCGGACTGCGTGGTGATCGTGGCGACTATCCGCGCGCTCAAGATGCATGGCGGCGTGGCCAAGGAAGACCTCAAGAAGGAGAATCTTGAGGCAGTTGAGAAGGGCTTCGCCAATCTCGAGCGCCACGTCGGCAATGTGCAGAAATACGGCGTGCCGGTGGTGGTCTCGATCAACCGCTTCTCGAGCGATACGGACGCCGAGATGGCGCTGCTTCGGAAGCTCTGCGGCAAGCTCGGCGTCGAATGCGTGCTTGCCGATCATTGGGCCAAGGGTGGCGCTGGCGCGATCGAGCTTGCCGAGACCGTGGTGCGCACCGTCGACGATAAGCCGAGCAAGTTCCACACGCTCTATCCCGACGACATGACACTGTGGGAGAAGACCCGCACCATTGCGCGCGAGATCTACGGCGCCTCAGACATCACCGCCGATAAATCGGTGAAGGATCGCTTTGCCGAGCTCGAGAAGGAAGGGTTCGGCAAGTTCCCGATCTGCGTCGCCAAGACTCAGTACAGTTTCACCACCGATGCCGACGCGAAGGGAGCCCCTTCGGGTTTCACCATTCCGCTCCGCGAGGTGAGACTTTCCGCCGGAGCGGAGTTCGTGGTGGTGATCTGCGGGGACATCATGACCATGCCGGGACTTCCCAAGGTCCCAGCTGCCAACAATATCGAGCTTGCCGCCGATGGCCGCATTGCAGGCCTTTTCTAGGCGCGAAAGGGGTTGCAAGGCGGCAAAGCTGACGTTACCAACCTTTTCCCACGCAAATCCGGGCCGCCCTCCGGTTCGTCCAAGAAATCCAATGGGAGGAGTTTGAATGGCTGGAGCAAGAAAGCCAGGGCGCAATTTTTTGTTTGTTCCGGGACCGACCAATGTGCCCGACCGCATCTTGCGCGCCATGCATATCGCCATGGAGGACCATAGATCCTCCGATTTTCCCAAGCTCACGCTGCCGCTGTTCGAGGACCTGAAAAAGATCTTCAAGACCCGCGAAGGTCAGGTCGTGGTTTATCCTTCGAGTGGAACGGGCGCCTGGGAAGCTGCGCTCACCAATACACGCTCGCCCGGTGACAAGCTGCTTGCCGCCCGCTTCGGCCAGTTCTCGAGCCTGTGGGTCGAGCTCGCCCGCCGGCATGGGCTCGAAGTCATCGTCCAGGAGGAGGAGTGGGGCACCGGCGTCCATCCCGACAAGATCGAGGAGGCGCTCCGCGAGGACAAGAACCACGAGATCAAGGGCGTCATGGTCGTCCATAACGAGACGGCGACCGGCGTCACGAGCGACGTCGCAGCGGTGCGCCGGGCCATGGACGCCGCCAATCACCCAGCGCTCCTTTACGTCGATGGCGTGAGCTCTATCGCCAGCATCGACTTCCGCTTCGACGAATGGCGCGTCGACCTCGCCATCACCGGCTCGCAGAAGGGCCTCATGCTGCCGGCGGGTCTTGGCATCGTGTGCGCAAGCCAGAAGGCGCTCACGGCGATGAAGGACGCCAAATGCCGCCGCGCCTATTTCGAGTTCGGCGACCACGTGAAGGCGAACGCCACCGGCTATTTCCCCTATACGCCGGCGCTTCCTCTGCTCCATGGCTTGCGCGAGTCGCTTGCCATGCTCGAGGAGGAGGGGCTCGAGAATGTGTCTGTCCGCCATCGTCATCTCGCCAATGGCACGCGCGCCGCGGTCGAGGCCTGGGACCTCAAGCTCTGCGCCAAGGAGCCCAAGTGGCACTCCGACACGGTGAGCGCGATCATGGTGCCGCGCGGCGTCAACGGCGCTGAGGTCATCGACCGCGCCTATCGCCGCTATAATCTCGCGCTCGGCGTCGGGCTCTCGCAGATGGCCGGCAAGCTGTTCCGCATCGGCCATCTTGGCGATCTCAATGAGCTCATGCTGCTCGGCGCGATCTCGGGCGCCGAGATGGCGATGAACGATATCGGCATTGAGGTCGAGCTTGGCTCGGGCGTTGCCGCAGCGCAGGCCGAGTTCCGCGGCGCAGCGATAGCGCGCGAGCAGCAGAAGGTCGCCGCCGAATAGGCGGAGCGCGGGACGAGGCGCGTTGCGCGCCGGTTCCGCCAGCCGAGTTGTGAAGTCGGGGCACCCGGCGGAGACTTCCCTGCGCCGGGAATAGTTGAGGCGTTGTCGCGCGGGTCCCCGCGCGATTTACTAGGGGCTAGAGTTCAGTGCAGCACGCGATCGTGTTCCTCGATCGAGAGTCGGTGGACGCCAAGGTCCGCAAACCGAACTTTCCACACACCTACAAGGAATATCAGTCCACCTGGACGCATGACGAGATCGTCGAGCGTCTCAAGGACGCCGACATCGCCATCATCAACAAGGTGCCGATGAAGGCCGAGACGCTGAAGGCGCTGCCGAAGCTCAAGCTTATCGCGGTGGCCGCGACCGGCACGGACATTATCGACAAGGCCTATTGCAAAGAGCACGGCATTACCATCGTGAACATCCGCAATTACGCCTTCAACACCGTGCCCGAGCACGTGCTTGCGCTCATCTTCGCGCTCAGGCGGAATCTATTCGCCTACGTCGAAGACACCCGGAACGGAGTGTGGAACAAGTCGAGCCAGTTCTGTTTCCTGACCCATCCCATCCGCGACATCGCGGGCTCGACGCTCGGCATCGTCGGTTATGGCGCACTCGGCAAGTCGATCGCAAAGCGCGCCGAGGCCCTTGGCATGAAGGTGCTGCCCTACGACGTGGTACCCCAGCCCGGCCTCGTCGATTTCGAGACGATCCTCAAAGAGAGCGACATCATCACGCTCCACGTGCCGCTAACTCCTCAAACCAAGAATATGATCGGCGCGAAGGAGCTTGCGAAGATGAAGCCGACCGCGATCCTCATCAACACCGCGCGGGGCGGTCTTGTGGACGAGGCTGCACTCGCCGACGCCCTGCGCAAGGGCACGATCGCCGGTGCTGGCTTCGACGTGCTGACCAAGGAGCCGCCGAAAGACGGCAATATCCTGCTCGATCCGACCATCCCCAATCTGATCGTGACGCCGCACGTCGCCTGGGCGAGCCAGGAGGCGATGCAGATCCTCGCCGATCAGCTCATCGATAATATCGAGGCGTTCGTGGCGGGAAAGCCGCAGAACGTCGTCAAGGAATAGCCGGGAGGCGATGCCATGAAGAAACTCCTGTTCCAGTTCGATACCGACCCTTATCCCAGCGTGTTCGACACCGTGGTCGCCTATGACGGCGGCGCAGACCGCGTCACCGGCTATGCCAATATCACGCCCGACAATGTCGGCGCTCTGGTTGACGGCACGATCTTCACCCGCGGCGGCAAGGACAAGCAGAACACCGCGATCTTTGTCGGCGGCGGCAACATGGAAAAAGGCGAGGCGCTGTTCGAGGCGGTGAAGAAGCGTTTCTTCGGGCCGTTCCGCGTGTCGGTCATGCTCGATTCCAACGGCTCGAACACGACCGCTGCGGCCGGCGTGGCGCTGCTCGCCAAAGCGAAGAAGCTCAAAGGCAAGAAGGCCGTGGTGCTGGCCGGCACCGGCCCTGTCGGCATGCGCGCGGCCGCATTCCTTGCGCAAGAAGGCGCCGACGTGACCATCACCTCACGGACCAAGGACCGTGCCGAAGCGGCGGCCAAGGCGCTCAAGAACCGGTTCGGGGTCGATGTCAAGGGCATCGCTGCGGCGGACGACAAGGCGCGCGCCGAGGCCGTCAAGGACGCCAACATCGTCTATGCCGCGGGCGCCATCGGCGCGCAGTTGCTGCCGGCTTCAGCGTGGAAGGACAACCCCAACATTCAGCTCTTGGCCGACGTCAACGCCCAGCCGCCGCTCGGCATCGAGGGCATCGAGGCGACCGACAAAGGCAAGGACTATAACGGCAAGCTAGCTTTCGGCGCGCTCGGCATCGGCGGACTGAAGCTCAAGCTCCATCGCGGCTGCATCAAGAAGCTGTTCGAGAGCTCCGAAGGCGTGCTCGACGCCGAGGAGATCTACGCGCTCGCGAAAGAGATGGCCTGATGACGAAGTTCAAAGACACCGCGATCGAGCCGTTCCTTGATGCACTGGCGAGCAGCAAAGCGACGCCAGGGGGCGGCAGCGCTGCCGCCATCATCGGCGCGATGGGCGCTGCGCTCGTCAGCATGGTGTGCAATCTCACTATCGGGAAGAAGAAGTATGCCGATGTCGAAGGTGAGATGAAAGAGGTCCTGCACAAAGCAGAAGCACTCCGCCACAAGCTGACCGGCATGATCGAGGACGACGTCAAGGCCTTCGACCAGGTGATGGCAGCCTACGGCATGGCCAAAGAAACGGACGCCGAGAAGGCGGCGCGGGATAAGGCCATCCAGGCCGCGCTCAAGCAGGCGACCGAGGTTCCGCTGCGTTGCTGCCATGCAGCGCGCGAAGTGATCGAACTCGCCGCGATCGCCTCGGAGAAGGGCAATCTCAACGTGATCTCCGACGCGGGCGTCGGCGTCCTTGCCGCTTATGCTGCACTGCGAAGCGCCGCCTTGAATGTTTTCACCAATGCGAAAATTATTACCGACAAAGCTTTTGCCGAGGCTAAGGTGAAGGAGCTGGAGAAGCTTCTAGCGGGAGCCGAAACAGCGACCGAAAAGGCCTACGGAGTTGTCAAGGGCAAGCTGAGTTAGCGCTTGCCCCAAGTGGCCGAGGGCCACGCGTGATCAGGGAGGAGAGAAGTGGACGTCCACGAGTATCAAGCCAAGGAATTGCTGTCGAGCTTCGGCGTGCCGGTGCCGAAAGGCGCTGTCGCCTTCAGCCCCGATCAGGCAGTCTACGCCGCGACTGAGCTTGGCGGCTGGAACTGGGCGGTGAAGGCCCAGATTCATGCTGGCGCGCGCGGCAAGGCCGGCGGCATCAAGCTGTGCAAGACCTATCACGAGGTGCGCGACGCCGCGGCCAATATGCTCGGCAAGCGACTCGTCACGATCCAGACCGGGCCTGAAGGAAAGCCGGTGCAGAGGGTCTATATCGAGGTGGCCGAGCCCTTCGACCGCGAGCTTTATCTCGGCTACGTACTCGATCGCAAGGCCGAGCGCATTCGCGTCATTGCCTCGCAGCGGGGCGGCATGGAGATCGAGGAGATCGCCAAGACCGAGCCTGAGGCCATCCTTCAGGTCGTGGTCGAGCCCGCCGTGGGCCTACAAGCCTTCCAGGCGCGCGAGCTCGCTTTCCAGCTCGGGCTTAGCATCAAACAGGCGCAGAGCGCGGTCTCGACCATTATGAACGCCTATCGCGCCTTCCGCGATTGCGACGCCACCATGCTCGAGATCAATCCTTTGGTGGTCGCCAAGGATGACCGCGTCCTCGCGCTCGACGCCAAGATGTCGTTTGACGACAACGCGCTGTTCCGCCGCCACAACGTGGCGGACATGCACGATCCTTCGCAGCAGGATCCGCGCGAGGCGCAGGCCGCCGAACACAATCTCAATTATATCGGGCTCGAAGGCGAGATCGGCTGCATCGTCAACGGGGCGGGCCTCGCCATGGCGACCATGGACATGATCAAGCATGCCGGCGGGACGCCTGCGAACTTCCTCGACGTGGGCGGCGGCGCTTCGCCGGAGCGCATCGCCACCGCGCTCAAGCTCGTTCTGTCCGACTCCAAGGTGAAGGCCGTGCTGGTCAATATTTTCGCCGGCATCAATCGGTGCGATTGGGTGGCCAAAGGGGTTGTACAGGCCTGCACTACGGTCGACGGGAAGGTGCCGCTGGTCGTGCGGCTTGCCGGCACCAATGTCGAAGAAGGAAGAAAAATCTTAGCGGAGAGCGGACTCAAGCTCATTACCGCCGAGACCTTGGCCGAAGCGGCGGAGAAGGCCGTGGAGGCGTGCCAAGGCCGGCTTGCAGCTTGAAGTCTGCCATCGGGAAGGAAACGTCATGAGCATCTTGATCGATGAAACGACACCGGTCCTCGTCCAGGGCATGACCGGAGACAAGGGCACATTCCACACCAAGGAGATGGTGGCCTACGGCACCAACGTGGTCGGCGGGGTGACGCCCGGCAAAGGCGGCGGCAGCCATCTCGGCCTGCCGCTGTTCAACACCATGAAGGAAGCGGTGAAGCCGACCGGCGCGACCACCTCCATCACCTTTGTGGCGCCGGCGTTTTGTGCCGACGCCATCATGGAGGCCGCCGACGCCGGCGTCAGGCTGATCTGCTCGATCACCGACGGCATCCCCGCCCAGGACATGATGCGGGTGAAGCGCTATCTCATGCGCTATCCCAAGGACCGGCGCCCGATGATGGTCGGCCCGAACTGCGCGGGCATCATCAGCCCCGGCAAGGCCATGCTCGGCATTATGCCGGGTCACATCTACCTGCAGGGCAATGTCGGCGTGATCTCGCGCTCGGGCACGCTCGGATACGAGGCCGCCTCGCAGATGAAGGCCCACGGCATCGGCATCACGACCTCCGTTGGCATCGGCGGCGACCCGATCAACGGCTCGTCCTTCCTCGACCACCTTGCATTGTTCGAGGAGGACACCGAGACCGACGCCGTGCTCATGATCGGCGAGATCGGCGGCCCGCAAGAGGCGGAAGCTTCGGCGTGGATCAAAGACAACATGTCGAAGCCGGTGATCGGCTTTGTTGCTGGGCTCACGGCGCCGAAGGGCCGGCGCATGGGCCATGCCGGCGCAATCATTTCCGCCGCGGGCGACAGTGCTGCCGAGAAGGCCGAGATCATGCGTTCCTGCGGACTTACGGTTGCACCGAATCCTTCAGAGTTCGGTTCGACCGTGGCTGGCGTGCTTGCTTCCCGCCAGGAACGCCGGGCTATCGCGTGATCGCAGGCGCGAGGCGCGCGGTCGCTATTCCAAACTCGTCATGGCCGGGCTTGTACCGGCCATCCACGTCTTTGATTGTTGAAGGGAAATTCGTGGATGGCCCGGCAGTTCGGCCGGGCATGACGATTTGATCTAGATGGATTGCGTTATAAGGGACACTGCTACCTTGGTGCCAAGCAGTTCGGCCCAAGCCGAGTCAAGCCGATCGTCACGGTCGCGAGTGCGTAAGTCCGTCATGAACGAGGAGTTCAAACTGCCGCGCCTTGCGAGTGAGCCTCCGCAAGCGCTGATCAGTGGCACGTCGGCCGAAGTAGCCGCCGATATCCTGTTCGAGCTGTTGCTCGAGGTGGTGCGGCAGCACCAGCCAGAGATCGAGCTGGTGCTAAAGGGCGGCGCCGACATCTATGGCTTTACGCCCGAGCTGATGGCACGCGCGCTGCAAGCGCAAGGCATCTGGTTCCAGCTCATTGCCATTGCCGAGCAGAACGCCGCGATGCGGCGGCGGCGGCAGATCGAGCGGGCGCGCGGCCGCGAAGCGCTGCGCGGCACCTTCACTCATGTGATCGCGGAGGCGGCGGAAGACGGCGTGCCGGCGCGGCAGATCGAAGGGCTCCTCTCGAATTTGCGCATCAGGCCGGTGATCACCGCCCATCCGACCGAGTCGAAGCGCGTTACCGTGCTCGAGAAATACCGCCGCATCTATCTATTGCTGCGCGACCTCGAGTTGCCGCGCTGGACCGAGCGCGAGCGCACCCAGCTTCTCGCCGACTTGAAAGACCAGATTGAACTTGTGTGGATGACGGGCGAGCTTCATCTCGAGAAGCCGACGGTGCAGCACGAGGTCTCGCGCGGGCTTCACTTCTTCGACGAGACGCTTTTTACGCAGGCGCCGGAGATCCTCGCCCATCTCGACGATGCTCTCACGCAATATTACCCCGGGAGGCGCTTCGAGATTCCGCCTTTCTTTCAGTTCGGATCGTGGATCGGCGGCGATCGCGACGGCAATCCTTCCGTCACCACGCGCGTTACCGCCTGGACGTTGCGGCAGAACGCGCTTGCCTCGCTCCGCTATTACCGCGACCGCATCGTGACGCTCGCCAAGGCGCTCTCCATCACCGAGCGCGCCCTTCCGGTTCCGCAAAGCTTCCGTGACGAATTGCGGCGCGAGCTTGAATCGACGGGAGAGGCAGAGGCGATTGCCGCGCGCAATCCCGGCGAGCCTTACCGCCAGTTTCTCACTGTGGTGTTGCGCAAGCTCGAAGCCTCGATCGCTCGCATCGAAGGCATGGATATTGGCGGCCCTGGTGCCGCCTACGACAATGCCGACGGGCTGATCCTGCATTTGCGCATGATCGAAGGCTCGCTCGAAGGGGCGGCAAGCGCTTCGATCGCGGCAAATCTCGTGCGCCCCGTGCGCCGTGCCGTCGAGATCTTCCGCTTCTCGACCGTGCGGCTCGACCTCAGGGAGAACACGACGCGCACCACGGCGGCACTCCAGGCTTTGTGGTGGGCGACTGCAGGCCACGGCGACGCCAGCCCGCCGGAGCTCGGCAGCCGCGAATGGCGGGTTTGGCTCCTGCGCGAGCTTGCGCGGCCGCTCGCCGGCCCTCGGCTGATCCCGGAGCTTCCCGCCGAAGCCGGAGACCTGATCGCCATGTTCAGGCAGGCAGGCGAAGTGCGGCGCGGGCTCGATCGCGACGCATTCGGCTCGTTCATTCTCTCCATGACGCGCTCGGTCGACGATATGCTCGGCGCTTACCTGCTCGCCAAAGAGGGCGGCGCCTTCCTCGATGCCACAGGCACCGAGATTTGTGCCATGCCGATCGTGCCTCTGTTCGAGACCATCGCCGACCTCAGGGCAGCGCCCGCCTTCATGCGCGAGGCGCTCTCAATCCCCATCATCCGCCGCTCGATCCATTGGCAGAACGACGTGCAAGAGGTGATGATCGGCTATTCCGACTCCAACAAGGATGGAGGCTTCGTCGCCTCGAACTGGGAGCTCGCCAATGCGCAGTCGCAGCTCACCAAGGTCGGCACCGAGGCGGGCATCGCCATTGCGTTTTTCCACGGCCGCGGCGGCTCGGTGTCGCGCGGCGGGGCGCCTACGGGACGTGCCATCGCCGCCCAGCCCGCCGGCTCGATCCGTGGGCGTTTCCGCGTCACCGAGCAGGGCGAAGTGGTGTCCTACAAATATGCCAATAAGGGTACGGCGCTCTATCAGATGGAGCTGCTTGCCGCCTCTGTGTTCGAGCACGCGCTGAAGTCTGAGCGCGAGGAGGAGCTTCGTCCAAAGCGCGAGTTCGAGGATGCGCTCGAAGCCCTCTCTGGCGCCTCCCGCGCGGCCTATTCGGGGCTCGTGTGTCATCCAGACCTCGTCACCTATTTCCAGGCGGCGAGCCCGCTCGATGAGATCGCGATGCTCAATATCGGCTCGCGTCCGGCGCGGCGCTTCGGTGCCAAATCCTTGAGCGACCTCCGCGCCATCCCTTGGGTATTTGCCTGGGCGCAGAACCGCCACGTCATTACCGGCTGGTACGGCGTCGGCACCGCGATCGTGAGCCTGCTCGAGGTGCGCGGCGACGAGGGGCTCGCTCTGCTCCGACGCATGTTCAACGAGTCGCGGCTGTTCCGCCTCATCATCGACGAGGTGGAGAAGACGTTGCTGCTCGTCGATCTCGACATCGCGCGCGACTATGCGAGTCTGGTCGCCGAGGAGAGCGTGCGCGCGAATATCCTCGGTCGCATCGAGGCCGAGCTCGAGCTCACGCGCGAGATGGTGCTGAAGGTGAGCCAAGGCAAAGAGCTCGCCGAGCGCTTTCCCGAACATCGCCGTTCGCTGCTGTCGCGGCTTCCCACCGTCAACGAGGTCAACCGCGAGCAGGTCGAGCTGCTTCGCCGCTTCAGGGGCGCTCAAAACGAGGCCGAACGCGAAGCCTATAAATCCGCAGTTCTGCTATCCATCAACACGGTCGCCGCAGGTCTCGGCGCCACAGGCTAAGTACAGGAGGGAAAGGAAAGATGAGTTTCACCCTGATCCAACAGGCGACCCCGCGTCTCCACCGTTCAGAGCTTGCTGTGCCGGGGTCGAACCCCTCTTTGTTCGAGAAGGCCGCCAAGGGCGGCGCCGATATCATCTTTCTCGATCTCGAGGATGCCGTGGCCCCCGACGACAAGGAGCAGGCGCGCAAGAACATCATCCAGGGCCTCAACGACATCGATTGGGGCGCCAAGACCATGATGATCCGCATCAACGGCCTCGACACCCATTACTGCTATCGCGACGTTGTTGACGTGGTGGAGAACTGCCCACGCCTCGACATGATCCTCATTCCCAAGACCGGCGTGCCGCAGGACGTCTACGCCATCGACATGCTGGTCACGCAGATCGAGCAGGGGAAGAAGCGCGAGAAAAAAATCGGTTTCGAGTGCCTGATCGAGACCGCGCTCGGCATGGCCAATGTCGAGGCTATCGCGCAAAGCTCGAAGCGGCTCGAAGCGCTCTCCTTCGGCGTCGCCGACTATGCGGCCTCGACCCGCGCGCGCACCGTCGGCATCGGCGGGCCGCACCCGGATTATGGCGTGCTCACCGACAAGGACGCCGACGGCAAGCGCCATTATTACTGGAACGATCCCTGGCACTTTGCCCTATCGCGCATGATGGTCGCCTGCCGCGCCTATGGCCTGCGTCCCATCGACGGGCCGTTCGGCGATTTCTCCGACCCCGACGGCTACACCGCCGCGGCGAAGCGCGCCGCAGTGCTTGGCTTCGAGGGCAAATGGGCGATCCACCCCTCTCAGGTCGAGCTTGCCAACAAGGTGTTCACCCCCTCTGATGCCGAGGTCACCAAGGCGAAGCGCATCGTCGAGGCCATGCAGCAGGCGGCGCGGGAAGGGAAGGGCGCCGTGTCGCTCGACGGCCGCCTGATCGACATCGCCTCGATCCGCCAGGCCGAGGCGCTGCTCAACAAGGCCCGCGCCATGGGCATGGCCTAGAGTCGTCCGCTTCTTACTCGTCATGCCGGGCCGAAGTGCCGCATCCACGATTTTGCCCCTGCCGCGTGCTCAATCGTGGATGGCCGGGCCAAGCCCGGCCATGACGGAAGAAGGAGGAGGAGCAGAATGACCATTACCGGCGGATGCCGCTGCGGTGCGGTGCGCTACACGATCGAGGCCGAGCCGCTATTCGCGCGCCATTGCTGGTGCCGCGATTGCCAATATATCGGCGCGGGTTCAGGCACCGTGAACGTGTTCTTCGCGAGCGAGAAGGTCGCGATCAAGGGCGCGCTCACCGACTATACGGGCCACGCCGACAGCGGCACGCTCATGCACCGGACGTTCTGCGCTACATGCGGCACGCCGATGTTCACCCAGGCCGACACGCGTATGCATTATATCGGCGTGCGCGCCGGCACGCTCGACGAGCCAGATCTCGGCAAGCCGCAAGTCACCATCTGGACATCGAGCGCGCCGAGCTGGGCCTGCTTCGATCCCGACCTGCCGCGCGAGGAGAAGGGCGGCCCACCACCCTCAAGCAAGTGCTTGGGGTCTGCGCTTCCATTCGACACGAACAACCCCGTTGGTTCATTGTCCTCGCCGTGTGCGATTGAAGTTGCATCTCGGCCAAGGGCAAT
>Ga0105249_10003837_pt1 | contig 12971 bp, 10 predicted proteins | sample KBSS44metaG_FD_81522 | JGI IMG/M metagenome (GOLD analysis project Ga0105249, IMG submission 81522) | Switchgrass rhizosphere microbial communities from Kellogg Biological Station, Michigan, USA - KBS S4-4 metaG | ecosystem: Host-associated > Plants > Roots > Rhizosphere > Soil | place... | reverse complement strand
GCAATCTGGGATATTCCGCGATGGCAGACCACTTTTCGACGAGTGCGTTGCTGCCGGAGTACATCTACATCCACTCGCCGCACGACCTGAGGAATCCGCAGGCGTTGGCCGATATGGAGCAGATGGCGCAGCGTGTGGCTCAGCTGCCCAACGTCGCTGCAGTGCGAGGAGTCACGCGGCCGACGGGCCAGCCGATTGAGCAGACGAAGGTCAGCTATCAAGCTGGTGAGGTCGGCTCCAAACTCGAAGATGCATCGTCGCAGATCTCGGATAAGACAAGCGATCTCGACAAGCTGAGCGGCGGTGCCCATCAGTTGGCCAGCAGCCTCGCCCAAGTCCGTGACCAGGTCAACGGCGCTAGCCGGGCCATGACGTCGATGACGGCAACGCTCGGCCAGGTGCAGGATCAGCTGGACGGCCCGCAAACCGCCCAGATGCTGAACGCCATTCGCACCTATGCGAACAGTGGCGATCAGCAGGCGGTGACCGGGGTCGCGAACTCCGCATCTGCGATGCTGAACGCACTGAACAACAACCCGCAGTGCGACGCAGATCCGGTGTGCAGCGACGGCCGTGCCCAACTGCAGCAGCTCGCGTCAACGGGTTACAACGGCGCGTCGGCACAAAGCATGCTGTCCTCGGTGCAGCGGCTGAGCTCGATGATGCAATCGGCAAGCACCAGCCTGCGGTCCGCCGGGATCAACAGTCCCCAAGGTGCACAGGCCAAGGTTGCCCAGATGCAACAGGGCGCCAACGCGTTGGCCGATGGCAGCGCGCAACTGGCGCAAGGCGTTCAGGTGCTCGTCGATCAAACCAAGAAGATGGGTGGTGGCCTGAACCAGGCCGCCGGTCTGCTGCTGTCGATCAAGCACGATGCGTCGTCGCCGTCGATGGCTGGCATGTACGTTCCGCCGCAGGTTCTGACGACGAACGACTTCAAGAACGCCGCAAAGGTATTCATCTCGCCAGACGGCCATTCCGCGCGCTACATGGTTGAGACGACGTTCGACCCGTTCAGCACGGACGCCATGGACCAGGTGCACACGATCCTCGATACGGCACGGGGCGCACAGCCGAACACGACGCTGTCTGATGCCACGATATCGATGGTCGGTACCACTCCGATGTACAGCGCGATTCGCAGCTACTACGATCACGACCTTCGATTGATCATCATCCTGACGCTGGTCGTTGTGTTCCTCATCCTGGTAGCTCTGCTGCGTGCGATCGTCGCACCGCTGTATCTGATTGCCTCCGTGGTGATCTCGTACCTGTCAGCGTTGGGACTAGGGGTTGCCTTCTTCCAGTTCCTGCTCCATCAGCACATCTACTGGAATGTGCCGGCCACTGCCTTCATCGTGTTGGTCGCGGTCGGTGCGGACTACAACCTGCTGTTGATCAGCCGTATCCGGGAAGAGTCCCGCAACGGCATTCGTTCCGGGATCATTCGCGCGGTCCATTCGACTGGCGGTGTGATCACCTCGGCCGGCATCATCTTCGCGGCGTCGATGTTCGGCCTGATGTTCGGCAGTGTCTCCACGATGCTGCAGATCGGATTCATCATCGGCGCAGGGCTGCTGATCGACACGTTCGTGGTGCGCACCATCACAGTGCCTGCGCTGGCCGCGATGATCGGGCGGGCGAACTGGTGGCCGACGAAGCCACGCAAAGCCGCTGCAGGCGCTAAGGCGGTGAATGCCGATGTCCAGTAGTCGATCTGCTGTTGCTCAGTAGCTACGGGAGGGCCGCCAATGGGCGGCCCTCCTGCCATCTGGGTAGCGCCGGGAGGTGTCCATTGGCGGCGGCCCACCAGGCCAGCCAACCATGTGTGAACGACAGCAAACTCGGTTACCGGCAGTGGGATTGAGCCGACGATAATCTAACGGTGGCTATGCCTTCGTCCACCAACCCGCGCCGCGTGACCATACTCGTCTACGACGGGGTGACGCTGTTGGACGTCGCGGGCCCTGCGGAAGCCTTCCAGACAGCGAACCGGTTCGGTGCCGACTACCAGATCGTGCTGGTATCGCCGAGGGGTGAGACCGTCACATCGAACCTCGGCTTCGGCGTCTGCGTCGATCGCGCAGTGTCTGCCGAGCCCGCACCGGACACATATCTGGTGCCAGGGGCCGACCGCTATCCACGGGCACCTGTGCCCCGCGACCTGGCGGAGGCCGCACGCGTGCCGGCAGGCGGGGCGCGCCGCATTGCGTCGATCTGCACCGGCGCATTCATCCTCGCCGCCGCCGGGCTCCTCGACGGCAAGCGTGCGACCACGCACTGGAAGGTCGCAGGCGAGCTCGCCACCCGATGCCCGACGTGCCGCGTCGAGCCCGACGCGATCTACGTTCGTGACGGCAGCACGTACACCTCGGCGGGAGTGACCTCCGGGATCGATCTGGCGCTCGCCCTCGTCGAAGAGGACCACGGACCGGACCTGACCCGCGACGTCGCCCGCGCCCTCGTGGTGTATATGCAGCGTTCCGGTGGGCAGTCGCAGTTCTCGGCTCCACTGCAAGGACCGCCACCCCATACTCCTGCGCTGCGGAAGGTCGCAGACTTGGTGACGGCGAATCCGCACGGCAACTACTCGCTGGGTGAACTCGCAAAACACCTCAACGTCAGCACCCGCCACCTCACCCGGCTCTTCCACGACGAACTGGCGACCACACCGGCCCGCTACGTGGAGAACATCCGATTCGACATGGCCAGGGCGCTGCTCGACCACGGACACAACGCGACGCAAGCGGCGGCTCTTGCCGGGTTCCCGAGCTACGAGAGTATGCGGCGAGTGTTCGCGACAAGGCTTTCCATCAGCCCCGCGGCCTATCAGCGTCGGTTCAGCACAGCACGCCGGGGCAACTCGGAATAGCCCTTCATGCGGCTCAGCCGTGCGGGTCGTCGACCTTGAGCTGTTCTCCCGTGTTGGCCACAAAGACGACCAACAGCTTCGCCGGTTCTGTCGAGCTCGTGTTCTCCGTGGCCAGATGGTGGGCGCCTGGCTGCTCGGTCCAGTTCTGGCCTTGGTGGTACACGTGCGCGGGCTCGCCTTCGAGCTGGCTGCTCACCGCGCCTTCGAGCACGTACGCGTAGACGAACGCGTCGCCGTGGCGGTGGGGCACCGCACGTGCGGCCGGCGGAAAGGTCACGAGCGCCGAGGTGAAGGTCTTGCCAGCCACATTTGGCAGCGACTGACTGAAAAGCGGGGCGAGAGTCTCGGACGGGTGCGGCGCAGCAGCGTCGGCCTGAGGTGTTGGGGTGGGAGTGTCGGGCTGCGGCTTTGCCGCCGGAGCACAGCTGACGACCAGGGCGCTGACCGCGGTGGTCAGTAGGCCGATGGCGATCCGCGTTGCAATCATGAACGTTCTCCTTCGTGTGTGACCTGGATGATCGTTTTGCCGGGCGCGCGTCGGCGGCGCGCAAACGCGTCGGCGGCCTCGGTGAGCACCTGAACTCGATGGCTGTTGGTCAGCTCGGCCAGGGTGCGCCGAGCATGCGCTCGACGGTGGTGGTGCGCCGGTAGCCGGGAATGAAGTGCTCAATGACGTCGGAGTTCACAGTTCCGTTGGTCGTCTCCGGGCGGTTCTTGAACCCGTCGAAGTAGGCCTTGAGGAACTCGTTCTTGAAGTCGCCCCGCGGGTGAACGGCAAGGATTTCGTCCATCTGGTCGGCATGCAGCCCGTCGAGTCCGAATCCGACAACGTCGGTCATCACGCCCAGATGTGTGGCGGCGATTTCCGGGCCCATTCGCCCCGGAATTCCCGGCGTGGTGTGCAGCGCGATAGCCGTCCACACGGTGTCGGCGGCTTCGGTGGAAAATCCGTGCTCGAGCAGGAACTTGCGCCCGTGGTCGGCCCCGTCGACCTCGAATCGCTGTTCGGTGGTGGAAAACGGCGTCACCAGACCGGTGTCGTGGAACATGGCGGCCAGGTAGAGCAGCTCGGGATCCGGTTTCACGCCCAGCCGGCGGGCGTGGATCTGGCCAAAAAGGAAAACCCTGCGCGAGTGGTGGTAGAGAAGCGGACTGGTCGTCTCGCGGAGAAGACGAGTGGATTCGGCGACCGCCGCGGTCTCGGGGACCTCCACTCCCGCAATGATTTCTGACATGACTTGTGCGCTTTCTGCTTGTGTCGTCGGATCTTTGTTCTGAGGTCCATGCTGGCGCTCACCGCACGATCTGCGCCGCCTTCGTCCGGCCAGGAATCCCTTAAATGTGGACGCCAGATTCGCGCGCGTCCCGGTGCCGCGATAGCGCGGGTGGCGCCGATGGCCTGGAATACTCAAGCGGCCCGGGACGTGTCTTCCGCAGTCGCGGCAACGAAATCGGCGATCAAGTGCGCCACCGCCTCGGGCCGTTCCGTCGGCGGATGGTGGTGGACACCCGGCAAGACGTACAGCCGACTGTTCGGCAGTATCCGGTGGGCTGCCCGTGCGTGCTCGATCGGGATGACCTGATCAGCGTCACCACTTATGATCAGCGCGGGCAGAATTCCTTTGAAAGACCAGCGATTCAGCGCAGTCACCGCCTGACCGCGGAAGTCGACGACCGAGCGCAGTGTGCGCAGGAAGGCCTGCCGGTGGTCGCGGTTCGACAGCGCCGGACGGGCTTTGAAGCGCTCAGAGGATCCCGTCATCGCCCGCAGGGCATTGCCGGCAAGGACAGCGGGCCGCGACGCGATCACCGGCAACACGAGCTCCGATCCCGGCAGGGACAGCAGGCGCAGCACACGGCCGACATCGCCGCCGAACCCGCCGCTGCTGATCAGCACGAGCCGCTCGCAGTACTGGGGGTGCTGATGGGCGAACTGCATGGCGATCCCGCCGCCGAGGGAGTGACCGACAACCGTGACTCGGGGAACGTCGAGCGCGTCCAGGAGATCGCGAAGCATGACGGCGAAGGCACCCACCGAATAGTCCCCGCGCGGCTTGTCGGACTGCCCATGGCCGAGCAGGTCCGGCGCGATGACGCGATACTTCTTGGCCAGCAGCGGTATTACGCCGCCCCAGGTATCGGAACTGCCACCCATTCCGTGAACCAACAGCAGCACCTCGCCGGCGCCCTCATCGCGGTACGCCACGCGGTCACGGTGCAAGGTCACCGTCTTGAGGTTCACCGTGGCATCGCCGGTGGTGACCACGTCGCGCCCCGGTAGTGAGACGACGGCAGGGGCCGCTGCTACAGCCGCGCAGGCGGCTGCACCGACCAACAAACTCTTCAAGGCTTTCATGGCGCGTCTTCCATTGCTCGGCTCGGCATCACGACACCACGACCGCGAGTTGTGCTGCGGCCGAACGGTTCCGGGGCTGGCGCCTGTTCGCGGAGCGACGACCGCCGCGGCCCATTCCCATCGCGCGGCCGATCGAATCGCTGACGCAGTCGGCGGCTTCTTGAAGCAGCATGTGGCCGGCGGTCGGGTGATACAGATGAACGGCATCAGGGATGGCGGCGGCGAGGTCGCGCGAGTGCGATGGCGGCGTCAGAACGTCGGTGCCACCGCTGATGACGAAGGTCTTGGCGGCGATCGACTCGAGGGCGTGGTAGACGTCGTAGCGCTTCAGGCTCGGCAGGAAACCGGCCGCCGTCGTCAACGAGGTTGTGCGGACGGCGGTCGCGGCGACGGCGGCGATTGCGGTGCCGTCGTTGGCGATTCTGCTCAATACGTCACCAAGCGGGCGGATGAGCGCCCGCACGGCCTTATCTGTCGCTCGCTGCGGCATGCGGTGAACGAGCCCAAACAGTGCTTCCGTCACGGGCGTCGCGATCAGGCGGCCGATGCCCCGTGAGGCGAGGTCGCCCGCTGCGGTGCCCACCAGCACGAGACCTTGCGGTTCCACAGGACGCTTGGCCGCCGGGCGACCGAAGTACGCCAGCGCCGTCATACCGCCCATCGAATGACCCGCCAGCGTAAGTGGCCCCGTGATGTGCAGGGCGGTCAGGACCTCGGCGAGATCGGCTGCGAGTTGAGCGACTTCGTACGTGGGCATCGGCGCGCCGGTCGACCTACCGTGACCGCGATGGTCGTAGGTGATGATGCGGATCCTGCTGCCATAACGACGCCGCAGTTGGCGCACCTGGGGTTGCCAGCTCTCTTGGGATAGCAAGAGACCGTGCAGCAGCACGACCGTCGGGGCGTCGGCGCGATCACAGCGGTAGTCGCGCACTGCCAGTCGGACGCCGTCACTCGTGGTCACCGTCCGCTCGACGCAGGCGTCGCCGACCGATGTGGGAGGGCGAAACGCGGCGGGCGCCGGACCCGTATCGGGTGCAACCGACATGGTGGACTCCTCGGTAGATGCCGACGCCGGGGAGGTTCCCCGACAACCTGATGCGCCGAAGCTACGGGCGGGCGAGGACCGTGGCTCGCTTGTGCGCACAACCCGCGCAAGCCGACGATTTTGAGCTTTTGCGCATTGCGCTCACCACACATCAGGGCCGAAAGGGGCTCTCCCGCAGCAATATTCGACGCGTCGATAGCGGCATGAGCACAATGCGCAAAATTCGGTGAAACGTTTGTTGCGCGGATAGTGCGCACAAGCAAGCCAAGGCGCGAGCAGCTCCCTAGCGTCGTGCGCAATGACCACTCAAACCAGACCCGCCGGTGTCGGGAATCCGAGTTTTGCGCATTATGCTCAGCCAGGCGCGTACGCTCTGCCCATGGCGCGCAAGCTGCATGTGGATGTGCGGCTCGCTACGCAGGTGCTGTTGCTGCAAGTGGCCGTCGTGACCCTCACGCTAGGCATCGCGGGCGGCCTGCTGGCTTTCATGAGCCACCAGCGTCTCGCTGCCCAATACGAAGACCGGTCGTTGGACATGGCGCGTGCAATCGCGTTTGCGCCCGCGGTCCGTGCCGACGTCGCGCGCTATGACACCGCCCCGTTGACACCCAGCCCGGCGCTCACGGACGAGCTGGCGAACGGACAGCTGCAGCAATTGGCCACCGAGATTCAGCAACGCACCAGCGTGTTGTTCGTCGTCATCACCAACAACCAGGGCATCAGGCTGTCCCATCCCAACCGCGACGAGCTCGGCAAACACGTCAGCACCGACCCCAGCCAGGCGCTGGCCGGCCATGAGGTGGTAACGAGGGAAGCCGGTAGTCTCGGAACGTCGGTGCGCGCGAAAGTACCTGTGTACGCGCCTGATTCGAATCGGGTCGTCGGTGAAGTCAGCGTCGGTATCTCGACCGCGGCGGTCCACCGCCAGTTGTGGACGGACGTGCGGACGGCGGCGATCCTGGTGGGCTTGGCGCTCCTCATCGGTGTCGTGGGCTCTCTGTTTCTGGCCCGGCGGTGGCGAGCGTTGACGATGGGCTTGCAACCCTCCGAGATGGCGGAGTTGATACGCGGTCAGTCGGCCGTGCTGCACGGCATCGATGAGGGCGTGCTTGCGGTCGACACCGATTGGAAGACAACGTTCGTCAACGACAAGGCGTGCCGCCTACTCGGCGTCAGCAACGAGCCCGGTGCTTCGGTGGACGAGATCGGCCTGACGCCACGGGTGCTGGAGGTGTTCCGGTCGGCCGAGCCGACACCAACGCTTGCCACCGTGGGCGATCGCATTGTGGTGCTCTCGGCGCGAAACGTGACGCGTGAGGGCCGCGATCTCGGAACCGTTTTGGTCGTGCGGGACCGTACCGATGTCGAATCGCTGACGCGCCAACTCGACGCCGTGCAGCTGATGAGCACGGTGCTGAGGGCCCAACGCCACGAATTCGCCAATCGGCTGCACCTCATCAACGGTCTGCTCCACAGCGGCCACACCGACGAAGCTGCTCAGTACGTGGAGGAGTTGTTGGGGTCGGGGCCGCTGGGATCGGCGCTGCCGGGGATCGAGACCATCCGCGATGCGTTCCTGCAGGCATTCCTGGCGGCCAAGGCCGCCTCCGCCCGCGAAGCGGGAGTGACGTTGACGATCGGCGAGAACACCTGGGTCCCAGGCCGACTCGCGCTTCCCGTCGACGTGACTACTGTCCTGGGGAACCTTATCGACAACGCCATCGATGCCGCGCGGACCGGCACCAACGAGGCAAAGGTCGTGGAAGTCGAACTGCTGCAGGATGGTTCGACGCTGCATATCACGGTCGCTGACACCGGCGATGGTGTCGCCCCCGACTTCGTCGAGCACGTGTTCACCGAGGGCAAGTCGACAAAGCCGGAGTCCGGGATACCCGGCGGTCGCGGCATCGGAATGGCGCTCTCTCGACAGATCAGCCGAGCACTCAGTGGCGACATCCGGCTGTCCAGCCCGGGTAACCCGGCGGCGCAGTTGTGCGGCGCAGAGTTCATCGCCCGATTGCCGGGCGTAATGGTGAAGGAGGAAGCCCAATGGGTGGCACAGAACTGACCGTGCTCGTGGTCGATGACGACTTTCGAGTCGCCAACATGCACGCGGGTATCGTCAATGCGCTGCCGGGCTTCACGGTGACGACGACGGCGACGACTCTGGCCGCAGCCCATAAGGCCGACCCCGTCGACCTTGCCCTGGTCGACGTCTATCTGCCTGATGGGTCGGGGGTCGACTTTGTCCGCGAGTTACGCTGCGACAGCATGGTTTTGAGCGCTGCAACGGACGCGCCGACGATTCGCGCCGCGATTGCGGCAGGAGCGTTGAGCTACCTCGTCAAGCCATTCGCGCCCGCGGACCTGGTGGCCCGGTTATCGGGCTATGCGCGCTACCGCAAGATTCTGTCGGGCACCAATCTCGGTGGCTCCGAAGTGGACTCAGCCCTCGACGCCCTGCGCCCCCGCATCGCTCCTCCGCAGTCCCCCACCGCCGTGGCATCGCCCACCAAGGCGCTGGTGCTGCAGGCGCTTCGCACCGCAGGCCAGCCGATGTCGTCAGCCGAGCTGTCCGCAGAGATCGGCGTGTCGCGGGCCACCGCGCAGCGCTACTTGTCCGCGCTGGCCAATTCCGGCGAGGTCAAGATCCAGCTGCGCTACGGGACAACTGGGCGGCCGGAACAGGAATTCGTCGCCGTCGATAAACCCGTCAACCGCCCGCAGCGTTGAGGTCACGATTTGGTCGGCGATCAGACACGCGCGAGAACCTCGACCAACTCTTGGGGATGCGAAAGCTGCATCATGTGGTCGGCTGGCAATCGAACGACGTAATCGGCCTTCGACGCCCACGCTTCCTGCGCAGCCACCGAGGCGTCGGTCTCGTGGGAAGCAATCACATAGGTGGCCGGGTGGGTCCGATCCGGCGCCGTGCTCGTGGCCGCGAAGGACGAATCGGACTGCAACACAAAGCGCGCGAGCACCTCCTGAGCCCGGTCCCGATTCAGGTCTGGGCAGAACCGCTCCCAGGCGAACTCGAAATCATCGGTGAGTTCGAATGCACCATCGTTCCGCTGATTGAACACGGGCGGCAGGACGTTCCCGATCAAATTCATCGCAGACTGGCCGCGCTCCGGCCACATCGCTGTGAGGTATACGGTGTGCCGCACCTTCGCGTGGTCGGCGAATTCGGCGATAACCATTCCGCTGTAGGAGTGGCCCACCAGTACGACGGACTTGTCGATCGCGTCTAGCGTCTGCCCCAAGCAGCTTGCGTCGGCGACGAGATCACCGAGCGACGCCGGATCGATGCCAACGCTGGGTAAGTGATCGACAACGTGTACGCGGTGCCCGTCATTTCTCATCCGCTTCGCCACGTCATCCCAAACCCAGCCGATGGCAAGCCCGCCGTGGACTAGCACGTACTCCGCCATGACGAGAATTCTGGAGTCGTCATCACCCCGAAGTCCCGACTTTGGCCAAAGCCGACACGGCGCCCTGTCAGTCGTCGACTCGCAGCGACACAGCAAACCACCCTATAGGTTTTTACTGCGGTTTTAGCCAGACCGCTAACTCCCATCTGCGTTGGATTCAGCCGTACAAGAATCCGCCAAGGATCCACCAAGCGCCACGTCGCAATCTTTTCGTGACCGGCCCCACAGGCCGAACCACAACGAAAGGAATGACGACATGATCGGCCTGTACGCACTGAAGCCCTGGTACACCCGAAGGCTTACGCCGATTCTCAACACCGCGGTGGCGCACAACGTGTCACCTGACGTTTTCACCGCCGCCGGCGTCGTGGCGGCCGGTGCCGCCGGAGCGACCATCGCACTGGGATGGTGGCCGCTGGCCGCGCTGTTTCTCGCGCTGCGACTGGCGGGCGCCAATCTCGACGGTGCGGTTGCCCGGGCCCGCGGAGTGAGCCGGCCGTGGGGTTTCGTGGTCAACGAGATCGGTGACCGCGCCTCGGACCTGCTGACCTTCGCCGGCCTGGCGGTCTTCGCGGCCCGACTGCACGGACCCGGCTTCCACTGGCTGTCCTGGTCGGTGCTTCAGGTGCTCGCGGCCGCGCTGGCCGCGACGCTGCCCACCTTCGCCTCGCTGGCCGCAGCGGCCGCGGGCGCGACGCGCCGCAACGGCGGCCCGTTGGGCAAGACCGAACGCTGCCTGTTCATCGTCCTCGCCACCGCGATTCCGTTCATCATGCCGGTGCTCTTGACGCAGCTCGTCAACGGTTCGATCCTGACCACGGTGCTGCGGCTGCGCGCCGCCCGCCGCGAGCTGGCGGAGAAGCGGGAGCAGGAGCTCGTCGACCCGATCGACCTCCCGACCCGCCCGATCTTGACGGCGGTGGCAGCATGACCGCGATCTCCTACGTGCTGCGGCACTGGATGTGGCGCCTCGTGAGCGCCCTCTCCGGCGGACTGACCGTGACCGGCGAGTGGCACGGCTCCGGTGGGTGCATCGTGGTGGCCAACCACTCCTCGCATGCCGACACCGCGGTTCTGCTGGCCGCGCTTCCGCCCAAGGCCAAGCCCGTGTTCGGCGCGGCGGCGGACTACTGGTTCGACGTGCGCGTGCGCCGATTCATCGCGACCTCTCTCGCGGGCGTGCTGCCCGTGCGGCGCAACAGCCAGGGCTCCTACGCCGCGCTGCTGGCCGCCGCCCGTCCCGCGCTGAAGGCCGGACGCACCGTCGTCCTCTATCCCGAGGGCACCCGCTCCACGAACGGCACCCTCGGCGAGTTCCGTTCCGGCGCATTGCGGTTGGCGCGCGAATGCGGTGTGCCGATCGTGCCGGTCGCGCTGACGGGCACGGCCGACGTGCTGCCCAAGGGCGGCCGCTGGTCCCCGGCCCCGATGCAGGTCCGCATCGGCGAACCCGTCGATCCGAACGCCGTCTCGGCGTCCGAGCTGCGGACGTCAGTCCTGGCCCTGCGGGACAGCCTGCAACCGGAGATCGTCAACCGCTATGTGCTGGCGGCCTGACCGGGCCTATTTGGTGGCCGCCTTGAACCGAATCTTCCACCGCGCCAACGCCAGGTAGCACACCGCCAGCACGCCGAGCATGACAATGTCGAACGTCCACGCCGCCGCGGTGTGCTTCCAATGCGAGTCCTGCGGGATCACCGCGACCGTGTTCGTCAGATCGACCGTCGACGCCGTCGCCGCCAGACCCCAGCGCGACGGGGTGAACCAGGAAACGGGGTCGAGCGGCCGGTTCGTCACCGGGATGAAGCCGCCCGCGAGCACCAGCTGCGTCATGACCGTCACCACCATCAACGGCAGCACCTGATTGCTGTTCTGCGCCAACGCCGAAACCAAGAGGCCGAGGATCGCTGCCACCACACACGTTGCGGCGGTGTCGACGAACAGCTCGAGCCGCGGACTGCCCAGCACCGAAGCGCCGGCCGGCGCGCCCTTGCCGATCGTCGGCGCCGTCACGATCAGCACCAGGATCGCCGACTGAATCACCGCGGCCGCTGCGAACACCGCAACCTTGGCCGCCAGATACGCCGACGTCGACAGCCCCGCCGCTTGCTCGCGGCGGAAGATGATTCGTTCGCCGACCAAGTCTCGGATGGTAAGTGCGGTCCCCATGAAGATCGCACCGAGATTCAGCAAGACCACGATCTGCTTGGGCTCGTTCGGCGCGGCGCTTTCGATTGCCGCCTTGCCGAAACCGGTTTCGCCGGCCACGGCGAGCGGCAGCAGCCCTAGCAGAAAAGGAAGCAACACCAGAAACACGAAATAGCCGCGGTCGGCGCGAATCAGTTGGACCTGCCGGCGAGCGACCGTCGCGAACTGCCGCCATCGCCCAGCGCGCACAGGCTTACCCAAAATGACGGGCTGCTTCGGCTCGCCTTGATCGCCCGCCTCGACGGCGGGCTCGGCGCGCTCGAGGAACCGCCGGTGGGCCGCATCGGGATTCGCCTCGATGTCGGTGAAGATGTCGGCCCAGTCGGTGCTGCCCATCGCATCGCCGAGTTCGGAGGGTGGGCCGCAGTATGCGGTCTTGCCACCGGGGGCAAGCAGCAGCACCTGATCGCAGACGTCGAGATAGGCCAACGAGTGCGTCACCACCACGACAATGCGACCCGCGTCGGCAAGCTGGCGAAGCATCTTCATCACCAACTGGTCCAAGGCAGGGTCCAGCCCGGTGGTGGGCTCATCGAGAACGAGCAGCGACGGGCCGGTCAACAATTCCAAGGCAACCGACGCTCGCTTGCGCTGTCCGCCTGACAGATTCTCGATACGGGTGTCCGCGTGCGGGGTCAGTTCGAGTTCCTCGAGCACCTGCCGGACCACCCATAGCCGCTCTTCCTTGCTGGTGTCTTGAGACATTCGCAATTCCGCGGCGTAACCCAAAGCTTGGTTGACGGTGAGTTGGCGGTGCACCACATCGTCCTGTGGCACCATCCCGATTCGATTGCGCAACAACGCGTAATCGGCATGAATGTTGTGCCCTTCAAACGACACCAGACCGCCGTTCGGCCGCATCGCGCCCGCGATCACGTTCAACAACGTGGACTTGCCCGACCCCGAAGGCCCGATCACCGCGGTCAGGGAGGCAGGCTTCGCGGCGAACGAAACCTGTTCCAGCAGAGTGCGATTGCCACCTACGGTCAGGCTGATATCGCGGACCTCGAGGCCTGCTGACTCCGCGGCGGGCGCGGTGCGACGGACCAAAGT
>Ga0105249_10003836_pt1 | contig 12972 bp, 13 predicted proteins | sample KBSS44metaG_FD_81522 | JGI IMG/M metagenome (GOLD analysis project Ga0105249, IMG submission 81522) | Switchgrass rhizosphere microbial communities from Kellogg Biological Station, Michigan, USA - KBS S4-4 metaG | ecosystem: Host-associated > Plants > Roots > Rhizosphere > Soil | place... | reverse complement strand
TGGCAGCCCCACTTCTCAGCGTCGGAGACGGAGACTGCCGTAGGCGAGGATGTGGGCGACGCCGCCAACGGCTGCGATCTGCTCGCGCCGCAACCCGCGAGAAGAGCTGCGCCATCCGCATGGTTGAGCCGAGCATGTTAATGTGTATCCAACGCCACAAGGGCGTCCGGCCTAGACGTAACGCGCGTTTCTAAGCGCCGTGCTTTTCAGTGTCCGCCTCCGCCGGTACCAACTCCGACGCGCACCGCGTAGGAGCCCTACCGAATCAGCAGTCCGCCTCGGAGCACGACGGCCAAGCGGGCCACTGGACCAAGGAGGAACAGATGCGAAAAGTCCTACAGATCGGCGGATTCGTTGCCGGCGCCGTCCTGATCGTCTTCGGCGTCGTCGCGATCGTCATGGGCGTCAACGGTCGCAACACCGTCCAGAACAGCTTGGCGCAGGAGCACATCGTCGGTTCGCCCGACATGACGCCGGCATTGATCAAGGCGGAGGCGAAGAAGGCAGGCCTCCCGTCGACCACCAGCTTCCCCACCGTCAGCGTCGCCGGCAAGGCGATCGACAACGGCACCAAGGCACGGGCATTCGCCAGCTACATGCGAATCCATGCGTTGGAGGCCTCCGGTGGGCTGACGTACTCCCAGATGCCGCGCTTCGCAACCCAGGATGGCAAGGGTACGAATGACCCGGCGAAGGCCCTTCAGGCGAATGGGCGCCCGGTCGACAACGCTGCCCGCAACCTCTGGGTGACCGAGACGGCGCTCAGCACCGCTCTCAACTCGAGCTACATGGCCGAGTCGCTCTCGCTGTTCGGGATCCTGGTCGGCATCGCTCTGCTTCTCTCCGGGATCGGCTTCGGGATCCTGGCTGTCGGCGGAACGCTCAGGGGCGTCGAGCCCGCGACCAAGTTCTCCGGGAAGCGCAATCCGAAGGACCTCGGCTCCCCCGTGCTTCCAACGGCTTAGCAGTCCTGAACATCTCAGCAGTGGGGTCGCTTCGAGCGACCCCACTGCTGCCACCCGGCCTCTTGCGTTGCGTTCCCCGCGCGGGAGGCTTGGCTCTCCTACGATCTCAACGCGTCCGAAAAAAAGGCCCCGATTTCCGGGGCCTTGGTGAGTAGCGGGGGCAGGATTTGAACCTGCGACCTCCGGGTTATGAGCCCGGCGAGCTACCTGACTGCTCCACCCCGCGTCGCTTGCGGCAGTTTACCACCTGTTTTTCGGTCGCCGTCAGTCCGAGAGCCGGAGCAACTCGACGCAGCCTTCGAGGACGCCGCTCGAGTCAGCCACCTGCGCGAGCAGGCCGTGAAGCTCGTTCCGCTGGGCCTCGTCGAGGCCTGCGAACAGTCGTTCTTCGACCTTGCCGGCGGCCCGTTCGGCGGCGGCTAGCCGAGTCCGCCCCTCTTTCGAGACCTCGACGATATGCCGTCGGCGATCCTCGGGATCGCGGCGACGGGCGATCAGGCCCTCCGCCTCGAGGTCGTTGAGCAGCCCCACGAGCTTGCTCGGGTCGACGCCGATCGAGTCGATCAGGGCCTGCTGGCTCGTCGGTCGGGCACGAACCTCGAACAAGACGCCCACATGGCGCGGCGTCAGCCCGCTCGGCTTGAGCGCCTCGGTGAACCAACGCTCCGCGGCACGGCCGATCTTCACCAGCAGCATCCCCGCCGTCGGCGGGTAGTGGAGCGCCAGCTTGCGGGCCTCGGTCTCGGTCAGCTCAGTCGTTGCCATGTCGAAACCCTAGCAAATTCTCGATATTTGACAAGTGCTAATCGTATGCGATAGAAAACGATTCAACTTGGAACGAATTGCAACCGGCAAGAGTTTCCTAGGGAGAGGGATTTCCATGGCACTACGAACTGAAACCGCTACCGCCCCCGGCGACCGGCGCTGGATTGCGCTGGCCGTCCTCGTCGCCGCACAGTTCATGGTCGTCCTGGACGTGGCGATCGTGAACGTCGCGCTGCCCTCGATCAAGACCGACCTGCACTTCACCCAGTCGAGCCTCCAGTGGGTGATCACCGCCTACGCGCTCATGTTCGGAGGCTTCCTTCTGCTCGGAGGCAGGATGGCCGACCTGCTCGGCCGTCGCCGGCTGTTCATCGCCGGGGTCGCCCTCTTCACCATCAGCTCGCTGCTCGCCGGCTTCGCCTGGTCGGAAAGCTCGTTGATCGCCTTCCGAGTCACACAGGGGCTAGGCGGGGCGCTGCTCGCTCCGGCCGCCCTCTCGATCCTGACCACGATGTTCGCCGAGGGGCGCGAGCGCAACATCGCGCTCGGCGTCTGGGGCGCGGTCTCGGGTAGCGGGGCCGCTGCCGGCGTGCTCCTCGGCGGCGTGCTCACCAGCTGGCTCGCCTGGTCCTGGATCTTCTTCATCAACGTTCCGGTCGGTCTTGCGATCGTCGCGCTGAGCCCGTTCCTCTTGCGCGAAAGCCGGGCCGGGCTCGAGCACCGTCTGTTCGACGTCGCCGGCGCGACGTCCATAACCGCGGGCCTGATGCTGCTCGTCTACGCGATGACACGGGCAACCCAGATCGGCTGGGGCACGGCCGAGACGATCGGGCTCCTGACGGCCTCTGCGGCTCTGATCGCCGCCTTCGTCGTGATCGAGCTGCGCTCGAAGGCGCCGCTCCTGCCGATGCGCATCTTCCGGCTGCGCACGCTCACGGGCGCGAACGTGACCTCGTTCCTGCTCGGCACCTCCGTCTTCTCGCAGTTCTTCCTCGGGACCCTCTACATGCAGCAGGTGCTGCACTACTCCGCGATCGAGACGGGAGTCGCCTACCTGCCCCTGACGCTGACGATCATCGTGCTCGCGAACGTCTCTCAGAACGTCGTGACTCGAGTCGGGGTGCGGCGCGTGCTGCCGGTCGGGCTCGCGCTTGCGGCCGGCGCACTCGTCTTGCTCACCCAACTTCCGGCTGACGGCCACTACTTCTTCGACCTCTTCCCCGCCTTCTTGCTGAGCGCGGTCGGACTCGCCTTCACGTTCGTGCCGATGACGATCGCCGCGCTGATGGGCGTGCAAGCGGCCGACGCGGGCGTCGCCTCCGGTCTGCTGAACACGACCCAGCAGATCGGCGGTGCGGTCGGCCTCGCCGCGGCATCGACGATCGCCACCACCTTCACGACGCGTTACGTGGACGCCCACCCGGGATCGTCTCCCCTGGGCGCCGCGGCCCTGACATACGGTTTCGACATCGCGTTCTACGTCCTGGCCGGCTTGGCCGCGCTCGCCGCCGTACTCGCCGTGGTGCTGATCGAGCCCCACGCCGCCCCGGCGGAAGAAGCCGAGTTCGAAGCAATTCCGATCGAGGAGGCCGCCTGATGGCACTGCACGACATCGACCCCCTGTTGGAGAGAATCCGCATGCTGGTCGCCGAAGCGCAACAACTGGAGGGCGACGGGGCAGACGAGGGCTCCGTCGCAGCTCGGCGGCACGAGGTCGCCCAGCTCAAGTCCTTGCTCGCAAAGGTCGTCAGCCACGACCCGGCCCGCGACTACAGCGCGGCGGCCTGAGTCATCGAAGCGAGAGAGGGTAGCCTCGGGGCCATGCGCGTCGGCGTCGTCGACCTTGGCACCAACTCGACCCGGCTGCTCGTGGCCGACGTGGACGACGGGCGGGTCGAGGAGGTGGCGCGGCGGCTCACCGTCACTCGCCTCGGGGAGGGCGTGGACGAGCGGCGCAAGCTCCTGCCCCTCCCGATCGCGCGCGTACGCAACGCGCTCACCGAGTACCGCCGCGAGCTCGAGCAGGCGGGCGCAGAGCGGACGCTCGCGATCGGCACGAGCGCTATCCGAGACGCCGAGAACGGCGAGGCCTTCCTCGGCGAGATCGAGTGGAGCTACGGCTTCTCCACTCGCCTGCTCTCGGGCGAGGAGGAGGGCGAGCTCACGCGTCGCGGCGTTGCCGGCGAGAGCGAGCTCGAGCCCGGAACGCTCGTCCTCGACGTGGGAGGCGGCTCGACCGAGCTGATCGTCGACGGCTCTCGCACGAGCCTCGACCTCGGCTGTGTCCGGCTGACCGAGCGCTTCCTCGAGTCCGACCCGCCGACCCGCGACGAGCTCGACGCAGCGGCCGCGCAGGTGCGCGAGACGCTTCCTGCCCTCGAGCCGAAGCAGGCGATCGGCGTGGCTGGCACGGTGACGACGCTCGCCGCACTGGAGCTCGGCGGGTACGACCCGGAGCGAGTCCACGGGCATCGAAGCTCGCGCCGGGAGATCGAGGCACAGCTCGGGCGCCTCGCCTCCCTCCCGCTCCCGGTACGGCGTGCGCTGCCCGGCCTCGAGCCGGAGCGCGCACCGGTGATCGTCGCGGGCGCGATCATCGTCCGCGAGGTGCTCGACCGCTACGGGCTCGACGAGCTTCGGGTGAGCGAGCGGGACATCCTCCACGGCGCAGCGGTCGAGGCCGCCGCGTTGCCGCCGGCGGAAGAGGGCGACGCGCCGCCCGGCGCCTACACCTGCTGCTAGACGGGGTCCAGCTCGAGAGGCGGCTCGTCCTCGGCGAGGCGCCGTTGTAGGACGCTGCGCGAGACCACCCCGACGAGTCGTCCGTCCTCGAGCACGGGAACGCGCTCGGCGTCGTGCTCTTCCAGGAAACGGAACGCCTCGTCGAGCGGCAACTCGGGGTCGAGCGTCCAGTGCGCGGGCTCCGCGATCCCGCCGACCTGCGTCTCGCCCGGTGGCATCCCTGCGGCAACCACTTCCCGTACGAGCGTCTTGCGCGTGACCACGCCGACGAAGCGACCGTCGTCGCAGACGTAGACCGCGCGCACGTCCGGCTGGACGAGGTGCTCGCCGGCCTCCTGTGCCGACGCCGTAGCGTCGAGCGTCTGCGGGTCGGGGATCATCGCGTCGCGAACCCGGTCCGTCATGGGTAGATCCCCCGCGCCGTCAGCGCTCCGGCCACCTCGCGAATCCCGGCGACGAGCGCCGCGCCACGCAGCGTCATCTCCCGCTCCTCGGCGAGCGACCAGACCCGCTCGAACGCGTCGCCGAGTTGCTCGGCGAGCTTCGCGCGGATCTCGCGCCGGTCCCAGAAGAGCCGGCCCAGGTCCTGCACCCACTCGAAGTACGAGACCGTCACGCCGCCGGCGTTCGTGAGCACGTCGGGCAGGACGGGGATCCCACGGTTCGTGAGGATCGCGTCGGCCTCGAGGGAGGTCGGCCCGTTCGCGCCTTCGGCGACCAGACGCGCCTGGACGCGGTGCGCGTTCTCGCCGTTGAGCTGGTCCTCGCGCGCGGCGAGGACCAGGACGTCGCAGGGCAGCTCGAGCAGCTCCTCGTTCGTGATCCGGTCGGCCTCCGTCCAGTCCGTGAGCGAGCCGTGCTGCTCGGCGAAGCGGCGCAGCGCCTCGACGTCGAGACCGCCCGGGTCGCAGACGCCGCCGGAGACGTCCGAGACCGCGATCACGGTCGCCCCCTTGGCGTCGAGCTCCGCGGCCGCGATTCCGCCCACGTTGCCGAAACCCTGGACGACGCAGCGCTGCGCGTCGAGGCTCCAGCCGAGCTTCTGGCAGGCCCGCTCGATCACCATCACGACGCCCGCTCCCGTCGCCTCGTGCCGGAAGAGCGAGCCGCCGAGCGAGATCGGCTTGCCGGTGACGATCTCCGGCACGGCGTGGCCGATCTCCATCGAGTAGGTATCCATCATCCAGGCCATCGTCTGCTCGTTCGTCGCCATGTCGGGAGCCGGGATGTCCTTCTGGGGGCCGATGATCGGCAGCAGCTCGGAGGTGAAGCGCCGCGTGATCTTCTGGAGCTCGTCGCTCGAGAGCTCACGCGGGCTGCAGCGGACGCCGCCCTTGGCGCCCCCGTACGGGAGCCGCAGGAGCGCGCATTTCCACGTCATCCACATCGCCAGCGCGGCGCACTCGCCGAGCGTCACCTCGTGGTCGTAGCGGATGCCGCCCTTGGTCGGACCGAGGACCGTCGAGTGTTGCACCCGGTACCCCGGGAAGACCGTCCAGCGGCCGGAGTCGAGCTTGACCGGCACGCTGACGACGAGCGAGCGCTCCGGGTAGCGCAGCCGCTCCGCCACGAACTCCTCGACATCCGCGTACGGAAGTGCCTGCTCGTACTGCGCGAGCGCCGTACGGAAGAGCGGCGTCTCCCATTCCAGATGCCCGTGCTCGGGCGAAACCTCCTGCACCTCGGCCACGCGCCGCAGTGTAGTGCGGAGAAAAGAGCCGAGAACCTGTCGCCACGGGCGCGACTTGCACCTTGGCGCCCGCTCATGCAACATGCATGTTGCATGAGCGAATCATCACTGGTGCAAGAGCGACGGCGCCCTCGGGTGGATGCCGAGCTGCATCGAGCGACGATCGCCGTCCTCCGCGAGCAGGGCTGGGAGGGGCTGACGCTGGAGCGGGTCGCCCAGGCGTCAGGGCGCGCGCGCTCCACGCTCTGGAGGCAGGGGCTGACCCTCGAGGTGCTCGTGTCCGCCCTGGTCGGCGAGCTCGCGGCCGACTTCCGCGACACGATGTATCCGATCCTGACGATGGGGGGCAGCGGCCGCGATCGCCTCGAGCGCGCGCTCGTCGCTCTCTGCGAGCTCCTGGACCGGCATCTCCCGCTGATGCTCGCGACCGACGAGGCCTTCCACCAGGAGACCGCGCCCGGGCAACCGCCCCACTACCTGCACCCGTTCATCCAGTTCCTGCGCGAAGGGGCCGCCGACGGCTCGCTCGCGCCCGGAGACGACGTCGTCGAGGCTGCAGACGTCGCCTTCAACGCGGTCGCGTGGACCTACGTCCACCTCCGCGGGCGCCACGGCTGGCCGGCCGACAAGGCGGCGGGCCGGGTCGTACGCGTTGTTCTCGACGGCCTCGCCGCCGCACCGCCGCCGACCGTCCCCGAGCGAAGAAAGGAGCGATCGTGACCATGACCCTCCCCTACAGCGAACCGTTGGTGCCACGCGAGCCCGGCGAGCGGATCGTCCCGGAGCCGCCGCGTCGCGGCGAGCCCGGCGGACCGCCCTGCGCCATCTGCGAAGGCAAGACGACGAAGGCAGTGTGGTCGGACGAGAACTGGACACTCCACCCACCCGTCGGCGGAAGCCTGCCCGGTGCGGTCTGGCTGGCGAGCCGTGTCCACGTCGACTCGTTCGCCGACCTCCCGGAGCCGCTGGCAGCCGACTTCGGTCGCGTGGTCGGGCGCATCGAGCACGCCATCCTCTCGCTCGGCGACATTGCCCGCGTGCATCTCTACCGCTGGGGCGACGGCGGCGCCCACTTCCACGTCTGGCTCATTCCGCGTCCGCTCGGGATGGTCGAGGCTGCGGGCATGATGCTCCCGATCTGGGAAGACGTCCTCCCGAACCTGCCGGACGAGGAACTCGCAGCGGCGGCGGCGCGGGTCGGCTCGGCCATGTGACGGTGGAAGGCGCCCTCGCCCGCCGGCTCGGGACAGGCGACGCCGTCGTCATCGGGCTCGGCTCGATGATCGGGGCAGGCGTCTTCTCGGCCTTCGCGCCTGCGGCGGCGGCGGCAGGCAGCGGCCTGCTGATCGGGCTTGCCCTCGCGGCGGGCGTCGCCTACTGCAACGCCGTCGCCTCCGCGCAGCTGGCCGCGCAGTACCCGACCTCCGGCGGCACGTACGTCTACGGGCGGGAGCGCCTTGGCGAGTGGTGGGGGTTCCTGGCCGGCTGGGGGTTCGTCGTCGGCAAGACGGCGTCCTGTGCGGCAATGGCGCTGACGTTTGCCTCGTACGCCGTCCCGGGCTCCGATTGGGCGCAGCGGCTCGCGGCCCTGCTGGCCGTCGCGGCCCTGACGGCGGCCAACTACCACGGGATCACGCGGACGGCAGGACTCGCGCGGGTGCTCGTCGCGGCGTCGGTGCTCGTACTGCTGATCGTCGTGGTCGCGATCGCCGCGAGCGGGAACACGGACACGGCGAACCTGGGCGGCTCGGCGTCCCTGTGGAGCGGCGGCGTCTACGGACTGCTGCAATCGGCGGCCCTGCTCTTCTTCGCCTTCGCGGGATACGCCCGGGTCGCCACGCTCGGCGAAGAGGTGCGCGACCCGGAACGCACCATTCCGAAGGCGATCCCGATCGCGCTCGGCATCACCGTCGCGCTCTACGCCGCGGTTGCTCTCGCAGCGCTGCTCGCGGCCGGCCCGGACGCGCTCGCGGCGAGCACGGCCCCCGTTGCGACAGCCGCCAAGCTCGCTGGCGCGGCATGGGCCGTCCCGATCGTCCGTGTCGGCGCGGCCGTCGCGAGCCTCGGAGCATTGCTGGCGCTGATCGCGGGCATCGGCCGCACCTCGATGGCGATGGCGCGGAACGGAGACCTGCCGGGCTGGCTCGCGGCGGTCCATCCCCGGTACCGGGTTCCCGGTCACGCCGAGCTTGCGGTCGCGGCCGTCGTGTCGGTGCTGGTGCTCACGACCGACCTGCGCGGTGCGATCGGCTTCTCGTCGTTCGGGGTCCTCACCTACTACGCGATCGCGAACGTCGCCGCCTACACCCAGCCCGAGGAGCGGCGGCGCTGGCCGCGCGCGCTGAACGTCATCGGGCTCGTGGCCTGCGCCGCGCTCGTCGTCGCCCTCCCGCTCTCGGCGGTCGCCGCCGGGGTGGCCGTGCTGGCCGTCGGCCTCGCGGGCCGCCTGATCCTGCGCGGAGAGCCGGGCTCGGGGCTCGGCCAGGAGAACTGAGGCCGGGTGGTGTTCCTCCCGAGGGCGCCAGGGCCGCCTAGCTGCCCCGACTGAGCCGCAGAAGAAGGCCACCCGGCATCACATTGACGCCGCGACCTGGCACAAACTTGCTGTGTGCTCACGAGAGGCCGGGGGACTTCGGCGCTCGCCTCGGAGGACGAGCCCTCGCCGTGACGCACGAAGCTGACGTTGTGTATTCGAACGGACCGAGTTGTGGGAAGCACCCAGGCGTTCTGAGCCGCCGCTCGGCCCCGGCTCGCTTGCCGCGCGGCTCGAAGCTGACAAGAGTGCCGGGGAAGGGACTCGAACCCTTACGCCCCCAGCGGGGACACCTGATTTTAAGTCAGGCGCGTATGACCAGTTTCGCCACCCCGGCGCGGCGAAGGATAACCGCGGCTCAGGCTAGGCGGGCTTGGCAGAACGTCGACACAGCCCGCGTTTCGTCGAGCCCTCCCTACCTAGAGCCCGGCCGGGAACTTGTACTTCGAGGGGATGACCTTCGGCGGCGTCCCGATCACGATCGCGATCTCCTGGTGCGCCTTCAGCTCGAGCGCCCGCGGGTCGCCCTGGTACGGCTTCCCGTCGACGTAGAGGCGCCACGGCGTCAGCTCCTTGCAGTAGCCGCCCACGCAGCTCGGCGTGAGGCGCACGCCCCAGACGCCGAAGAACTGGGCGAGGTCGAACGTGCGCTTCGTCGGTGATTCGACGTGCATGATGCCGGTCGCGTCGTGGGTGTGCAGCTCGGTCAGGAACTGGCCGTCGTAGATACCGATCTGGGACGGAACGGTGACCTTCTTCCCGTTCACGTAGATGTCGAGGTGCTGGTGGATGTGCACGACCTCGCCCTCGTTGGTCAGGGCGTTCAGGCCGAGCGGCTTGAGCCGGTCGGGCAGCGTGTCGAGCGCGGCGTTCCATGGCGCCGGCCCCGTCTGGACGCCGACGAGGCTGTCGCTGTTCGGGATGTCCACGGCCGCTTTGTTGCTGTCGTTGAAGACGAACAGGAAGAGCACCGCCACTCCGACTGCGATCACGCCAGTGAGGGCGAAGCCGATCGCCATGAACAGGAAACGGCGATCCTCGGGCGAGCGAGGTCGCCTCGGATCGGTGCGCCGCTGGGGCGCCTGGACCTTGCGCGGAGGCGCAGGCGTGCGGGACTTCTTCTTCGCCATCGGGCGGCGATGCTACCAAGGGCCTTGACGGCCACTGCAGTGCGGGTTAGTGTCGTCGCGTCAGATCCGGAAAGCCGAAAGGTCTTCCGGATCTGGCGTTTTTTGTGGCCATTGCGGATACTCGGGATTCACCCCACGCAAGGAGGCTGCAATGAGTTGGCTCGACAAGCTACTCGGGCGCGGTAAGAAGGCGACCGGGGATCTCACGGGCGACAGCTCGATGAAGCAGGAGGGTATGCACCAGGAGCAGGAAGGCATGGCGTCCGAGCGTGCGGAGAGCGCCGAGGACACGGCGCAGCAGGAGCGCGAGCGCGCGGCCGAGCATCACGCCGAGCGACAGGACACCTAGCGCTCTCACCGCAGCGGTTTCGTCGAGGGCGGCGCGAGCCGCCCTCGATCGTTCTGGTGCCGTCCGATAGTGCCTCTAGGGTTCGTCGGCTCATGACGCTCGTAGCGACACTTCTCGTCCTGCTCGCAGTCGGCGGCGCGCTTGCCCTCTGGCTGGGACGCGTCTTCGAACGCCTGCTCTCGGCTCGCAACGCCGAAGTCGACGGACGCCTCGAGGGGATCACGGCGACGATGGACCGTCGGCTCGGCGAGCTCGATACCAAGGTCGATCGGCGCCTCGAGCACGCCTCGGAGCAAACGAATGCGATTCACAAGCAGCTCGGCGAGGTCGGCCAGGCGACGACCCAGCTGGCCGAGCACGCGAAGGACTTGGGGCAGCTGCAGCAGATCCTCCGACCTCCCAAAGCGCGTGGCGGTTTCGGCGAGCTCCTGCTCGAGAACCTGCTTCGCGACCGGTTGCCGCAGACTGCTTACTCGTTCCAGTACGGCTTCGCCGGTGGCGAGCGCGTCGATGCCGTGATTCGCGTCGACCGGATCGTCCCGATCGACTCCAAGTTCCCGCTAGACAACTTCGAACGGATGGTCGCCGCCGAAAACGACATCGAGCGGCAGCAGTTCGAGAAGCTGTTCGCGCGCGACGTAAAGGGGCACGTCGATTCGATCGCGGCGAAGTACATCCGGCCCGACGAGGGGACTTACGACTTCGCCTTCATGTACCTGCCCGCGGAGGCGATCTACTACGAGCTCGTCTGCGGCAAGACCGGAGCGTTGCTCGACTATGCCCACGGCAAGCGCGTTCTGCCGGTCTCGCCAACGACCCTGACCGCGTACCTTCAGGTCGTCGTCCTCGGGCTCAAGGGCCTCCAGATCGAGCAGCATGCGCACGAGGTGATGGCGTACTGCTCACGGCTCCAAGCGGACTTCGGGAAGTTCAAAGAGGACTTCGAGCTCGTCGGCACGCACCTCGGGCGCGCTCAGAACAAGTTCGGCGATGCAGAAAAGCGGCTCGGCAAGTTCGAGACGAAGCTCGAGCAGGCGACCGAGTCGCAGGCCGAGCTTCCGGCAGACGAGCACGAGCTCCCGCGCGCCGTCGACGCCGCCTAAGTTCTAGGCAGTAGCGGGCTGCTGCTCGCGGAGGTAGCGGATCAGGCCGCCGGCGACGGCGATCTCCCGCTCGCGCGGCAGCAGGTCGTGTGTGAGCGTGATCGAGTCTGCGCCCTCGATCTCGGCCTCGAGCTCATCGTTGCCTTCGGCGATCGAGTGCAGCTGCGAGATGCGCCAGGTCTGGCCGAGCCCCGTCTTGTCGTAGTCGTTCTCGTCCTGGAAGAGCAGCGGCAGGATCCCCTGGGCGATCAGGTTGCGCCGGTGGATCCGGGCGAAGCTCTTGGCGATCACCGCGCGCACGCCGAGCTGGGCCGGCGCCAGGGCCGCATGCTCGCGGCTCGAGCCCTGGCCGTAGTTGTGGCCCGCCACGATGAAGCCTCCACCCCACTCGTGCGCGCGCTTCGCGAACTCGGGATCCTTGTGCTGGAACGTGAACTCGGCGATCGCGGGGACGTTCGAGCGATACGCCATCACGGTCGCGCCGTCGGGCGAGAGATCCCCTGTCGAGATGTCGTCTGGCGCCTTGATCAGGACACGCAGGCGCAGCTCGTCCGGGAGCGGCTTCTGCTCGGGCGGCGGCTTGATGTTCGGGCCGCGAGGTATCTCGATCGAGCTCGCCTCGTCGGCAGGCACAGGCTCGAGGATGTGGGCCTGCACCACCTCGGGGCGTGCCTGCGGGCGCTCCTGCAGGTCGACGTCGCCGAGCTCGCGCGGATCCGAGATGACGCCCGTCAGCATCGAGGCGGCCGCCACGGCCGGAGAGCAGAGGTAGACCTGGTCGTCGGCGGTGCCGCTGCGGCCGGGAAAGTTGCGATTGAAGGTCCGGAGTGAGTTCGACCCCGACGGAGGGGCCTGGCCCATGCCTACACACGGCCCGCAGGCCGGCTCGAGCATCCGCACGCCGGCCATCAGCAGGTCGACGTAGGTGCCGGAGCGCGTGATCTGGTCGAGGATTTGCCGCGACCCCGGCGTCGCCGTGGCCGACACGAGCTTCTCCGAGATCTGCGCGCCGCGCATCACCGCGCCGCAGAGCGCGAGGTCCGCGTACGAGGAGTTCACCGAGGAGCCGATGCAGACCTGGGTCAGGTCGGTGCCCACGACTTCCTCGACCGGAACGACGTTTCCCGGCGAGGAGGGCTTCGCGACGAGCGGGACGAGCTCGCCGAGGTCGATGTGCTCCTCCTCGTCGAAGTCTCCGGTCTCGCCTGTCGCAAGGTCGACGAACTCGTCCTCGCGCCCCTGCTCGCTCATCCAGGCGCGCGTCTCGTCGTCGGCGGGGAAGACCGCACCGGTGGCCCCGAGCTCGGCGATCATGTTCGCGATCGTGCCGCGCTCCGTGTAGCTGAGACCCGCGACACCCGGCCCGGTGAACTCGAAGATCGCGCCGCGGCCGCCGCGAACGCCACGCCGGCGCAGGAGCTCGAGGATCACGTCCTTCGCCTGGATCCACGGCCGCTTCAGGTCGTTCTCGAGGAAGACGCCTACGATCTTCGGGCATGGAAGCTCGAAGGGATGGCCGGCCATGCAGACGGCGACGTCCAGCCCGCCCGCGCCGATCGCGATCATCGCGCACGACCCCGACTGGGTCGTATGGCTGTCCGCCCCGACGAGCGTCTTCCCGGGGGCTGCGAAGCGCTCGCAGTGGACGTAGTGGCAGATCCCGTTTCCGGGCCGCGAGAACCAGGCGCCGTACCG
>Ga0105249_10003835_pt1 | contig 12974 bp, 11 predicted proteins | sample KBSS44metaG_FD_81522 | JGI IMG/M metagenome (GOLD analysis project Ga0105249, IMG submission 81522) | Switchgrass rhizosphere microbial communities from Kellogg Biological Station, Michigan, USA - KBS S4-4 metaG | ecosystem: Host-associated > Plants > Roots > Rhizosphere > Soil | place... | reverse complement strand
TCCGCATCCTGAATCGCCTGCCAGCGCCCGCCATGAGAGCGCAGAACGCCCATGCCCCGCATCTTTCCCTGCGTGCAGTAGTCCCCGAGAGGGCCGTTCATCGAGCCTTCGATGTGGTGGATCGTGCCCTGCTCCATCAGGTCGATTGCGCCTTTCTGTGATGGAAAGGACGCGCTTGGAAACCACATCAAGTCTTTGACACCCAGTTTCCCGGCCGCCTCGAGAGCCATGAGTGCGACTTTGTCGCCGTCGCGAAGATGGTGGTGGCTCGAGAGGACCATCCCATCACGTAGGCCGCATTTGCGCAAAGCAGTCTCGAGGTCGGGGACACGCTTATCTCCGTTGTCTGGATAGTCTTTGTTCGAGCGAATGGGCGGAGCCTGCTTGCGTCCGCGCGGCTGATGTTTGCCCACGCCGAGATAGGGCATTTGCGGCTTGCCGTTGACCATGGCAGGGACACGGCGTCCGGCGGCGTTATGAGCTAGTTCGACTCGGTCAGGCATCTTCTAAAAATCTCTCACCACGGAGACACAGAGGCATGGAGAAAAATCATTGGTGCAAATCAAAAACTGCGAAAGCCACTTGTGCTCGGAACAATTGCTAGATCACTCCCATCGCTTTCGCACGGTCGACCAGTTTGACTGCGCGATTCACGACGGGGGGATCGATCATCTTCGAGCCCAGGCTGACAACGCCAAGGCCTTTTTGCTGCGCTTCTTCGAACGCCGCCACGATCTTTTGCGCTTTTTCAATTTCGGCTTTGGTTGGAGCAAACGCCGCGTGTATGACCGGGATCTGCGCGGGATGAATACATCCCATACCCTCGAATCCGAGCCCACGCGAATTTTCACCCCAGGCTTTCAAGCCGTCCATGTCGCCCACGTCGCCGAAGACCGAATCGATCGCCTGAACACCGGCAGCGTGTGCGGCGTTGACCAGACGCATGCGGGCGAAGAGTGATTCGCGACCTTCGGACGTTTTCGCAACGCCCAGGTCGGCCGTATAGTCCTCAAGGCCAATCGTGATGGCTGCCACATTCGCACTCTCTGCAGCAATCGCCGAGGCATTTTCAATTCCGGATGCGGATTCGAGAATCGGCATGATCCAGATTGGAGTGCTGATGTTGCTGCGCAGCTTCAGTTCGCTGATCATGCGGTCGACTTCTGCAACCTGCCCGGGATGCTCGACCTTCGGAATGAGAATGAGGTCGGGGGCCTCGGGAATGATGTCGGCGAGGTCCTGCAATCCGAGCGGGAGCTGGTTGATGCGGACCATGCGTTCGCATTGGCCAAAACTCACCGCGCGCAGCGCGTTGCGCACGAGAAGCCGCGCGGCATCCTTCTCCCCGGGATGGACGGAGTCTTGGAGATCAAGGATGACGGCATCGGGGCCGTGCAGTCCGGCATTGATGAAGTATTTCGGCTCTGAACCCGGCACGTACAGCCGTGACCGGCGAAGCCGGTCTTTTGCGGAAGGCGCCGGCCGTAATGTCTTTTCCGGCAAGGCCTTTTTGGCAAAACCGAGGCCGGAACGTTGGACAGCGGCCTCGATGCGCGCCGAGATCACGAATGGCAGTGCGCCCTCGTCGCGAATCGTCACCTGCGCATTTCTCACGGCCAGGGTCTCGAGTACCTCGCGCGCCTGGGCCGCGATGGCGTTGCCATAATAAGGAGCGACCCGGGACTGGAGATCGATCTGTAGGCCTCCGCTGTCGCGAGGGTCGATCGCGACATAAGCGTCGGAACGGATCTCTTTGCCGTGGTGTCCGGCTTCGGCAGTGCGGGTTGCGGAGGCGGTCATCGCGAAAACCTGTTTAACCACGAAGGGCACGAAGGTTCACGAAGGAAAATCTACTGAACTGTTTGTGCATAAATTGCCTTCGTGTTCCTTGGTGTCCTGTGGTTTATTTAAGCTTTTCCAGAATTGCGTCGGTCATTTGTACGGTTGAGGCAGCCCCCTGGCTGATCGATTTCGAGCCGCCCGGGATGCGCATCATGTCGTAGGTACGGACTTTGCCTTCTTTCACGACCGCTGCCACGGCATTCTTGATGCGCTCACCTTTGTCGTGCTCGCCGACATGATCCACCATCATAGCCGCCGAAAGAATCATCGCAATCGGATTCACGATAGGGGGATTCAACTCGGCATACTTCGGAGCAGAGCCGTGGGTGGGCTCGAAAACCGCGACGGTGTCCCCGATGTTGCCTGATGCCGCGAAACCTAGGCCGCCGACCAGTCCAGCAAACGCGTCGGAGAGAATGTCGCCAAACAGGTTTGAGGCGACGATCACGTTGTAATCTTCCGGATTTTTGTTCAGCCACATCATTTGCGCATCGATGTTGGTCGACCAGAGCTGAATGTCCGGATACTTCTTGTGAATTTCCTTGGCGACCTCTTCCATCATGCCGGACGTTTCACGAACCACATTTGGCTTCTCGCAGATGGTCACGGCTTTGAATTTCTTCTTCTTCGCAAACTCGAAGGCGGCGGTGATGATACGGGTCGCGGCATTGCGCGTGATGATACGGCAGCTGACGGCGAGATCCGGCCCTGGAATGTTTGCGAAGGCCTTGAAGCGTGGATGTGAGTTCAGGGCAGCACGAACGTTGTCGGGTGGATTCGTCCACTCGACCCCGGCATACATGCCTTCGGTTCCCTGGCGGAAGATCGTAGCGTTTATCTGAGGCTCGTCCATACCGCCGTCGGTGCGCTTGCGCACAAAGTTGAGCGGGTTGCCGATGAAACCGATGCAGGGACGCATGCACGTATCGAGATTAAACTTCTGGCGCATGGTCACGATCGGCGAGTAGTAAACGTAACCTTTGCCCTGTAGCTCAGGTTTGAGTTCGGCCTGCGCAGCCTTGTTGGGCTTCGAGGTGATGGCGCCGAAGAGTCCGAGCTTATGCTTCTCGAGAAGCTGAATGGTGCGGTCGGGAAGCGCATTGCCTTCGCGGCACCAGATGTCCCATCCGATATCGGCATGAATGTATTCGGCGTCGAAGCCGACGGCTTTCAGGACGCGGATCGACTCGGGAAGAACCTGGTTGCCAATGCCGTCTCCGGGCATGGATACGACCGTATGTTTGGGCATTTATGAGCTCCTTAAGAAAACCATTCAACCACAGAAGGCACAGCGTAAAACCTAACCACAAAGGACACGAAATATCACGAAGGATTTCTTACGACAGTCCCAAGCGCTTCGCTACCAGATTCTCGACGCCCTCTGCAATCACCAGTGATTGCGGCACGCTTCCAAGCGCAGGGAATGGGAACTTTTCCCCGCGCCAGGTGATTGTGCTCGCCGTGAAGTCGATATCGATTTCGTCGCCCGGAATAATCGTCTTCTCTTTGGCGGCGATTTCTTTCGCGAACTGGGAATTCAGTTTCTTCACGAGTTCTGGAACTTCTACGCACAGAAAGCCATTGTTGTAAGCGTTGCGCAGATATGTTTGCGAGAAGCTGGCGGCGATGACGAGCGGGATACCTTTGGCCTTCAGGCAGGTCACGGCCTGCTCGCGGCTCGAGCCGGTACCGAAGTTGAACCCACCGACGAACACGTCGCCGGCATTTGTGCGGGCAGCAAACTGTGGATCGTAATTTTCCATGACAACCTTGGCCATCATTTCTTTGGTCATGTCATCACGATAGGTGTAGTCCTTGCCGTATATGGCGTCGGTGTTGACGTTATCCTGCGGCATAAAAACCAGGCGGCCTTTGACGCGCTCGGGGAAGCCTTTGAGAATTTCGACTTTCTCGGAACCGGCGGCGGCGGCGAATTCCTGAAAAGTACGAACCGGCTTGCGATCAGCAAATTCGTGCGGGCCACGAATGAAGCCGGCGATTGCTGAGGCAGCGACTACCTCAGGGCTCGCGAGGTAGCACTGGGCGTCTCGCGATCCCATGCGCCCTTTGAAGTTGCGATTGGTGGCGGAGATTCCGACTTCGCCTTTTTCGAGAAGGCCAACGCCGAGTCCGATGCAGGGGCCGCATCCGGCGGGCAGCGGATGAGCGCCTGAATCCATCAGCGTTTGCCAGACTCCACGGCGTTCAGCTTCTTCCTGCACCCATTTGCTGGCAGCACCGAGATAGAACTGGACGCCGCTGGCAATCTTCTTCCCTTTTAAGATTTTCGCGGCCGCCTCAAGATCTTCGAGGCGCGAATTGACACAAGACACGAGATAGGCTTTCTGGATCGCGACTTTCCTGCGCTCCATCTCGGCCAGCGATTGCATGACCTGAACCGTATCGGGCCCGGAAACGTGCGGCGTGACCTGACTTAAATCAAGAGTGATTTTCGCGGCGTACACAGCATCACGATCAGGTGCGGGCGGATTCTTGGCCCAGTTGGCGATATCAGTTTCCGTAAAACGCTCGACGCCGATTGCTTTCAGGCGTTGGTGGACTCCGCGCATGTACTCGATGGTGATCGCGTCGACCGGAAAGAAGCCTACCAGCGGCCCCCACTCGGTGGTCATGTTTGAGATCGAGAGGCGCGCATCCATGGAGAGCGATGCAACGCCGGGGCCCGTGAATTCGATGGCAGCGTTCAGGACTTCGTCATGGTTGTAGAGGCCGCAGAGCGTGATGATGACATCTTTGCCGGTTGCTCCTTCCGGCAGTTTGCCTTCGAGGACCGCCTGCACGCTTCGCGGAATCTGCCACCAGAATTCTCCGGTGGCCCAGACAGCGGCGGCATCAGTGCGCACGATGGGGGTGCCGATCGCGCCGAGTGCGCCATACATATTCGAGTGCGAATCGGACGCCACGACGAAGGAGCCGGGAACAACGTATCCGCGCTCGACCATGATCTGGTGGCCGATACCCGAGCCGGCTGGATAAAAATCAATTCCCTGCTCTTTTGCGAAGCCTTCGATGGCACGATATTTCTTGAGATTCGACTCGTCCTGGTTCTGGATGTCGTGGTCAAGAGTGAAGACGATCTGGTGCGGATTGGAAACTTTTTTCGCGCCGATGCCTTTGAACTTGCTCATCACGGCGGAGGTATTGTCGTGCGTCATGACGCGGTGGGGACGAATGGAAACAAAGTCCCCCGTGCGAAGCGGCCGTTTGGGCCCTTCGGCGAGATGGGCTTGCGCGATTTTCTCTACGATGGTCTGTGGCATGGTTGCGGCTCAGCCCTCTTTATGGGACTTATTCTTTAATTCAAACGCCAGGTACATCATCTGGCCGACGTGATGGTGCAGATGCGTGGCGCATTGGAGCACCATATCGAAGCGGTCTTTCGCGTCGGCGCCCGCACCTTCATAAGCAGCGGACCAATCTGCCTCGGACTGGCTCCGGATCGCACCGATCACAGTCTCGATCGTGCGGTCGAAATTCTTCATGACCGTTTGCTTCGACGGCCGTGATGAGTCCGTGAACTCCACCGGGCGGTTCCGGACGTAACCGGTGCCGGCGATTTGAGCGCCGATGTAGTAGCTCAGGTTGCCGGTGAGGTGCAGAACGAGATGTCCAAAACTGTTGCCAAAAGGAAAGGGTTTGGCCCAAAACTCTTCGTCGGACAAGGGAGCGGCAAGGTCGCGCACGGCGGCCGCCAGTTTCAGGTAGCGAGCGGTGAAGCCAGCGATCAGTGTTTCGTTCAAGTCAGGCATAAGCTTATCTGCGCTTCGCTATTTTCTTCTTGTTCCCAGCGTTCTTCTTGGGCTTCGGCTTTGACGCGGCTCGGGTCAACTTCCTGGCACGCACATCGGCTTTCATGAGCGCCATCAACTTTGAAACGGAGCCGATCTTTTCCAGATTCCAAATGGCGTCCTTTAATTTGTTTTGCGCTTTCGGAGAAAGTACGCCATCAGCCAGCGCGGCATACTTCTCTTCAATCTCAGGGTCGGTCAGCGGATTTCTGGGATCGCCCTTCGGATAATCGAGTTGCTTCGAGAAAGTACGTCCCTCGACGGTCGTGATGTTAACGACGACGCGCTGCAGCGCGGGAAATACTTTTTCAATTTCAGGATCCGCGACAACCTCGACTTTCTCGAGTTGCGCGCGAATGGTCGGGTCCATAATCTTGGCCATTTCAAATTGCGCGGGAGTCACCTGACGATCGACCAGGGCTGCGGCGATTACGTAGGGCAGCGAGTGGTCGGCGGTCTCTTTGGTGTGCGGATCGTATTTGCTGGGGTCCGAGAGAATGTCGGCTGCGCGAGCGAGGGAACGAATCTGAATTTTTGCGACGTTCTCGGGGTGAACATCGTTCGTCTTCACCAGATCGAGTACGGCGGAGATCGGAGCATGGGTCAATGCTTCCGTGGGGAAGAACTTCATGCCACATTGCGTGATGCGCCAGGAGTCGCCAAGTCCGTCGGTCAGCAAGTTCAACTTCCAGTCGGGACCGAAGACATGCGTGAGTCCTTCTTTGCCGTCGATGACATGCTCTGGTCCCGTGTAGCCCTTTTCGGCGAGAAGTGCAGCGAGCATACCGCTCTGGGTCGCCATGGGGTCGACCGTATTCTTCATCATGGTCAGCTTGCCGGCGGTCACTGCCCCGAGCGTGCATTGGCGGCTCGCCGAGATTCCCACCGCGCGTTGAACCTGTTCCCAGGAAAGAGGCAGGCCGCGCCCGGCGACAAACGGCGACACAAAGGCGGTGAGCGTGGCGTGGTGCCATCCGCGCTCGCGGACACCGGGAAATGCGGCTTCGCAGAAGCGCATTTCGAACTCATGGCCGAGGACAAAGCCGGCGATCAACTCCTTGCCACCGGTCTTCGCGCGCTCGCAGGCGGCCATCGCAGCCGGAAAAATATCGGAAGGGTGCGACGGGTCCTGTTTCCAGTAGATATCGTTGTAGTCCATGCAACGAATCATGAGCGCGTTGGCAAGCGATGCGGAGACGGGATCGATCCGCTTGCCCGTGCCAATGACTGTCGCGGGGCCGCGGCCGGCAATTTCGTCGAGGACTTCAAGCGCGATCTTGACGTCGTGCTGCTGATATCCACCGAGCGCGCAGCCCACCGAATCCAGCAGGAAACGTTTCGCCTGGTAAATTGCGTCCTGCGAGAGATGCTTGTAGTCGAGCGCCGCGGCCCAGCGCGACATTTTTGCGGTGATGGTTTCTTTGGCGGGGGTTTGTGAACTGGACACGCAATCTCCTATGTGAGCGCCTTTCAGGACATCTTCTCTAACTTCTATCGAACGCTGCACAACTCGACTATTTTCTGACGGCGGTCTAAACCTGTATGTGCCGAACGTCACTCTGTGCGGCATCCGGGCGTTGTCTCCTCATCGCACCTTCACGTTCTTCGGATTTTTGAATGGCAGGTACGCCATAAAATCGGCATGGTGGACGATGTAGGCCTCGGTCGTACGCTTCACGAGGTCGCCTTCTGCAGCGTGGGCGGCAATAATGTGGCACACATCGTCGGGAACTCCGCACTCGAGCGCCAGTGCGACGCCGGTAAACGGGTGGCGCAGAGCTTCTCCCCGCTCGCTCTGAGTACTCTTGCCGTCGGGCCCGATTTCATACTCAAGAAGTTTTCCGACATCGGCCAGAATTGCTCCCGCGATCACGACATCGAAATCGACGGGGAGGGCTCGTCCCATGAAATCCTGCATCGCTTTCGCACTCTGACGCGCAATGTGAACCACGCAGCGCTTGTTCTCCATAAAGGTAATGGGACAGTTCGGAACCAGCAGCGTGAAAGGAATGCGGTTAAGGTCATCCGGCTTGAGCGGACTACGCTCGAGCGCCTTGATCCACGTTTGAGTGACTTGTTCCCTGAGGCCTGTGTTTTCGATCCACTGGATTTCAGGCCAAAGCTTCTCCACCTCCGCACGCATGGCGCAGACCTCCGTGTGCAAACTTATAAGCTTACCGTGAGCGTGCAGGCGCGTCGAGTGGGCGTGTGACCTTGAGTTTTCGGAAAATGAAGAGGGGCGAGGGTGCCCCTCATTCTTCCTTCAATAAGGTGAACGGCGGCCGCCAAATGAGTATCCGAGCGACACGCCATAACGAATGATCTTGTTGGATGTGAACTCCAGGTTGTTGTTGACCAGATAAAGATGTCCCTCGGGGCGGATGAAGACATTCGGAGTCACATACAACCGGACACCGGCGCTGAAGTGTCCCATAAAGTGCGTGCTGGTATCGTAATTCTGGCAAGAGACGAAATTGCAGGTATAGAAGTTGTTGTAGAAGCGAATGCTCTCCGCGCCGATTCCTCCCTGGAATTCGGCCGCGGCGCGTTTCCCGAGCGGCGGCAGCCAGACGCCATTAAAGTCCCAGAAAATTGGACGGTAGGGTTGATACCCCGCATAGACGCCCTGGCTCGCTTTCCAGGAGATTTCGCCCCCTACGCCGAACTGATCTTTCAGGAAGATTTGATTGCCGCTCAGAGAAAGATACGTCCCTCCATTCAGAGGCTGCGGGCCAAAAATGAAGCTTGGGGCGGAAGAATCAGCGGAATTGATCGTGCTCGCGCCAAATGCCACATCCATCTGCGCCAGGGCGGGAAGGCCAAGTATGACTAATAAGGATAGAAGAGCGACACGTTTGTGCATCACAAACCTCGTAAGATCTGGAGGCATCCGGTATTTGCGGATATCGTTCCAGACAATTTTCGGACCGGGCGAATTTCCCGCTACCGGTGACATCCACATAGAAAAATGAACGGGATGCCGCTCCCGAGCATCAAAGTCCCATGCTGTTGAATTTGATGCAAATTCGAGGGCCGTTGGCTATCTTGGCGATCGTTTTCGTTGTATCCGCAGCCTGGACGCAAACGAGTCCCGCTCCTGCAACCACCTCCGGCGCGCTAGTGATCATTACGGACGCCCTGCCGGAAATGAGTGCGGGCAGCCAATATCGCGTGCAACTCCAGGCTGCCGGCGGCACTCCACCCTACAAATGGAGCATCACGAGCGGGAGTTTGCCCGAAGGTCTGGCACTCGACCCGACGTCTGGAACGATTACCGGCCTCCCGGCAAAAATGGGCGACGAGCGCGTGACCGTGCAAGTGACGGATGCAGCGGTTCCGGCACACAGCATCACGAGGGAGTTTGCGGTTCCGGTGACCGCATCTCTCGTTTTCGAGTGGGTGAAACCGCCGCTGGTGCAGAACAACCGGATCGACGGCTCACTCCGGGTCGCTAACGGATCGAAGAGCGATTTTGATCTGACTGTCGTCGTCGTCGGAGTTAACGAAATAGGAAGAGCGACGGCGCTCGGCTATCAGCATTTCAAGCTGAAGGCGAACTCGGTGGGACCCGACATCCCATTCGGTACAACGCTCCCCAAAGGAAACTACGTGATCCATGCTGACGCGGTCGCCGAGGTAGCTGAAAAGCGACAAATTTTTAAGCAGCAACTGCAAACGCCTGCACCGCTGAAAGTGGCGGTTGGCCCTTAAGCGGGGCCACGGCATCCTCGACTTGCGAAGGACGTCAGTCGAGTGCCTTATGAAAGCGGAAAACGCTAACCGTTAGGAGCGTCACTCCGAGTGCCAGCATGGCCGCCATCTGCGGCCAGAGAATGTCGAATCCAATTCCCTTCAAGTAAACGCCGCGCAACACAATCAAAAAGTACCGCAGCGGGTCGAGATACGTCAGCGTCTGCAGCCATTGCGGCATCGTGCTGATCGGAAAACCGAATCCGGAGAATGTGATCGCCGGCATGATGAAAAAGAAAGATGTCACCATCGCCTGCTGCTGAGTCGACGATACGGTCGAAATGAACAACCCGATGCCGAGCATGCAAAGAAGGAAGACCACGGTTCCGGCAAACAACACGAATATCGAGCCCCTGAACGGAACACGGAACCAGAATGTACCGATCGTGCCAATCAGCGCAACGTCGAAGAGTCCGATCAGAAAAAACGGCAAGGTCTTACCGAGGATGAACTCGGACGGCCGGATCGGCGTCACCATCATCTGTTCTAACGTCCCGATTTCCCGCTCGCGCACAACGGCAAAGGCGGTGAGCGTGGTCACGAGCACGAGCGTCAGGCTGCCAATCACGCCGGGCACGAAGAACCAGCGGCTCGTGAAGCTCTCGTTGTACCAGGGCCGCGCATCCAGTTGGATCTGCGGAGCACGTTCGACCAGCGCCGGCGACATGCGTTGCATGCGGTCACGCTGGTAATCGAGCGCGAATCCTTGTGCAATTTGATTGGCGTAACCTGTAGCGATCAGCGCGGTGTTGGAGTTCGTCCCGTCGACGATGATCTGGAGCGGAGCGGTCTGTCCGCTGCGCAGTTGTTCTGCAAACCCAGGATGAATGTGGAGCGCAACTACTGCCTGGCCACGATCGAGGATGTCGGCGATCTGCCGACGGTCATCCAACTCCTGCTTGACGTCGAAGTACGGGGTCGCCGAGAAACGAGCAACCAGCTCGCGGCTCTCCTGTGTGTGGTCGAGATCGAGCACGGCCGTCGGCACATGACGGATTTCGTAAGTCGCCGCATAGCCAAAGACGAGCATCTGCACGATGGGCGGGACGAAAAGAACGAAGCGCGTCCGCTTGTCGCGGAAGACCTGAATGAACTCTTTGATCAGCATCTGCTTCAGGCGCGCGAACATCGTTTCTCCTTAGACCAGCCGCTTGTGAAACGCGCGCGTGGCAATCGTTGCCAGCACGACCGTGAAAATTGTGAGCGGGACCAGCTCTCCGTAGAGCATCGTCGCCGGTGTCCCCTTGAGAAAAATCTTCTTCAGCGCCGACACGTAGTAGCGTGCGGGCAGCATACGCGTGATGTACTGAATCACCGTTGGCATCTGCTCGATGGCAAACAGAAATCCCGACAAGAGGAATGCCGGCAGAAACGTGGCGATCAAGGCGATCTGGCTAGCGGCAAGCTGGTTCTTCGCGATGACGGAAATAAAGAACCCGAGCGAGAGAACGACAATCAGAAACAGCGCCGAACAAAGGAACAGCGTCATTAGGCTCCCGCGAAATGGAACTTTGAACCACAACAGCGCTAGGGCCGTGCAAACCGCCACATCGAACATACCGATAACGAAATACGGCACCAGCTTGCCAAGCATGATCTCGAGTGACGTGACAGGGGTCGAAACTAGCTGCTCCATCGTGCCCCGCTCCCATTCGCGTGCAATCGTCAACGAAGTAAGGAAAGCGCCGATCACCGACATCACAAGAGCCAGCACGCCGGGAACAATGAAGGCGCTGCTTTCGAGGTCTTCGTTGTACCAGGTGCGCGCTTCCACATTCAGAGGAAGCCCTGTGAACGTGACCCCGCGATCTCGAAGCCACTCGATTTGGACGTCCTGCGAGAAACCATTCACCACGGCCTGGCTGTAATTGACGGCGACATTGGCAGTGTTGTCATCGGTCGCGTCGACGATCGCTTGCACGCTAACAGGTTGCCCAGATCGCAGGCGCTGGGAGAAATCCGGCGGAATCACCAGGCCGAGCTTTGCATGTCCATCATCGATCGCTCGCACTAATTTCGGATAACTGTCTACCGCGCGGATCAACCGGAAATATTCGCTTGCCTGAAAACGTTTGAGCAGGTCCTGGCTCTGTTGGCTGCCTTCCCGGTCGAACACATACACGGGCACGTGTTTCACATCGAGGTTCACGCCGTACCCGAACAAGAGCACCAGAATGATCGGCATGAGGATGACGATGATCAGGCTGCGCGTGTCCCGTATGATCTGAATCATCTCTTTCGAAGCCACGGCGGCGAAACGGCGGTAGCTCACGCGTTCACCTCCGACGCCCGTGCCTGCGCGCTCTCGGTTGTAAGCGAAACGAAAACATCTTCCAGTGTGGGCCGGATGGCTTCCACGTTGCCGACGGTCACGCCGTTTGTCTCCAGGTAGGCGCGCACCGCCGGGATTGCCCTCTCAGCTTGCGGCACCACCAGGTGTAATGCGTTCCCGAAAACGGCGGCATCCAGAACACCGGGCGCAGTTTGCAGAACGTCGACCGCGCGTCCCAGAGGTTGCGCCTGCACCAGCAATAATTCTCCCTTCATCGATTTGTGTTTGAGTTCGGTCGGGGTGCCGAGCGCAACCATTTTCCCGCGGTAAATCATCGCCAATCGATTGCAGTATTCGGCTTCTTCCATATAGTGCGTGGTCACAAAGACCGTGACGCCGTCTTGCGCCATCAAGTGGATAAGTTCCCAGAACTGGCGGCGCGAGATGGGATCGACACCGGAAGTAGGCTCATCAAGAAAGATCACCGGCGGGCGATGCAGAACCGCGCATCCGAGCGCCAGCCGCTGCTTCCACCCTCCAGGGAGCGTTCCCGTGATCAATGATTCCTGTCCCTTCAGATTCGCCATTTCGAGCGCCCACTCGATCCGCTCCTTCACCAAATTCGATGGGACGCTGTAGAGACCGGCGAACAGCCGGAGATTTTCAATCACTTTCAAATCGTTATAGAGCGAAAACTTCTGCGACATGTACCCGATGTTCTGCCGCACTTTTTCGGGCTGCTTCGCAACATCGAAGCCGGCGACGATCGCGGTCCCGGAGGTGGGTGTCAGCAGACCGCAAAGCATTCGGATGGTCGTTGATTTTCCGGCTCCGTTTGGGCCGAGAAATCCGAAAATCTCGCCTTTGCGCGTATCGAGGCTGATGTGATCGACTGCGACGAAGTCGCCGAAGCGCTTCACGAGATCGCGAACGATGACCGAATTGTCGGTCGTGTTCATGAGCGCCGTCCGGTCCCGCCGGTGACCGCATCGACGAACAGGTCTTCGATGCTAGGCGTGACGGCGCGCAACTGATCGAACGGCACTCCGGCAGCGCGCAGCCGCGCTTCGAATTCACGTGTGCGGCGGGAGGCATCGTCCACCACCACGTGCACCCCATCGCCAGTCAGGACCATGCTTGAAAGTCCGGCCGCATTTTTCAAAGCATTGTGGAGTGCGCGCGGATCGGGTGCTGTGATTGCGAGCACGCCTTTGCCGAGACGACTCTTCAGATTTGCCGGAGTATCACAGAACAACAGCTTTCCCTGGTGAAGCAACGCGACGCGATGGCAACGTTCGGCT
>Ga0105249_10003834_pt1 | contig 12974 bp, 8 predicted proteins | sample KBSS44metaG_FD_81522 | JGI IMG/M metagenome (GOLD analysis project Ga0105249, IMG submission 81522) | Switchgrass rhizosphere microbial communities from Kellogg Biological Station, Michigan, USA - KBS S4-4 metaG | ecosystem: Host-associated > Plants > Roots > Rhizosphere > Soil | place... | reverse complement strand
GCCGCGGTGGCGAACGCCTCGAGGGCGAACAGGACCGGCCGTCGGGCGCTGCCCGTCCCCAAGGCTATCGCCACGGAAATGGTCCCCGGCCCGGTCGTCACCGGCATTGTAAGCGGGTAGAAGGCCATGCTCTCGGCCTCGCGCCCGCTCGCATCCTCGAGCGCCGCCTTCTGCTTTTCGCCCTCGTCGTCCGCGGTCAACATCTTCCAGGCCGAGAGTGCGATGACGATCCCACCCGCCACCCGAAGCACCGGCATCGAAATCCCGAACACCTTGAGCACATACGCTCCGATGAGCATGGAAACGACGAGTGTGACGAAGCTGTAGAAGGCGATCTTCCGCGCCATCTTGTTCCGGACGCGTGGCGGCAGGTGGCTGGTGGCCGCGAGGAAGATGAATGCGCCGCCCAGCGGGTTGATGATGGAGAAGAGCGCGGGGAACGCGAGGAGGAAGAACGTGAATGCTTCGGCGATCAGGCTCTGTATCACGGCTGGGTTGCGCTCCCGGGCGCCAGGTACATGATGAACGCCAGCAACAGGTAGACCGCCACCAGCTGCACGCCTTTGTACCAGTTCGACCGTCCGTCGGCGCAGACGGCGGCGCCAATCAGCACGCTGAGGAGTAGTGTCCCCACCGCGGTCTTGCTGAACTCGAGGTGCAGCGGCTGGGGCGCAATCCAGTAGCTCAGGAGGACCAGCACCGGCGCCACGAAGAGCGCGATCTGCATGCAGCTCCCGAGGGCGATGCCGATGCTGAGATCGAGGCGATCCCGAATGCCCATGGTTACCGCGGCGCCCAGCTCAGCGGCTCCCCCGATGAGGGCGAGCAGCACTACCCCGATGAACGCCTGGGACATGCCGAGGGCGTTGCCGGTGGCTTCGGCGGCCCCGACCAGGATCTCGCTCAGGAAGGCGGCGCCGACCGAGGCTGCGATGAGCGTGCCGGCAGCCTTGCCCACGCTCCATACCTTCCCGTGCGCCTCGTGGCCACCTCCGGCGCTCACGAAGAGCTCGGGATGGGTCTTCAACATGAACACGAGGTAGAGGGCATAGAGGACAAGCAGAGTGATCGCGAGCGCCACATTCAGCGCATCCGAGCGGAGGCTCGCCGCCTCGGCCCCGAACAGGTTCTCGAAGGCGCCCGGCGCCGCGAGCCCGATCACCGTGATGAGCATGATGCTGCTGTAGACCCGGGCGGCCCCTGCGTTGTACTCCTGGGTGTGCTTGCGGAGCCCGCCGAGCAGGAAGGCGAGTCCCAGTGCGAGGAGCAGGTTGGCCAGCACCGCCCCGATGATAGACCAGAGCACCATCTGGGTGAACCCGGCCCGGAGTGCCACGGTCGCGATGATAAGCTCGGGGGCGTTGCCGAAGGTGGCATTCAAGAGGCCGCCAACCGCGTCGCCGGTCCGCGCAGCGAGGTGCTCTGTAGCATGGACCAGGAGCGCGGCGATGGGGACGATGCTGAGTGCCGCGGCGAAGAAGACGAGCGGAGGCGACGCGTGCCTCGCCTCCAGCACAAACGTCACCGGCACAAGGGCCAGTAGCCAGTTGATGGACGGCTTGAGGCTCACGGTGCTCTTATTTAACCCGGAACTGGGTCCGAGGGAATCCGGGTTAATGCCGTCCGACCATGGGCGCGGCCTTCCGATGAGTCCGATCCAGACTGCGATACTGGATCGCCTCGCTGATGTGAGGAACGCCGATCTCCCCTGCCCCGGCCAGGTCCGCAATCGTCCGAGCCAGCTTGAGCACTCGGTGATAGGCCCGGGCGGAAAGACCGAGCCGGGTGATGGCGGTACGGAGCAGGCTTTCGACTGGCTCCGAAAGCCGGCAATACCGGCGGATGTCGCGCGAGGCCATGTGCGCATTCGCGAAAAGGCCGGGTTGCTCCCGGAACCGAGCCTGCTGCCTCTGCCGAGCCTCTTCGACCCGGGCGCGGACCGCGGCACTCGGCTCTTCTGATCGTTCTCCCGCCAGCTCCGCGCACGGCACGGCAGGCACCGCGAGATGAATGTCGATCCGGTCGAGCAGCGGCCCCGAGACCCGTCCCAGGTAGCGCTCGACCGCGATGGGATCGCAGCGGCAGCTATGGGTGGGATCGCCTGAATACCCGCAGGGACAGGGATTCATCGCCGCCGCGAGCATGAGCCTGGCGGGATAGGTGAGACTGGTTGCGGCGCGGCTCAGGGTGACGATTCCGTCTTCCAGCGGCTGACGTAGCACCTCGAGTACATTCTTCCGGAACTCCGGCAGCTCATCCAGGAATAACACTCCGCCGTGGGCCAGGCTCACTTCTCCGGGCCGCGGATTGGAGCCTCCACCGATCAACCCCGCATCACTGATGGTGTGATGAGGCGCGCGAAAGGGGCGCGTGGTACAGAGGGAGCGCCCACCGGTAAGCAGTCCCGCGACGCTGTGGATCCGGGTCGTCTCCAGCGCCTCGTCCAGCGTCATGGCCGGTAGAATGGTGGGGAGACGCCGAGCCAGCATCGTCTTCCCTGAGCCGGGCGGACCAATCAACAAGATGTTGTGCGACCCTGCGGCCGCGACCTCGAGTGCCCGCTTCGCTGCCGCCTGCCCTCTCACATCCGCAAAATCCACCAGGTCGTGATCCCGGTGCGCCATCAGCTCGGCCACGTTGCAGTGGGCCGGCCGGATCGGAGCGTCTCCCGTGAGGTGGGCACAGACATCGAGCAGCGTCCGCGAGCCGTGCACCGATATCCCCTCCACCACCGAGGCTTCGTCCACATTCTCGGCGGGTAGCACGACACCGTCGAGGCCCGCGGCGCGCGCGGCAAGCGTCATGGAAAGCGCCCCGCGAACCGGACGGAGATCTCCCTCGAGACCCAGCTCACCCAGCAAAAGGAGATGATCAACCACTTCCCCGCCGATCTGACTGCTCGCCATGAGCAGCGCGATCGCGATCGGCAGATCGAAGGCGGAGCCGTCCTTTCGGACGTCCGCCGGAGCCAGGTTGATCGTGATCCGTTTGAGCGGGTAGTTGAAGCCGGCGTTCACCATGGCGGCACAGACTCGTTCCCTGCCCTCCTTCACGGCTCCCTGCGGAAGCCCGACGGTCGAGAAGGAGGGGAGGCCGTTGGTGAGGTCGGCCTCTACCTCGACCAGGTAGGCATCAATGCCGAGTACTGCGGCGGAGCGGACTCGAGCGAGCATGCGGCGAGCACGGGTGAGTGATCGCCGATTGTATGGGCGTGCTGGGTGAGGTTAGGTATCGAAGAACTGCGGAGAGGGGCGGAACAAGGCGGACGAGGACGGTCGAGTCGGGCGCGATGGCATGGGGAGTCGCCTACTCGGTACTAGGTACTCGGTACTCCGTACTAATTCAGTGCGGCCAACCCTCCGGCCTGATCTCGGTGAGCAGAATGATCGGTGCGTTGAGATCGCCGGCGAAGATGCTGGATTCGAGCGGCTGGGTACGCTCGAGATCGTCCCGACTGGAGCCGATGCACAGCGTGAGACCTACCCGCAGCACGGGCTGATCGAGAAGCGCCGCGGGAATCACCCGTGGCGGACCATAGGTCAGACCCTCCCGCACCGTCGCGGGGATTCGACCCGAGACGTAGACCGGGACTTCCACCAGCGACTGTAGCATCCGGTAAGTCAGGACTGTGGATTCCCCGCCACTCGTCGCGATGCCGAAAACCGGCGCGCCAAATCGTCCGGTCCGGGGGAAAATGGCGATCCCGTAGCCCAGGCCGCTGCCGCTATCTCTAGAGGAGGCAAGCGTTTCCCGCAACAGATCGTGCACGGCGACCAGATCCTGCGGAATGGGTTCGGTGCTCATTTGGAGGATCCTGTGAACGCGTCGGATGGACCAGCATTACAGGCACATGGCTAGTTTGCAGAAGTCGGGCCGCCCCGGGGTTGCCCGTTGGCCCGGCCAAGGCCGGGGCAAACCGGCGGATAGCATGCAGCGCGGGGAGAGAGTGCGCAACCATGCTACACATCTGCAGCATGATGTGGTCGACCCACGCTGCGCGGTGAGATCCTTGCGTAGAGAACGGAGCGATGCACCTTGGCTCGGCGGGAGCGCCCTGTGAACCACGAAAAACCCAGGTTACCACCGCTTGACGTGCTGATGGTCGGACTCTGGTCCGGCCTCGTGTTCGGCCTCATCGAGGTCGGCATCGTTCGTTTGCAGCTGCTGGGCTCCAAGAAGTTCACCTTCATGAGTCCGGACTTCCCCTGGATGACGCCGGTGGCGGACACGATCCTGCTGCTTGCGGCGGGGGTCCTCGTCCTGATCCTCGCCTGGCTGGCGCGAGGCCACATCGGGTGGCGCGTCGTAATCTGGACCTACGGCTTCCTCGCCGTCATCTCGATCCTCTATCGCTTCCCTGCAGTCGACCGCCGGGCTTGGGCCCTTCTCGCCGCAGGCGTCGCGCTACAACTCTCCCGCTGGATTGCGCCCCGAATGCCATCCTTCGGGAGAATGGTGCGCCGCACTCTCCCCTGGGTCGTGGCGCTGGTGGTCGCCATTGGCGTTGGCCGCCATGCCTTACTGGCCTGGCAAGAACGGCGCGGGCTCGCTGCCTTGCCCGAAGCCGATTCGGGCGCGCCCAACGTGCTCCTCATTATTCTGGACACGGTTCGCTCGCTCGATCTGAGCGTGTACGGCTACGATCGACCCACCACTCCGTTCCTTGAGCGCTTCGCGGCGCGCAGCGTCGTATTTGATCACGCCCTGACCAATGCACCGTGGACCCTTCCCTCCCACGCCTCGATTTTCACCGGACGCATCCCCCACCAGCACAGTGCGGACTGGCTTTCGCCGCTGGATCGGACCCACCCCGTCGTAGCGGAAGCCTTCGCTGCCCATGGGTACGCCACCGCGGGCTTCGTCGGCAACAAACTGTATTGCGGAAGGGAGAAAGGGCTGGGAAGGGGTTTCCTGCACTACGCCGATTTCATGGTCAGCACGGGAGAACTGATCCGCAGCACCTCCCTCGGCGGCTACTACCTCGAACAGAGCTGGTTTCGTCGTCTGTTCAAGTCCTGGGATCTGCCGGGACGGAAAGTGGGCTCGAAGATCAACCGGGAATTCCTCAGCTGGCTGGAGCACCGTTCCGAGCGTCCATTCTTCGTCTTCCTCAATTACTACGACGCGCACATGCCGCTGGTGCCGGTGGCACCCTTCGACACGCTGTTCAGCAGTCGTGGGGGGGAGACGAGGGCAAAGATCGAGCAGATGCTGGAGGCGAGCTACGCCGGGAAGAAACCCTCCCGCGAGCTGCTCGATGTGCGCCGCGATGCGTACGACGCCACCATCGCCTACCTCGATCGGCAGTTGGAGGAGCTTCTCGGTGCGCTGGAAAATCGGGGTGAACTGGATCGGACCGTCGTCGTCATTACGTCCGATCACGGAGATCTATTCGGCGAGAAAGGCGCCACCGGCCACGGCGACGATCTGTTCCGCCCGGCGCTCGAGGTCCCCCTTCTGGTCTCCTATCCTCCCAAGGTTCCCCGCGGCCGCCGGGTGAACACGGCCGTCTCGCTGCACGATGTATCGGCCACCATGCTGTCACTCGCCGGAATCACCAAGCATCCCATCCCCGGCCACTCGCTGGAGCGCTTCTGGGGAGATTCGCCGCCTCCCGGGCCGACCGGCGGCGACACCCTGGTCATGGAGTTGAGTTACAACAGTCGCCTGCCCAAGAACACACCGGGAGCGAAGGGCGCGATGGCTTCCATCGTGCTCGACCGCCATCGCCTGGTCCGCAACGGTGATGGCTCGATGGAGTTGTACGATTTCCTGGCCGATCCCGAGGAAAAAACCGATTTGAGCCGGGCGCCGGAGTTTGCCGACGTTCTGACCAGACTGCAGGCGGCGCTGCAGCTCGTCGCGGGACCTCCGACCGGACGCGGTCCGCGTTACCGGGGACCGCCGGCGCTCGCCGGGCCCTGAGCGGTTCCATCGGGCCAGGCGATAGCGACCGTGGTGCCTTTGCGCGACACGCTCTGAACCTCGACCGCGGCACCCCAGCTCTCGACCAGCCGCTTCACGATCGCGAGCCCCAGCCCCGACCCGCTGGTCGTGGTAGAGAACCTGGGCTCGAAGATTCTCGGTAACAGCTCGGCGGGTATTCCCCGGCCGTTGTCTTTCACGGCGAATCCCGGCTTGCCCACCGACAGTTCGATGGAGCTGGCACCGGCATTCCGTGCATTCTCCACCAGATTCCCCAGCACTTCCTTCAATTCGTCACGCCGGGCCGGACGCAACAGTGGTCCGTTGCCCTTCACCGACACCGAGACGCTCTCGCCGGTGAGCCGGTAGAGATCCGCCACCTCTCGCGCGGTGGCGAGGAGATCCACACTCTCCAGCGGAGCCGCCTCTTCCAGCGGCAACCCGAATCTGCTGAACCCCCGCGCGATCGTGTCGAGCCGGTCAATCTCCGCCAGGATCCGGCTCGACGTCGTCTCCAGAGTCTCGTCGAACTCGCTGCGACGTTCGCGATAGACTCGCCTCAGGTGCTGGATCCCGAGCCGGAGCGGGGTGAGCGGGTTCTTGATTTCGTGGGCGACCTGTCGGGCCATCTCTCCCCAGGCAAGCACCCGTTCTGCCTGGGTCACGTCGGTGATGTCGTCGAGCGAGAGCACGGTGCCGCCGACATCCGTCCCCAGTTTCTCCAGCTGATAGCGCAGCCGGCGTCCTTCGATCTCCAATTCGCCGGCGGAGGGCCCGCCTTGAGTGAACGACTCCATCGCTTTCGCGAGCGGCCCCCACTCTGCACCCAGCGCCGGGGCCATTCCTTCACCCTCGGCCAGCGGGTGTCCCAGCATCTCGCGCGCGCGAGGATTCGCGATGATCACTGTACCTCGTGCATCGAGAGCCAGCACACCGGTGGCAACGTCCGCCAGCACCGCCGCCGTTCGGCGACGGGCGCTCTCGAGTGCGGCCTGACTCGACCGAATGTCCGACGACATCCGTGCAAAGGCGCCGAACAGCTCTTCGAATTCGACCGGAGGCGTCTCCGGCGGTGGCGGTGTCTCTCCCCGTCCCAGTGACAGTGCGGATGTTCTGAGCTCCTCCACCGGGCGAGCGAGCGCTCGTGCCACGACCTGTGCCGCGGCCACAGCCGCTGCGATTCCCGCCAGCGTCGCGAGCAGCAGGAAGAAGGCGAGATCGCGCTGGGTCTCCGCCAGAAACCAGTCGTCCGCCACCTGCGGCGTTGCCAGAATGCCGATCCCGCCCGGTGGGCCGCTCTGGACCACGCGATAGCCCACCCGCACCGGTGACATGTAGGTCGTCCCGTTTCTGATCTGCGCGATCTCGTCCCCCAGGCCCAGCCGGACGAAGACTCTGGGATCCACCAGCGGTTCGACGAGACCTAAGTCGTGGAGGATCGGCGCGCTGGTAGCGAGCAAGGTGCCGCCGCTGTAGAGCGCGAGATCAGCATCGAGCCGGTCCGAGAGTTCCTGCAGCCCAAAGGTGAGGATCTCTCCCGGACCACGCAGCAGGCCGCCCGCGGTGAAGACCGCGTCGCGGAGCACCTGGGAGATCAACAGGTCGCGGCTCCGTGCGGCCTCGGCATCGAAGCGCGAGAAATTCCACGCGGCGAATCCCGCGGCGGGAACCACGAAGAACACCGCCAGCGTCGCGGCGAGGCGCACCTGGAACGAGCGAGCGACCCGCTTGAACGACCAGCGCCGCCTCGGACCATCGAGTCGGACCGTGGTCAGGAGCCAGATGATGATCACCACCGTCGCATCGAGCAGAACGAGCAGCGCCCCCCGCACGGCCAGCGAAAGCGGCGCGTGCAGGGAGACCGATGCATGGGCGTGTCGCACCGCGCCGAAGAGGGTCAGTGGCCGCTCGTTGCGAACCTCCCAGCCTGCCCGCCGCCAACCGACCTGAGCCGGTTCGCCAGCCGTGCTCACACCGGGAGGGGTGAGAGCGAGGTCATACAAGGGCGCGCCTTCAGCCGGGGGACGCAGCAGCCGGGATAGCCGAGTCGGCGTGATCAGTCGGGTCCGTGGTCCGATAGCCGCGGTGAAGACATCGCCGTCGCTCAACCGCTGGATCAGGATGTAGTGCAGTCCCGGGACCCGTGCCGCGCGGGTGATGGTCCGGCTGATACTGCTGTCCATGCCCTGCACCAGCGCCGACAACAATGGGGTTGGCAGATCCAGCGCATCGAGCGACAGATCGGCCACCCGCTCACCTCGAGCACCCCACAAGGTGAGCCGCACGGGATAGTCCTGCTCTCCGAGATAAGACGTGCGCCAGAGGGCGTACATCTCCGCCGCGGTTCGGACTCCTCCTTGCGCGGTCAGCTGTTCCGCCAATCGTTCGAGCAACGGTTCGGCCAGAGGATCCTCTACTTCTCCGAGTCTCCCAAGGTCCCGCTGTGCCACTACGATGCGGGCGTTAAGGACGGCCGCCCAGGTTACCAGCGACGCGGCACTGCCCGCGACGAGCGCGATGGCGACAACGCTTCCCCAGCGTGGCGTCGATCGAGCGACCAGGAAAAGTGCCGGCAACCAGAGTAGCGTGTACCATGTGGGATAGCCGAGGGGAGGACTCCAGATCCTGAGGCCGATCAGCGCTGCGATGAGCGCGACCCCCACGCCCGGGAGCAGGCCCCGGTCGCTCGCTTCTTTCTCAGAGCCGGGCCGCAAGCACGCAGCGGCGAGCACGATTACGGCGCTGGCGGCCAGGGCCAGGACTACTTGCCAGGTAGCCCACAACTGGGCCGACACACCGTTCAGTGGAGGAGTGATACCACGGCCCAGCTCGGTAAGAAAAGACGGAGCCGCACCGAGCAAGAGCACCCCGACAACACGCTGCCAGGGCTGTCGCGGAGCGCTACGACGCCAGAGCCAGATTCCGGCGAGCAGGAGCAACAGACTCGAGAGGCCCAGAGCCCCGGCCGAAGCGGTAAATGGGCCGAAGGATGCACGGAAGAAGGTGGCGGGGGAGAACAGGTCATCGAACCCGAGCGCGGATCCCGCGGGAGAGCGAAGGCCGAGCCAGAGGAGTCCGGCGAGCGAAGCCAGCAGCGTGGCCGGCCCCGCTGCGCCGAGCACTCCGATCAGGAGTACGAGTACGGCCGCAGCGGCGACACCGCGTCCGGCCGCGGCCAGCTCCCGTTCCTTGGCCTCACCCTGGTCAGGCGGGACCGGAAGGACGCTGAAGAGAAGCCGGGGGCCTGCGGTGGTCGGTTCTTCGAAATCGAAGAGGTCGCTCTGGTGCGGAGCAGTGCCGGGTGGGAAGACCTCCAGGCCAACCCGGGTGCGGGCGGCGAACCGCGCGCTCAAGCTTCCCTCGGGCCGGGGGGCGGTGGGGTGGGCCCAGATCAGGGTGCTCGCCACCGCCACCCGGCCTTCGGGCGAGTGGCGGCGCGTCTCCAGCACGACGTAATATCCATCGGCTCGAACCGCGATCGAATCGCCCTCGGCGTCGGGCAGCAGCCGGTGTCGCCCGGCCCAGGCCCACGGCGTTCCAGTGGATTCGAGAATGGCGAGGCCGAGTTCGGGGCCCGCCGAGTTGGTGGACTGGGCGAGCGAGCTAAATGCCGCGGCGCGGTCTCCCTTCGCGGCCTCGAGCGCCTTCGCGGCCGCGGCGTCGGCCCGATGCAGTGCCTGGCGGAGTTCGGTCTCGAGCTGTTGGGACGCCTGGGTCACCAAGCGTTCCCGCACCGCGGGCCACTGGTGCTCGACGGAGCTCAAGCGACGCCCGCCAATGGCCATGGCAAGAGTCAAAGCCGCCAAGGCGAGGGAGAGAGCCACCATCCACCGCTCCCGACGCGGCCACGAGAGATAGATGGCACCCAGGAGCAGCACGGCGACCGCGAGGGTCCAGACCGGCGCCGGACGACGCAGCCACTCCGCGGCGGCAATAGCCGTCGCGCCAATGATTGCAGACCAGCCATGACGATGAATCAGAACGGACATCCGTTGTGCCTCAAAGACCTGACCGCTGCGGCTGTTCGCGGTCTGGTCGCCGCCCGGCCCTGGCTCATCATCCCGGTGGGAACCCTCGAGGGACACGCGCCCCATCTCCCGCTTGGCGTGATCGGGGCGCTGGTCGAGCGTTTGGCGGACGATCTCTCGGCTCGATTTCGCGTGGTGCGATCGCCTCTCATTTCATTCGGGGTCAATCGGCCGGATACCTTATGCCTTCCGGGTTCGGCCGGGCTTCAGCGCAAGACGTTGCACCGGGTCATGAACGAACTTATCGCCTCGTGGGAAGCGTCGGCAGGGATCGAGGAGTTCGTCATCCTCTCGGCCCAGGCCTACGATCCCCATCTTGAAGCCCTCGGCACCATCCTGCCCCTCAAGGCCCGGTTACAGGTAGTCGACCTGGCTACCTTCGACCCGGCGGAGTTTGCCGGGGAGCCGGCCGGCAGCATCACGCCGTTGGCCGCCGAAACGTCGCTTGCCCTCTACCTGGCTGGCGGCCAGATATGGCAGGATCAGAACGTGACCATCCCGGTCGGCGCGACAGCCGAGGTGGGTCAGCGGATTTATACTTTCATGCTGGATCGGGTGGCGTCCCGCTGTTTTCCCTTTTCCCGCGATACCGCATGACTCTTCCCCTGCGCATCCTGCCGTTAGTAGTGTGCCTCGGCGCCGGCCCAGTCCCCGTCTCGGCACAAAGCGATCAGGGAGTTCTCATCATCAGCAGGGGTGGACAGGAAATCGGCCGGGAGTCATTCCGTCGGGTCCCGAACAAATCTGACCCAAGTGTCGTGGACAGTCTTACCTCAATCGCCCGATTCCCGGTCACCAAGCCTGCGCTCGAGATGAGTGCCATTTGGGGGCGAAGTGGTCCTGATGCGTTCACCCTGTTACTCGATCGGCGCGGGACGGGCGTTGCCACGAGCCAGATCCTGGTCGCGGGCGGGCGTAACCGAATCACGGTCCGGGTCGTTGGGCGGGGCGGCGAAAGTGCGAACGAATTTCCCGGAGGCCCCGGGGTCGTTGTCTTGGAGGACAGCCTCTTTGCACCATATCTCCAGATCGTCGCACTTGTGGGGGAGAAGGCCACTCCGATGACTGCGCTCTATCCCCGCTCGGGCCGGAGGCTGGCCTTTCAGGCGGAGCGCGTCCCAGCGGCTACTACCAACCCCCCGGACCACGACGCCATCCAAGAGATCCGGCTCACCGGGGGGCTCAGCGGGGAGATCCAGCTGGACGCGGGAGGCAGGTTGATCCGGATTGTCCGACCCGACCTCGGCGTCGAGGCGGCCCGCGCACCCTGAGGTAACCTTTTGTCGGCGCCCCCTTTTGCCCGGCTTGTCCCAAGCTGAAACTGCCTGGATGCCCCCTCCGTATGAGGGGCAGCCGCGTTTACCACCAATCATTTGGGATGCAACCATGCGACGCAGCTGGACCCTTTCCGCCAGCCTGATCCGGCTTGTTGTGTGCGCTAGCGCGGCCACGGCGCAGACTCCCGATTCGACGATCCCCCCTCCAAGTGTCACCCTGTCGCTCGAGCAGGCGTTGTCCGAGGCGAAGACCAGCAGCCCCGAATACCGCCAGTTCCTGAACAACGCGGGGCCCGCGAAATGGGCGCTGAGGAACGCTTACGGGAACCTGCTTCCCGGAGCCGATGTTGGCGGCGGGTTCGGATACGTCGGTACCGGTCAGGCAAACCTGGGCCAGGGCTTCACTCAGCAAACGTCGGCATTCGTCCAGTCGTACTGGCAAGGGAGGCTCACCTACCAGCTGGATGGCGGCCGGTTGATCGCGCCCAGCCAGCAGAAGGCGAACCTCAAAGCCACCGATGAAGAGATCGACAACGAAGGAGTGTTGCTGCGGTATAACATCACCAACCAGTACCTGATCGCCGCGGCGAGCGCTGCTCAGGTCACGGTGTCGCGCCAGCAGGTGGAACGGAACCAGAGTTTCCTTCAACTGGCCCAAGCCCGCTTCAACGTGGGCCAAGGTACCCTGATCGAGGTTAAGCAGGCCGAGGTGCAAAAAGGGACCGCCGATGTCCAGCTGCTGCGTGACCAGCAAGCGGAGAACGAGGCCAAGCTGGAGCTCTTCCGTCAGATGGGCGTGGTCCCTCCGGTGGACGTCCAGCTCATTGCGCTCTCCGACTCCTTCCCGGTAACGGAGCCAGTGTTCCAGCTGGATGATCTGTTGAAAATGGCGGAGGAAGAAAACCCAGCGCTCCGCGCGTTGCGCTACCGGCGTGACGCCGCGTCGAAGGGAGTTGGCATAGCCAGGTCGCAGTTCTTCCCGACGGTATTCGCATCCGCCGTTTGGGGGGGATTCACCAACCAGCAAACCGATGAGGGCTTGTTGCTGCAACAGGCGACGCTCGGCGCACGGGGCCAGGCCCAGGGCTGCGTGTTCGAGGACTCGGTACGCTCCGCACTGGCTTTCCCGGGGGTGATCGGATCCGCGGCCTGCTTCCAGCGCGCCGGTCTCAATTCGACGGGAACCGCACTGACTCCGACTGCTCAAAGCCGAATTAAAGACGCGAATGGGACCTTTCCCTGGCACTTCATCAAGAATCCGTTCAACCTGACGGTCGGCGTCTCTTTGCCGATCTTCACCGGATTTGGCCGTTCTCTGCAGGTCTCGCAGGCGCAGGAGTTCGAGGACGACGCGGATGAAAACGTCCGGGCCGCGGCACTCAGGATCCGGACCGAGGTGAACACTCGCTACCTCGCCTTGAACGCCTCCTACAAGGCCATCGGAGTGCAGGGGCAGAGCCGGGACGCGGCCCGCGACCAGCTCCGGCTGGCACAGGATCGCTACCGCCTGGGTAGTGGCAGCTCACTCGAGGTAACCGATGCACAGAATGCGGTGCAGCGGGCAGAAGGCGATTACATCGCCGCTACGTATGCGTATCACCGGGCCGTGGCGATCCTTGAGGCCGCAGTTGGTCGCCCGCTCCGCTAACCAAACGAGGGTGTGAAATGTCGCGTCGCATGAAGCTCAGTCTCGTCCTGATGGTGTTGCTGGTGAGCATCGGCAGCGTCGTCGCCCTCACCGCCG
>Ga0105249_10003831_pt1 | contig 12977 bp, 6 predicted proteins | sample KBSS44metaG_FD_81522 | JGI IMG/M metagenome (GOLD analysis project Ga0105249, IMG submission 81522) | Switchgrass rhizosphere microbial communities from Kellogg Biological Station, Michigan, USA - KBS S4-4 metaG | ecosystem: Host-associated > Plants > Roots > Rhizosphere > Soil | place... | reverse complement strand
CGACCGATAGATACTTTTTCCTTTGGAATGGGGTTGCGAAACGTCCGAGAGTCGGCTCTGGATTGGCTTTGCGACGCAGCGCGAGGGTTACACAGACGACCTGGTGTTTGCGAAGAGGAGCAATGCGATTGCGGTGACCCGTAACGACCCTTTGCGTTCCGTGCAGGGGCAGGCGTTTTTTATCCACGACGTTAGTATAGGCTGGATTCTGACATCTAAGTGCCTAAGTTTTCTCTGCGTTCTTTGCGTTCTCTGCGGTTAATCGGGCCAGAATGTAAAACCGCAGAGACGCAGAGAACGCAGAGATAGCGCAGAGATGTCAATTTAGGACACAACTGGTCTCATCTTGACTTCGATCAATCCAACGTTCATGATACGCGGCATCCAAAGCCCAATTCCCCGGAGAACGACAATATGACTAATATTGAGCGACTTACCGACGCTGGTGTTTGCCCTGCTAGCCAGAAGTTTACCGAAGAGGAAAAGGAAGCCATCGAATCTCTGAGCAAGCACGAAGTTGACGCGATAATCTCCAGCAAAGACAAGCTCGGAGAAGATTTCATTCAAAAACATGTACCCCATGGGTTGATGTTTTAGATCCGTAGTTTGATGGTACAGCTGGCAAAGCCGTTCACGAACAGCCGTCTTATCCGCACCAAGATTTCCCTGTTTAGTGCCGGTCTCGATAAGGCCGCATATGACTTCTGGATGCATCCGGAATTCGCGGCCGTCTATCCGGAATACCTCCATCAGAGTCACTCGATTATTCGCGCGAGCGTTCCACTGATGGAGGCTACACTTCAAATGTGCCGATCGAAACAGCACGCCACTGATCCCGTGCTGCAGAGATTCGCCGAGTATCTCTCGCATCACATCGTCGAGGAATCCGGACACGACGAGTGGATATTGAACGACGCCGAAGCGATTGGAATAAATCGGCAATCGCTCCTGAAACGAATACCTAAGAACACTGCTAAGGAGATGGTGGGTTCACAGTATTACTGGATTCATCACTACCATCCGGTAGCGATGCTCGGATACATCGCTGTGATGGAAGGTACGCCGCCGACCACTGAATTCATTGAAGAGGTCGCTCGTCGAACGCAACTTCCGGAGGAAGCGTTTAGTAGTTTTCTCCTGCACGCCAAAGTCGATCCACGTCACCGAGCCGATCTCGACTGTTTGCTTGATCTTCTTCCATTAACCGAAGAACATCATGTCTTGATAGGATTATCCGCGTTAGAAACAATCAACTATTTGAAGACAGTGTTGTTAGACGTCAACAACTCCCACCTGTGTTAGCATTTTTCAGTCGGTAAAATACATTCTCGCAAATGTGACGAACCACTAATGGTCGAATCGAATGAGGACATAACTCAGGTGTTTGCGATACCGAATGTTGGTCGCTTCACCGACCTTACGCGCATCGGCGAAGGTGGTATGGGCGTCCTCTACAAAGCCTTCGATCCGAAGCTGAAAAGGTCGATCGCCCTTAAGTTCTTGCACAAACCTACAACCCTCGATCCTGACAGTGAAACAAGATTTTTGAACGAGGCTCGCGCCGCTGCCGCTTTGGATCATCCGAACGTCTGCACCGTCTACGACATCGGATCGGTTGGTGACGAGTTGTATATCGCAATGGCTTTCATCGAAGGACAGAGTTTGAAGCAAAAAATTGAAAAGGCTCTGTTAACTTTCGAAGAGGCGGTGGAGATCGGGATACAAGTCGCGTTGGGACTTCGTGAAGCCCATTCAGCGGCAATCATCCACCGCGATATCAAACCATCGAATATTTTGGTGGGACGTGGAGGTGTGGTCAAGATTGTTGATTTTGGACTCGCCCTGTTACCGACGGACGAGAGAGTTACGCGCGAGAATCGATCAATCGGAACGCCGGCGTATATGTCTCCCGAGCAGGTCGGAGGCCAGGGTGTAGATCACCGAACTGATCTATGGTCACTAGGTGTGACTCTTTACGAAGCAGTGTCAGGCACATTGCCGTTCAGTCCGCAATCCATACCCGTATTACTCCGAGCAATTCTGTTGGATCAAATCGATTGGACACAGGCTCGAAAGAATAATGCTCTCTCGCGGCTTGAGCCGGTTCTGCGTCGCTTGATGACGAAAGATCGAGACCGGCGATATTCATCTGCCGACGAAGTCTTATCCGATCTGAAAGCGCTGAGTGTTTCAGTATCAACCGCGACCGCATCCCTAATGGACCAGTCGTGCATTGCGGTGTTGCCGTTTGTCAATCTCAACCGTGAGGAAAAGACCGAGTACTTTAGTGACGGCTTAACGGATGAACTAATTAACGCACTCGCACAATTTGAAGGTCTGCGAGTTGTTTCGCGAAGTTCTGCTTTTGCCTTCAAAGGCCAGTCGGTGAGCATCAAGACGATTGGCGAGCAGTTAAAAGTGCCGACTGTTCTCGAAGGTAGCGTCCGCAGCGTCGGCAATCGTTTGCGAGTTACAGTTCAACTTACAAACGTAGCTGACGGATTCAACGTGTGGTCAGAGCGGTTCGACCGCGAACTTAAGGATATCTTTGAACTACAGGATGAGATCACACTTGGAATCGTAGAGAAGCTCAAAGTTAAGCTTACTCCTAATCGCACTACTTCTCCGGACGTGACCTCTACGGCCCGACTTCAAGCACACGACGCCTATCTCGAAGGGAAGTACAACTGGAACCGGCAGACCGAGGAGGGGTTTCACAAGGCCATCCTTGGTTTTGAAAAGGCCACGCAAATTGATCCTTCGTACGGCGCCGCTCACGCGGGACTTGCAGACGCTTATACCTTCCTTGGTTTCCACGGACTCGCGCCATCGTTGGAGATATTTTCGAAGGCACGAGCAGCGGCCGCCAAAGCTTTAGAGTTGGATCCAAAACTTCCTGACGCGAATATTTCGATGGGTTACGTCAAGCTGTATCACGATTGGGATTGTCGAGCAGCGGAGTTCTTTTTGCGTCGTGCGGTCGAATTAAATCCGAGCAGCGCAAAAGCGCTTTATTCGCTGATGTTGTGTTTGGTCCAAACAAGTCGGTTCGACGAAGGCCGCGATGCTCTTGAAAAAGCATTATTGCTCGATCCGTTTAATATGATGTATCAAACGTCGGCTGGCTGGTTGGAATATTACGCAAAGCGTCCGCGCGTAGCCGTTGAAAGACTTGAGCAGGCTCTCAAGATTGATAAAACCTACCCTGAACTATGGGTTGCACTGGCGGCTGCTTATGAGCAATTGGGACTCTTCAAAGACAGCATCGAATATGCAGAAAAGGCTGCTTCCATTTACGGAAAACATCCGCTGGTACATGCATTTCTCGGGTCAGCCTACGCAACAGCAGGAGAATATGAGAAGGCACTGAGCGTTTTGTCGCGGTTAGATGAATTATCGGCTACGCAATTTGTACCTTCTGTTTGTCGGGCAATTGTCTATATGGCTTTGCAGGACACAGAAGCAGCTTTCACGCATTTGCAAGCCGCAGCGAAAAATCGGGATGCATTTCTTTGTTGGCTCAACGTATTGCCGTTGGGCGAGACGCTGCGTTCCGATCCACGCTTTGAAGAATTAATTTCCCAAATCGGTCTTGATCAATCATCTGCACATGATAAGACTCAACAACTTCCTTCGAAATATTAGCGGTTCATTCACTCATTAAATGATTCGTGTGTGGTCGACCCCCAGAATACGAATGATTTTTCACATCTATCGTCTGTGAGCCGAATAGCAGGACTGCCCTCATCAACTGGAAGCGCGTAAAGCTCGCCGTATGGCTGCGGTGCAAATTGATTGATCCGCGCACTTCCCTGGCAAGAACACGGATCTGGGAACAATAGAGGTGGGGAAGTGGGCCGATCTGATCATTCTTGATGCCGACCCGCGCGCCGATATTCGCGGCACGCGGCGGATCTGGAAGGTGGTGCACAACGGCAGTCTGGTTGATCGTGCAGCGATACTCAATGCAGTAAAACCACGATAGCCGCTTGTGGGAGCACCAGTTATGTAGTAAACGGAGCGACGTTTACACTTTGTGAGTTTGTCTTTTTGGATTGAAGTACCCATGCGTCTACGGATCATTCTCGTTGGACTGTTTCTCGCTCTGATGTTCCTACATTTCGGAGTGCACAGCTATCACGACGTATCACTCTCATTGAGGTCAAGTTCTTCGGGATGGGCCTTGAGCCCGGTGGACGGACGCGTGCGCCTGGTTCAGGGAGCCTCCTCGCCTGACACGTCGCTGCTGAGAGATGGTGACGAGATCATTGCGCTCAATGGCCAGCAGATGACAAACGAGGTGCAACTCAGTATTGCCCTGGATAAGACGTTCGAGCATCTTTCGCCGGGAGGATCCTACACTCTCGCTGTTCGGCGTGCCGGGCAAACGCAGCAGTTTATGTTGAGGAGTGCACCGCGACCTCTCTGGGCCAAGATAGTCGCAATCATAGGTTGGCTGTGTCTGGCCGTTTTCCCTTTGACCGGATTGATTGTCTTCTGGCTGAGGCCGGATGACAAGCAAGCAACGCTCCTCTCACTGATGCTGGCTACTTGTTGGCAGTGGGGTCCCTCACCATATGAACTGATGACCGTGATCTTTTTCGGCCATCCCCCATGGCTGGTCGCTGCGCTAATCCTGGCTCTGGTGATGGGAAGAGCTTTTGCACCTATCTTTTTACATTTCTTCCTCGTTTTTCCGCAGCCTTCCCCACTATTGAGCCGATTCCCGCGATTTGAGTTTTATCTCTATCTTCCTTTCCTGCTGCTTGGCGTGCCTTTTAGCGCAACTGAGCTGATCGCACGAGCGAACAATCCGGATCATGGATTTGAAGGGTGGAGTCTTATCACCTTCGCCCGATTCGCAGGCCTCCTATTCTTGCTGTACCTGGTTGGCGGATTGGTTTCCCTGGTTGTCAACTACGTGAAAGCAGATCGGTTGGCCAAACGCAAATTGCGCGTTGTGCTGGTGGGTACACTCGCAGGCTTATTGCCATTCCTTCTTCTGATCCTGATCCTGATCGTCTTCAACCCCTCATTAAATCGTGCACTGATGTTTGCCTTCGCCGGCACGGGCTTCCTATTTCCGTTGATTCCCATTTCGTTTGCCTATGCCATCGTGCGTCATCAGGTGATACCTGTCGGACTGATAATTCGTCGAGGCATTCAATACCTGCTTGCGAGGAACGGGCTGCGAATCCTCATCGCCATGCCAGTCGCTGGTCTGCTTTTGACCATCATCGCCAACCGTCATCGTCCGCTTGACGAGATTCTGTTCCGCAATTCCTTCTACTTTTACCTGCTTGCTGCTGCTGCCATCGCAATAGGCCTGGTCTTTCGCAAGCGTCTAAGCGCTGCGATTGATCGCAAGTTCTTTCGCGAGCAGTACAATCAGGACCAGGTCCTCCGCGAATTGATCGACGAGGTCAGAAGGGCAGATTCGGTAAATGATTTGTCGCGCCTGGTCAGTCAACGTGTCGATGCGGCACTACATCCACAGCGGCTGTATCTGTTCTATCGCGAGTTCGAGCATCGCGATCTAAGCCTGGGCTACTCCTCCGGCGGCTCTGGCGAGCAGATGTGTATTCCTGAGGAATTTGAACTACTGCGCTTCATCGAGTATCAAGGTGGCGCCCTGGACTTCCCTTTCCCCCAAAAGACCAATCTCCCACAAAAAGAAAAAGAATGGCTATCCCAATTGGGAACCAAACTGATCGTGCCGATCACAGGTACCGATAAGCGTCTGGCGGGACTGTTCCTTCTGGGAGAAAAGAAATCGGAAGTACCGTACACCGCCAGCGATCGTCAATTATTAGAAGCGCTCGCGGATCAGATCGCCGTGGTCTATGAAAACGTTCGTCTCAAAGAGCGCGTTGATCGCGACAGGCGGATCAAACACGAAGTGCTGGCGCGCATTGAAGAGCGACAGATCAACCTGCTTAAGGAGTGTCCGAGCTGTGGCGCTTGCTTTGACGGTTCTCAGGAGTTCTGCATCCATGATCGAAGTGAGCTAACTCTTTCGTTGCCGGTTGAAAGAACGATCGAAGGAAGATATCGACTCGACAAGCTCCTGGGCCGGGGCGGCATGGGTGCTGTTTATCAGGCTGCAGATCTGCGCTTGCATCGCAATGTCGCTGTGAAGATTCTCGGCAGCAGCTTCTTTGGCGATGCCCAGGCGCTACGTCGCTTTGAACACGAAGCACAGGCCTCCGCGCGTCTCATTCATCCAAACATCATTACTGTCCACGATTATGGTGTGCTGAATACGGCCGGCGCTTATTTGGTGATGGAGCTCGTTGCCGGTCAAACGCTGAGGTCGATTCTCCAAAGTGACGGACGCGTTCCGGCGACGCTAACGGCTGATTGGCTCGAGCAGATACTGGCCGCCGTGGGCGTTGCTCACACAGCCGGAGTGATTCATCGGGATCTAAAACCTGACAATATCTTCATCACCGATGGAGATAAAGGGCAGAAGGTCGTGAAGGTTCTCGACTTTGGCCTGGCAAAAATCAAACAACTCGACGGAAGCGATTCGGCCAGCCCGACAGCAGTGCCGTTCACCACCCCCGGCGCCGTGATGGGCACCTTAGGTTATATGCCGCCCGAGCAATTGATGGGTGGAGTGATTAACGAGCGCAGCGATCTGTTCTCACTAGGTGTGATCACGGTAGAGATGTTGACCGGGCAGTGCCCGTTTCAGGGCAAGACATATCATGAGCAGCTCGCGGCTATTATCAATCAGCCGTTTGCATTCGAAAACAAACGAGCCGAAGCCGGCGCGCTGAATAAGGCGTTGCAAAAGTCACTCGCGAAAGAAGCAAATGATCGCTTTGCTTCGGCAACAGAGATGCAAGAGCAGCTTGTTTCAGCTATTCGTCGATATGCGGAAGCAGGTGGAAATGCAAACACCGGATATCAATGACGAGACCTGCTCTTCAACGACTAGTTAACGAACGCCGACGCCCAGCAAGGTCGCTATCGTTAAGAATCGAAGAAAGCTTCTAGCTTTTGGATCCGATGGCGTGATTATGGCGCGATTGCGTGCTCGGACGTAGCAAGATTTAACTCACTCTGACGGCTGAACTATTCGGTATGTAGTGAGACATCTCGTTTTCTCCAAGTACGCGGACACTTGAATACCTGACTTCAAGGCATTTTGAACGGCGGCTCTCACTTAAATTGCGCGCTCCTCACCATTGCGTCAAACGTCGGTTGAAAGCGACTGAAGTCTGCTTCAGGCGCTGCAAAAATCATATAGATGAGCGAGCCATCGCGCATCGAAACTGTAACCAGCCAGTCTCGCTCTGGCCGTGCCTCACCGTTGACGTCTGTGAAAGGCGAAGGTGAACGTAAAAACGTGGAGCGGCCCTCGAATCCGCCGACTGTGATGGGTTGCGCTTTGGACGTAGGTTGCAGTTCGTTGTTTTGCTGTAATTGCTGGATAAGCTGGGCTGTCATGTCGTCAATGCTTGTGCGTTGGCCACGAGGTGCTGGAGCGTCGTTGAGAAGTACTCCGTACCCCACATTACCGTTGGAGAGTCCGGCTTGCGGAGCGATAGTGACGAATTGCCCTTGCTGTTCGGGTAAGGTGACTGGCCAGTTTTCAGGGTGCAGGATCTTCATTGGGCCAAGGTCCGCGTTCACCATGCGCCGGCTTGGCAGAACGTTCTCGAGAGCGACAGCATTTGACGACGTACTCGCAGCGGCTGACTCGCGAGTGCGAAACGTACTCCCACCACTAGAGTTTAGGCTCGCACCGTTCCTCTGATTCAGTGCAGCCCATTGACCTGACTTCGCTCCTTGCGCAATTTCCTGAGCACTGTAAGCCTTCAAACCCATTGCATGCTGGCGGAGTTTTTCGAAAGTCACACTTTCAGATACATAGTTCTGTTGAGGCCAGCCTCCGATCTGTTTTTGAATCGCCTGCTGACGGTTGGCGGGATTTGGGTGAGAGCTGAGAAATTGAGGCGGCGCAGATCCTCCCTGCGATCCCAACGTCTGAAAGAAATCAGCCATCGCCTGTGGGTTGTAGCCCGCCTTGTAGAGAATCACAGCGCCAACTGCATCGGCCTGCGATTCGTCGCCCCGAGAGTACTTCATCATGACACCCTCGGCGCCCATTTTAATTCCCATCTGCGCAACTTGTCCGACGAGTCCTCCTCCTCCTACTCCTCCGAGAACGGACGAGGCAATTCCAGCAATCATGCTGGTTGTCTGTGCCTTGCTGGCCTGCTTCGCTGAGTGCTGCATGTACACGTGTGACATTTCGTGTGCCATGACGCCAGCCAACTCAGATTCATTTTTGGCAGCTGTGATGGTACCGATGTTGATAAACATTTGTCCGCCTGGCAGCGCGAAGGCGTTGATCTCTTTTTGTGGAACGACATGAAATTCGAACGGCCAGGAGTACTCCTGCGGAATTGTCGCCACAAGTTTCTGGCCGAGCTGTCGAACGTATTGTGTTTCGGGACTGTTATCGGGCAGGACCGGCATTTGCCGGTAAACCTGACCGGCGACCTCCATTCCGAGAGCCTGCTGATTCTCTTTGGACATGGAAGTCTTTCCCGGATTGGGAAACGTGGGACTCGCACTCTGAGCCCAGGCTTGCGTTGCCAACAGGAAAATGAGGAAGCTCAACAGTAGCCTTGCACGTTTGGTTTTCATGTCGAATGCGGTTCCTTCCCCAGAGATCGGGATGCATTCTTTTTCTACACCGCATACCCATTCGGAAATCCTCGTATTTTTGACAGGGGAATGACTCGGAGGTGAATTCGGCGAAGTACGAGGCCTATGACCTGTTGAAGTGTGAAAGATAATTGGACACCTTAGCTCCTAAAATCATCTGCGTGGCGCTATCTTGCGCATCGCGATTGTCATCCCAGCAACCACACCAAAATAATTTACTGGCTCGGGGTTCGAACCCCGGCGGCACCAGAATCGCAAAAGGTCTCTTAGATCAAATTTCCGCAGCCTGAACCCAAGGTCTTAAACGTCTAGTCTCTCGCGTCTGAATGGAGATAGAATCTACCCAGACTCAAAAAGCCCACTTGGAATTTCCCCCGAAAACAGGTGATATGTCTATCGCTAAAAACACCCGATTTGGTCCATACGAGATCATCGCGCCTGTTGGCGCGGGTGGAATGGGCGAAGTCTATCGAGCGCGCGACACACGGCTGGGTCGTGATGTCGCAGTCAAGGTTCTCCCATCTTCTTACTCGGATAATAAGGAACGATTGCACCGCTTTGAGCAGGAGGCTTGTGCTGCGGGTGCGCTGAATCATCCGAACATTCTCTCAATCTACGACATCGGCACTCATAATGGCTCACCTTATGTAGTTTCAGAACTGCTTGAGGGCCAGACGCTGCGCGAGCGGCTTAACGGCAGCGTTCTGCCTTCGCGCAAAGCCATAGATTACGCTCGGCAGATCGCGCACGGACTGGCGGCTGCGCATGAAAAAGGAATTCTGCATCGCGATCTGAAGCCCGAGAATCTCTTTCTCACTAAAGACGAACGAGTCAAGATTCTGGACTTTGGCCTGGCAAAGCTGATCGGACCTGCTGATGCTCAGGCGCAAACGGAGATCCCCACGCGACGCATCGATACCAATCCTGGTGTGGTGATGGGAACAGTTGGTTATATGTCGCCTGAGCAGTTGCAAGGGAAGGCCGCAGATCATCGTTCAGACATCTTTTCGTTTGGAGCGATTCTTTACGAGATGCTTTCGGGCCGACGAGCCTTCCATGGCCAGTCAGCGGCCGAAACGATGAGCGCGATCCTGAAAGAAGATCCCGCCGATCTATCAGAGACAAATAAGAACGTTGCCCCGGCGCTCGAACGCGTCGTGCATCACTGTCTTGAGAAGAATCGTGAGGCGCGCTTCCATTCGGCGAGCGATCTGGCATTTGCTCTTGAGGCTCTGTCGGGCGCGACCAGTATTTCTGATCAGACTGCAACTGCAATCGCTCCCAGATGGGAACGACCAAAGAGACGTGAGCGTCTGTTGTGGATCGTAGGAACTGGGCTCCTGGGTCTTGCACTACTAGCAGCGCTGCCTTTCGTGATTGCCTATTTCCGACGCGCACCGATGGCCGAACAACACGCTACGCGTTTCTTAATGTTTCCGCCGGAGAAGTCAGTTTTGATTGGAGGCGGCCAGCACATTTCGCCTGATGGCCTGCGCCTGGTCTACGTTGCTATTGGTGCTGACGGCAAGCGTCTTCTTTGGACGCGTGCACTTGATTCACTTACCGCCCAGCCGCTGCCGGGAACTGAGGATGCGGCAAACCCCTTCTGGTCGCCAGACGGTCGTTTTGTCGGATTTTTCGCCGCCGGATCGAAGCTCAAGAAGATCGAAGTCACCGGTGGTCCTACGCAAACTCTGGCAGATGCGCATGGAAGTTTGGGTGGCAGATGGAACCACGACGGAGTAATTGTCTTTGCCAAAGCCCCCGAAGGCATCCTTTATCGTGTGTCCGCAGCGGGAGGCACGCCAACTCCCATTACGACCCTTGACGAATCACGCAAGCAAACGGCCCATCTGTGGCCTTACTTCTTGCCGGACGGGCGGCATTTCTTGTATCTCGCCCGAAGTGTGCAAAGAGAGAACACCGGTATTTATGTCGGCGCGCTGGATTCAAAAGAGCAGAAGCTCTTAGTAAACGCTGACTCAAGCCCCGTCTATGCACAGCCCGGGTTTTTGCTTTTCGTGCGCGAGCGAACGCTGATGGCGCAACATTTTGACGCAGACAAGCTTCAACTCAGCGGCGAGCCTTTTTCTGTCGTTGAACAGTCAGGCTACAATCCAGTGAATGGGCGAGCGTACTTCTCGGTCTCACAAACGGGTGTACTCGTCTTCCTCAACAGCGACTCTCCGGGCACGCAGCTGGGGTGGGTTGATCGCGGAGGTAAACAGCTTGCGACAATCGGCACAACCGCTGTGGACAACGGGCTGCGGCTGTCACCCGATGGTAAGCGACTTGCGGTCAGTCGCCTCGATCCGCAGGTTGGCTCAGCCGACATTTGGTTGATCGATCTCGCGCGCAATACGCCCTCGCGATTCACTTTCGACTCGGCTAATGATACGGCCCCGGTGTGGTCACCTGATGGCAGCCGCATTGCCTTTGCGTCGAACCGCGATACCGTTCCCCACATCTATCAAAAACCGTCAAACGGTACCGGCAACGACGAACTACTTTTCAAGGCTTCCGACCCGACAGGTCCGCACGATTGGTCTCCAGATGGAAGATTTATTCTCTTCGGTGTGCTGGCTCCCAAAACGAACGTCGATCTTTGGCTCTTACCCCTATTTGGCGATCAAAAGCCGGCGCCATTTCTCCAGACAGAGTTTACGGAGAATCAGGGCCGTTTCTCTCCGGACGGCCGATGGGTCGCATACACTTCAAATGAATCGGGACCGTACCAGGTCTACGTTCAGAGCTTCCCAACATCCGGCGGTAAGTGGCAGGTATCCACTGCAGGCGGAGCGCAACCACAGTGGCGCCACGATGGTAAAGAATTGTTCTATCTTTCTCCCGATAGAAAGATCATGGCTGTAGAAGTTAATGCTGCTGGGCCAACGTTCGTCCCCGGCGTTCCCAAGCCACTTTTCGAGGCGCGTTTCAGTACTCTCTTCCCAGGCCCTCCGGGAGGCACTTACTACGCCGTCGCCAGCAATGGCCAACGTTTTCTCGTTAATACCCTTGCCGGAGAGCCCGCGCTGCCGCTCACCGTCGTACTGAATTGGACCGCCGGGCTTAAGCGATGACGGTTGCGCTGGCGACTTTAAAAGCGGCAACGTTTTCCTCGTCTGGATCCAGTTGTTGAACGATCCGTAGATAGTCACGGCCTCAGCGTCGGTGTGCCCCGGCAACATATCAACGGCGCGAATCGTCGACATGAAAATCACCGACCCCAGCTTATACGATGGCCGATTCAAGAAATTGGCCCCAAAGGCGCGTGATAAGAAAGGAGTGTTCACCGCGATGCTGAGACGCAGCAAGATATAACCACCTTTGACGGTTTGTGCTTCCACGTCAAGGCACTACAGCGAACGAAGGAAGTCCAGGATCGCTTGCTTGTCTGAGTCTGAGAGCTGGTTGAACTTAAGTATCACACCATTGGCCTCTGATGCCGGGTACGCAGGATCTCGGCGGCCAGGGTTAGGTGGTGTGGGTAGTGAAAAATGAGCACGGATGGCCTCGAGCAAATCTGACGTCCGTCCATCGTGCAGGAAGAATATTCTTTGACCTACTCCCCAAAGCGGAGTCGTTCGAAATTCGTCGGGTCCTCCCTGTCCTTGAATCACGTTGTCCGCAAGTTTTGCCCCCATATGATGCAGGAAGAGGTCGGAAAACAAGTTGACTGGACGATCCTGCAGAACTGGACTCAGCATCACTGGTGCGGTTTGCATTTGAGGTGTATGACACAAACTGCATCCAGTGCTTTCGAAAAGATCTCGTCCTCGTTGGGCACTAGTACTCGGATGCGGGTCTGGTGCTGGCCCATCGGTGAATCGCATCATCATCATGAATTGCAGCCAATCGGGCAGAATATGAAGGGGATTATTAAACGCCTGATTTCTGGAGTCATCAGGTGCTGTGCGAATGCCGTCGTTGAATTCTGGTTTTTCGGGACCCTGACAGCCAACATCCTCCTCAGTGGCTGTTGGAAAGAGTTCGTTGGTTATGCCCATTTCGACGTTGTAAGCCTCTCCAGCAAACATCGCGATGGACTTGTTCTGACCCTTCCAGCCGAAACGTGTAATCGTGCCATCGTTTCCACTTCTGTTCGGATGACCAGTGATGCCCAGGGCCGCACGTTGCGTAGCAGTAGCGTCGTGCCTCGCCAAAATTTCACGATCTTGGATCGCCTCTATTAGGCCCAGCCCCAACATCTGCAACGGAGTCCGAAAGGCCACATTGCCGGCTGCGAATTGTGCTGCGAAATCAGGCTGAGCGAGGGCGCAGTCAGGGATCGTAGG
>Ga0105249_10003827_pt1 | contig 12982 bp, 13 predicted proteins | sample KBSS44metaG_FD_81522 | JGI IMG/M metagenome (GOLD analysis project Ga0105249, IMG submission 81522) | Switchgrass rhizosphere microbial communities from Kellogg Biological Station, Michigan, USA - KBS S4-4 metaG | ecosystem: Host-associated > Plants > Roots > Rhizosphere > Soil | place... | reverse complement strand
TGCCCTGGATGCGCCGGAACAGGATGAGCATCCCCATGTTCTGGCTGAGACCCGACAGGGCCGAGCCGTGGAGGAAGATCGCGATGCCGATCATGAAGATCGGCTTTCGCTCGTAGATGTCCGAGAGATTGACCCAGAACGGGACGCTGATCGTGCTCGTGAGCAGATAGATCGTGACGGCCCAGACGTAGTAGTCGTTGCCTGACAGCTGCGTCACGATCGTCGGCAGAGCCGGACCGACGATCGTCTGGTCCAGGGCGCCGAGGAACAGGCCGAGCATGACCGCGAAGAGGATCTCCAGCTTCGCGCGTTGGCTCAGGCCCAGGGCTGGGTCATCGTCGAGCGACGGAGTCCGCTCGTCCGCGACCGGGAATGCTTCCATGAAGTCTGTCCTTCCCTACTGCTTTGGCTGCGTGGTCCGCTCGTCACCCGGCAGGGTCGACGAGGATCGTGGAGAGGGGATGGAGGTGCCGTGGCGATCCGGTAGGCCACCGGCCGCATCGACAAGGGCTTCGCGGATCGAGGTGAACGCGGTGCCGACCGCCTCGAGCTCGGTTCGGGTAAGGCGCCCCAGGACGGAGCGCAACAGGTCGTCACTCAGGATGTCGAGGTCGTGGAGCATCTGCTCGCCTGCGGCAGTGACCCGGATCAGGACGATCCGGCGGTCTTCGGGGACGCGGGTCCGTTCGACGAGGCCGCGTTCCTCGATGCGGTCGATCAGCCCCGTCGCATTCGACAGGGAGACGTTCAGCATCTCGGCGAGGCGGCTCATCGGCATCTCGCCGCACCGCTTCAGCGTGTACAGGATGTTCAGCTGGGCCATGCTCAGGCCGATCTTCAGGACGCGCTCGTTCGACAGCACCTTGAGCGTCGTGATGGCGGTCCGGAAGTCGGCGATGATGGGTTCGAGTGGATCGTCTGGTGGCGAGGTCGCGAGCAGCGCGTCCTCCTCCGGAATCATTCGTGTCACGTGAACTATCCTACCAGAATGGAATATCGCGTCAATACCGATGATTGACGCCGAACGCAGGAGTAGTGGATGCGATTCGCCCTGATGCTCGAGCCCCAACAGGGGATGAGCTACGCGGACCAGCTGGCGTCGGCGAAGCGTGCCGAGGCCAATGGGTTCGATGCGTTCTTTCGCGCCGACCACTTCGCGAGCTTCCCGGGCGAGCCCGGTCAGCCGACCACCGACGCCTGGTCGGTGCTGGCAGGCCTTGCGCGCGAGACTGAGCGGATCGGCCTGGGCGCCCTCGTCTCACCGGTCACGTTCCGTCATGCCGGCGTGTTCGCCAAGGTCGTCACCACGGTGGACGAGATGAGCGGCGGGCGGATCGAGGTCGGCGTCGGGGCGGGCTGGAACGATCTCGAGCATCAGCAGCTCGGGCTGGCGTTCCCGCCGATCGAGGAGCGGGCGAACATGCTCGAGGACCAACTGGCGATCCTCCACGGACTGTGGGGCGAGCCCGACGGCTGGTCGTTCGAGGGCATCAGCGGGGTCACGGTCGAGGACGCGCTGTTCCGACCGCGGCCGGTGGACGTTCCTGGGAGACCGTCGACCTCAGTGGGTGGCAAGCGGCCTCGGATCATCGTCGGGAGTAGCGGTACGCCCCGCTCATACCGACTCGCGGCGAGGTATGCCGACGAGTACAACCTCAGCTCGGCCTCACCGGACCGCGCGGCGGAGGTCAGGGGCAAGCTCGACGAGGCATGCCGCGAGATCGGGCGCGATCCCGAGACCCTGGCACGCTCGACGATGGCCGGTGTCCTCGTCGGGCGGAGCGAGGGGGAGGTCGTCGAGCGGGAGCGGAAGCTCCTCGCGGCTTTCGGGAACGACGCCGAGACGGGCGAGGCCTGGCTGGAGGAGCGTCGGCTCCGCTGGGTCTACGGGACCCCGGATCAGGCGCGTGCCCAGGTGCAGCGGTTCGCGGAGGCCGGCATCGAGCGGATCATGTTCCAGGACTTCATCCCGTGGGACCTCGACATGGTCGATGTCATCGGCGAGGAGATCATCGCGCGGTCCTGATCCAGAGAGGTGCCGGGCCGATCAGCCCTCGGCGGCGTCGGCGGCCTCGCGGTAGCGGTCGACGTCCCGATGGATCGGATCCGGGTCGACGCCGCGCGCGCGGGCGATCCGCTCCGTCAGCAGTTGGAGCGGGCTGGCCGTCCCGAGCAAGGCTGCGACCGGGGAGGGGAGTGATGGCGCCTCCGGGATGACGATGCGTCCGGCTGGCGTGAGCTCGGTCGGCAGATCGGCCGCCGCTTCAGCCGTGAGGATCGCCGCAGCCTCCATGCCGATCGTGCGGGCTGCCCGGAGCGCTCCGGTCGCTCGCTGGAGCCGCGCCTCGCGCGCCTCCCGATCGGACAGGATCAACACCAGGCCCTGGGCGTCGTCCGTCGCTGCAACATGACCGTGGAGGAACGTCTCGAGGTCCCGGTACGCCGCCGGGATCCAGGTCCCTTCCTCGATCTTGAGCGTCAGCTCGCGGCCCGCGGTCCGGTCAGCGCCGGACGCGATGACGACGATCGATCCCCGCTCAGCGAGGCGGCCAGCCGCGGCCTCGGTGACGTTCGCCCGATCGACGCCGGCTGCGACGAGCGATCGGACAGCCTCCCGGAAGTCGCCGTCGACGGCTCGACCCGTGAGGTGCGCTCCGACGGCGGTCGCTGCCACGAGCGGGCTCAGGTAGCCGACGGTGTGGCACCAGCTCTGGTCGAGCTCACCGGTCTCGACGACGACATCCGCGAGCGCCGCGCCAGGCGAGCGGCCGGTGACCGTGATGATCGCTGTTCGTGCACCGGCGGCCTTTGCCGCTTCCAGGGCGGCGTTGGTGGCAGCGGTCCCGCCCTCGTGCGAGACGCCGATCACGAGCCCCGTCGACGGCGGATCGAGCGACAGCTCGAAGGCCTGCGCCGCGACCGGTTCGTGTCGCGCCGCGTGTCCGGGCGGTCGCACGTCAGCCGTCCGGATCGCGTCGCGGAGGATATCCGCGACACCCAGCGCCCCGTGCTCGGACGTGCCACAGCCGGTGACGACGACACGATCGCCGCTGCGCACGGTCCGGCGGATCACGCGCGCGAGCTCAGCTGCCCCACTGCCGACCGCCTCGTGCCGCTCGAGGATCCGCGCGGCGATGGCCGGCTCCGCCTCGATCATGTCGGTCATGTGGAACGGCGGGGTGGATCGCCGGGTCGGCTGCGAGGTCGATACCCACGGATCGGGCATGTCGGGCAGCGGCAGCTCGGGGTCGAACGCGGTCATCTCCATGCGCCCGAGGATACGGGCCGCCGATGGCGGTCCGCGCGGCCGGTTCGCAGTGCGGGCGCCGGCAGTGACGGCCGATCCGTCGCACTCGCATCCGTGGCACGATTCGTGACCCGGGGCGCGACGATGGAGGTAGGACATGCAGGTCGGGCTCATGGCCCCGCAAGGCTGGAAAGGCGATTACGACGGCTGGCCGCCCGCCGACGCCTGGGCACGGACCCTCGAGCTGGCACAGCAGGCCGAGTCGCTCGGCTTCGAGTCGCTCTGGGTGTTCGACCACTTCCACACCGTTCCCGAGCCGACAGACGAGATCACGTTCGAGTCGTTCTCGGTGCTGGCGGCTCTTGCCATGGTCACGGAGCGGGTGCGGCTCGGCCACATGGTCGTCTGCACGGGGTTCCGGAATCCGGCCCTGACCGCGAAGCTCTCGTCGACGATCGATGTGATCAGCGGCGGCCGGTTCGAGCTCGGCATCGGCGCCGGCTGGAAGCGGGACGAATGGATCGCCTACGGCTATGGGTTCCCGCCGCTGGCGGAGCGCCTTGATGCCCTGGGCGACCACCTGGAGATCATCCGCGCGATGTTCGGGCCCGACCGATCGAGCTACGAGGGCGCGATCGCCCATGTGCGTGGGGCGATCAATGTGCCCCGCGGTCTCCAGGAGCCGCGCATCCCGATCATCGTCGGCGGGAACGGACGACAGCGCACGGCTGGCTACGCGATCCGGTACGCCGACGAGCTGAACTTCGTGTTCATCGAGCCCGATGACATCGTCGAGCGGATACGTGACGTCCGCGAGCGCTGCCAGGCTGAGGGACGCGATCCGGCGACGCTGCGGTTCTCGCTCTATGAGCGCGATGAGCTGATGCGTGACGCGGGTCAGCCGCGCGTCGATCGCCTCGCGCGCATGCAGGAGATCGGGCTCGACCGGTTGATCGCGTTCCCGACCCGCTGGTCACCCACGCTCGAGGCGCAGGCGGCCTTCGCCACTGACTGTCGCGCGGCCGGGATCAGCCTTTCGGCCCCTCTCGAGCCGGTCCGCGCCTAGGGAAGCAGCTCGATCGACTGCGCGATGGCCGACGACTCGGCCTCGGGGGTGTTCGTCATGCTGACGACGAGCTGGTTGGCGCCGTTGATCAGCATGTACTGCTCGATCGTCGGTGAGGGCGCACCGGTCGCTGTCGACAGCGCGTAGCGCAGGTGGAGCGCCTCGCCCGCTGGCAGCTGGACGCGTTCCGACAAGACCTCCCCGTTCGCGAGCGCCTTGACCTGGGCGAGGTTCGCCTGCTCGAGGAAATCGAGGCTCAGGCCCATGTTCGGGGTCGATAGGACGTTCAGGTTCGTGCCGGCCGTCATGTCCGGACCGAACGCGAAGAGCACGAGACCCTGGGCGGCCATCGCCTTGATCTGCTGCGTGTAGGACTCCGCGAGCTGCGGGTTCTGCGCGCCGGCCGCCTCGATGAGCGCGTCGATGTCCTGCGCCTCGAGCGGGATCCTCGTCCATCCATCGGGCAGCGTGACCGCGAACTTGTGGTCGGGGATCGCGATCCGGCCGGTCGTGGCGACGCTCGCGCCTGCGCTTGGCGACGCCGTGGCGGACGCGCTGGCCGATGCGCTCGGCGATGCCTCGACGGAAGGCGCGCTCGACGTCGTCGGGACGGGCGATGCTGAGGCGGACGCCGGGGCCGACGCTGCCGGCGCGCCGGCACATGCGGCCGCCACGAGTCCGACCGCCGCGAGGCTGAGAAGACGGGCGCGGGCGTTGATCGAGGAAGTCATACGGGTCAAGGGCCCCCAGTCACGGCTCGAGCGGGGTGGATGGGCTCGATGCCGGATGGGACCCTACCGGCCCTGGTCCCCCGCGTCCACACCCCGATGGTCCGGGCGGCGCGGGAGCGACCCGAAGCGACGGAGCGGCCCGTACCGGAACCAGACCCGCCCGACCAGGAGCTCGACAGGCACCGGTCCGAACTGGTTCGAATCGATGGGAGCGCCGTAGCCTGCGGCGGTCGTCGCCATCTCGTCCGCGTCGGAAACGAGCCACGCCTCGTCATCGGCGAGCTCGAGATAGCCCTCGCGGAACGGGATCCGGTCGCCCGGCGTCCCGGCGACCCGCTTGACCGCCAGCGTGCCAGTGTCCGGTTGGTGGAACGCGACGAGCGATCCGCGGCGCGGCCAGCGGGCCGTGGTCGGGTCCAGGAGGAGCCAGTCACCCTCCGCGAGTGTCGGCTCCATGCTTGCCTGGCGGATCGCGATGCGCCACGGACCGCGGAGGCGGTGTCGCAGCGATTCGGTACGACGAGGCCCCGCCGCTCGGCGGGGCCTCGGGATGCGCATCGGGGAGGGCTCAGCCGGGGCGACCGGCGACCCGCGTCTTCTCCTCGCCGCCGGTCGCCTTCCAGGCGGCGTCGATCTCGTCGATCATGTCGAGGAGCTTCTGGCTGTCCGCGGTGTCGGTGGACGCCTTCACCTTCGAGACCTGCTTGTTCGCGTTCCAGAACATCTCATGCAGGTTCGGGACCTTTTCGAGGTGCTCCGGCTTGAAGTAGTCGTGCCAGAGGACGTCGAGGTGGTGCTTGACCAGCTCCGCGCGCTCTTCCTTGATATGGATGGCGCGGCCACGGAACGTCGGATCCTCGTTGGCAGCGTACTTCTCGAGGATCCTGTGGCACGACTCCGCCTCGATGCGAGCCTGCTCGGGGTCATACACGCCGCACGGCAGGTCGCAGTGGGCGCTGGCGGTGGTGGTCGGCGCGAGCCAACGAGTCAGTCGAGACATGGGACTCCTTCTCTCTGGGTCGAGGGGTATCCACCCTAGCGTCTCGGGAAGCGCCTCGAAGTCTCCGAGCCGCCCCGGGCCATGTCAAACCACATGTCAAACGGATTGATCACCGCCGCAGCGACCGTCAGACCCGTCTCCGTGCACAAGGCGTGGCGACCTCCAGCACGACTCGCGAGCGACCGCCGCGGGTATCATCGGGCCGATGACGGACCGAGGGCTGCCCAGCGCGGACGGTTCACCGGCCTGCCCGTTCGTCGCTCTTGAAGACGACCGGGATGCGCGTGCCGACCGACCGGACCATCGCCATCGCTGTTTCGCCGAGGCACAGCCGGCTCCGCGCGCGCTCGCCCATCAAGAGGCGTACTGCCTGTCGTCGGCGTTCCCGGTGTGCCCGACCTTCCAGGACTGGGCGCGCCGCGAGGCTGCGCATGCCGTCCCGGGCGCCGAGGAACGTGACGGCGAACCGGGCGCAGCCGCTGCTTCCCTGGTCGCGGTGAGTGCGATGGACGACGACAGCGGCATCGATGACGACGAGGATCCGTGGAGTCAGCCGCCCCAGGACGTGCCGATCGAGGAACGACCTCGCCGCAACCCGCCGCGCGATTGGGCGGCTCCGCCGCCGTGGGCGTCAACGGGCGCGGGCGCGGCTGCTGGTGCGGCCGCCTCGGCCGGTCCGCCCCGCAACGAGACGCCGAGCTACCTCAGCTCATCGGAGGAGGGGCAGGGACTCGCCGGGAGCGCTGCCGACCGTCTGGCCCGTGGCGAGGATCTCGATGCTGAGTGGGCCCCTCGTCCGCCCACCCGTCCCCAGCCGTCATCCGTCGACGCCTCGTCGCCCGCAGACCCGGATCTCGCCGGACTGGTCAGCAAAGCTGCCCGAGATGCCGAAGCGTCCGAGTCGCACGTCGAGGTCCGTCCCCCGCCGACCAAGGCCGGCCGACGCCCCACGGTCAGCTCGACCCGGGATAAGAACCGCGACCGTGATCGAGCGGCCGCTGCGGCTGCCGCCGGTGCCGCCGCGAGCCAGCACGACGGCCCGTCCTGGGAGAAGGCCCGCCGCTACGAGGCGTATCCGTCGATCAGGACACGCGCCAACCTCTCAGGGATCTCCGGCGTCCCGACGATCGCGATCCTCGCTGGCGGGGTCGTGCTTGCGGCGGTGATCCTGTTCTTCCTGCCGGGTGTCCTCGGTGTCGGCCGCGATGGTGGCGGCGGTGGTGCAGCGTTGAGCGCGAGCCCGTCGTCGTCGGTCGAGGCATCAGCCTCGCCCCCGCCCACGCCGATCCCGCAGCCGACGCCGCAGGTGTATACGATCAAGACCGGTGACACGCTGTCCAAGATCGCGCGGAAGTTCAACGTCACGCTCGACGCGCTGCTGGCCGCGAACAAGGACACGATCAAGAACCCGAACCGGATCCGGGTCGGTGATGAGATCGTCATCCCGCTGCCCGAGACCCAGGAGGTCCCGGCCGAGACATCCGCGTCGCCGTCCGCCTAGCGTCCGCTCGGCCGCCGGCGCCAGCGGCGCCAGCGGCGCCGTGGACAGGCGTCGCGACTAGCGCGGGGCGATGTTGATCGCGGTGATCCGCCCGGCTTCCACGCGGAAGGTCGCGTCGATGTGCTGGGTCGGGGCTCCGGGCCTGACCACGAGGAGATCCGCCTCGTAGGTATTGCCGGTGTCACGGATGTCGCCCGGGATCATCCGTAGCCCGGTATCGCTCCGGAGGAACCAGCCGCCGACGCGCTCCACGCCGCGAAGCGTCTGCACGTTGTCACCGACGTGCACGCGCATCTCGGTCTTCTCGTCCATCATCGCGACCGCGCCTTCGCGGTCGCCGGAATTCAGCTTCTCGAAGAACTCTTCCATCGTCTCGACAGCACCCATGGCCGGAGTGTAGCGTCGGGTGCCCATGGCCGCCGTCGACCCGTCCGTCGCGCCCCTCGAAGCGGTCTGGCCCCTCTTCGAGCTGCGGATCCGCTCCGAGAATCTCGTGCTTCGCCTCCCGACCGACGACGACCTCGTGCCGCTGCTCGCGGTCGCCAAAGCGGGTATCCATCCACCCGACGAGATGCCGTTCGGTGTGGCTTGGACGTCGGCCGAAGGGCCCGCGTTCGATCAGGGGTTCCTCGCCCATCACTGGGACGGCCGGGCTCGGTGGTCGGTCGACGAGTGGCGGCTGAACCTGATGGTCGAGATGGACGGTCGACCGATCGGCGCACAGAGCGTCGAAGCGCGGGCGTTCCCCACGCATCGCACGGTCGATACCGGGTCGTGGCTCGGTCGCGCCTTCCAGGGTCGAGGCCTCGGGAAGGAGATGCGTTCCGCGGTTCTTGCCTTTGCCTTCGACGGGCTGGGAGCGCGGTTCGCCGAGTCCGCGGCATTCCTCGACAACGCCGCGTCGAACGCGGTCTCGCGCGGGCTCGGCTACGACGAGAACGGACGCGGATCGCTGGCGCCCGAAGGCATCGCGCGCGAGACCCAGAAGTTCCGGATGTCGGCCGAGCTGTGGCGGTCGCGTGAGCGCCCACCCGTGGTGATCGAAGGGCTCGACGCGTGCCGGGAGATGTTCGGGATCTGATGGCGCGGCGCGTCGCCCGTTAGAACCCGCCGCCTGCGCCACCCCCGCCGCCGCCCGAGCCGCCACCACCGAAGCCGCCGCCGCCCCCGCCCGACGATGCAGGCGAGTTCCCGATCGTCCCGAGCGCCGACATCATGCCGCCGATATCTGGCACCGGTGAGGCCGAGAAGATGGAGCCGCCGCTGCCGGACGCAAGGCCGCCGGCGAACGATTCACCGGACGACGTCCGGTACCAGCCCGGGAAATAGGTCGAGGACGCGAGCTGTGGCTGCTGCTGGACGTCCTGGAGCGAGCGCTGGAGGACGCTCTCGATCGAGCCCTGCAGACCGAGCGCCGTGCCCCAGACGACCGCCTGGTCGGGCGTCTCGAGCCAGGTCAGCCCGGCCTGGTCGACGACCTGCTGCATCGAGCGCGCCTGCTCCATCGTCTTCTCGAGAGTCCGTTTGTATGCGGCGAGCATCGCCCGGACCATCGCACCGGGCAGCGTGACCCGCGGCATGCTCGGGGCGAACAGGCAGACGACGATCCCGCCGGCGATCGCGGCAGCGCCGATGACCACGAGCCCGGAGGCCGGCAGGTTGACGCCGAGGAAGATGCCCGCGCCGCCCGCGAAGATCGCGAGGACACCCTTGCCGACCCACCGCGCCACGACGCGACTCGGCTTCTCGACGACCCAACCCCCGCTGACGACGTGGTCTTCGAGCTTCGAGTCGAACTCGGAGACGCTCGACCCGAACTCCGGGAGCTTGTCGGGCTCGATGAAGCCCTGCTTCCCATCGCCGAGGACGCGTAGCTTGCGGAGCGCGTAGTCCTCGGCTGGACCGATCGGCTTGCGCGCGTTTCGGGCGCGCTGCGCTTCCTCGACCGCGTCACCCGCCTCGGGCGACGTTTCGATGCCGACCTTGTGCGACAGCCCGAGCATGCCCTTGTCTTCGCGGAATGAGATCAGCCCTCGCGAGGCGAGATCCAGCATCGCGGTCGTGAGCGCGCGCCGCGACGAACGACCGTCCATGACGAACGCACCGGAGGCGGCGGTCAGGTCCGGCGGGGGTGCCGGCATCAGGATCGATGGATCGTCGAGATAGACGGGGTCCTTCCCATACCGTCGCCACGAGAAGAAGGCCCAGCCGGCCAGTCCGAGGAAGACGATCGGGGCGCCGACGAGACCGATGGCCGCGTTGACCTGGCGCCCGACCTGCAGCTTGGCGGCGTTCTCGGGCGTCGCCGCCGCGTCGATCCGCTGCATCGCGATGTCGAGCGCGCCGTCGAAGTTCGCGTCGCGCAGGAACGGCACCATGTCGTTCTCGAAGATCTTCTGGCGATCCTCGTTCGTGAGGTAGGTCGCCTCGAAGCCGGGTGCCGCGTAGAGCTGGACCTGGCCGTGCTCGCCGGACGGGTCGATGTCGAAGAAGACGACCATCCCGTCGTCGAACCCCTTCCGGCCGATGCCCCACTGGTCGATGAGCGCGCGGGCCCGAGCCTCGGTCTCGTCGCTCGTCACGCCGTAGTCGACGGACTGCGTATAGACGACGACTTCCGCACCAGTCCGCGCCTCGATCGCGTCGATGGTCGACTCGGCCTTCACGATCTCCGCTGGCGAAAAGATGCCGGCGTTGTCGTAGACCGCTCGGTCGACCTCCGGGTCAGGGAACGGCGGGCCCGGGGGGACCCCCTGGTCTTCGGGCGGCGTCTTCGTCGAACCACCGCCGGCGCCCGGGGCCCCGACCGTCGCCTCCACGACCTTGCCGAGCGTCGCGAGCAGCGCGTCATCGAACTGCTGGTCCGCGAGCAGCGGCACTATGACGTCCTGGTAGATCGCCTGGCGCTCGTCGTCCGACAGGTACGACGACGAGAACCCCGGACCTGCGTATAGCTGGACCTGGCCGTGCTCGTTCGTGGTGTCGAGGTCGAACAGGATCACCAGCCCGTCATCGACCCCGCGGCGCCCGACGCCCCACTGGTCCATGAGCGCGCGAGCGTGCGACTCCGCCTCCTCGGTCGTGATGTGGTCGCGGCCGAGCGCCTGCGTGTAGACGACGACCTCGGCCTTGGACTGCGACTCGATCGCGTCGATGATCAGCTCGGCCTGATCCCGGGTCTCCTGGCTGAACAGGCCGGCAGTGTCATAGACGGCCTGACCGTCCACCGGATCGGGGAAGGGCGGACCCGGTTCCGCGGCAAGGGCCGGGAGCGCGAGGCCGAGCGCGAGCGCGATCGCGACCACCGTCGCGAGCACGGCCGTGATGGATCGAGAGCCGACGGAGCGCGCCACGTGGCGCAGCATACCGGCGCCTCAGGCGAGGCTGGCGAGCGAACCGCGTCGCCGGCCGAGGCTGAGCCGCCCGTCGGCGGCGAGGAGCACCTGCGGTGGCCGCGGCCGGCCGTTGTAGGCCGAACCCTGTGATGCGGCGTAGGCGCCGGCGTCGCCGATGACGACGAGATCGTCGCGCCGGAGCGGCGGCAGGTCGTGCGTGCCGAGCGCGTCGGTCGATTCGCAGATCGGGCCCTCGACCCGAGCCGGCGACAGGTCGGGCGAACGGACCTCGCCGAGCATGTCGATCGGCCGCCCCAGCGAGGTCAGCGCATGGATGGGATGCCGCGCGCCGTACAGCGCCGGTCTGATCAGCTCGGTCATGCCCGCGTCCAGGACGACCTGCCGTCCCGCCCGGTCACGGACATGGAGGACGCGCGCGACGAGCCAGCCGGCGCGCGCCACCAGCACCCGGCCGGGTTCGATCGCGATGCGCGTAGGGCGGCGATCCTCCGGCACGGCGGCGAGCAATGGCCGGAGCTCGCGGGCGAACCGCTCGGGTGCGGGGGCCGGCGTTCCAGCGGGACCGACAGGGAAGCCGCCGCCGAGGTCGACGGTGTCGAACGTCTCGATCGAGCCGCGCCAGAGCGCGGCCAGCGCGAGCGCCTTCCGCACGGCATCGCGCCACGCGTCGACAGCGCCGAGCTGCGATCCGACGTGGAGATGGATGCCGCGTGGGCGGAGTCGCCCATCTGGGCCGCCACCGGCTTCGATGGCGGTCGCGATCTCGGTCTCGGTCATACCGAACTTGGTGCTGCCCGCGCCGACGGCCAGGCCGGTCAGTGTCTCGGGCGCGACGTCCGGGTTGAGCCGGTAAAGCACGTCAAGCGGTGGCGCCCCGATCCTGGCCGCTTCGTCGGCGAGTGCCGCGGCCTCCTCGGGCGACTCGATGGCGATCCAACGTAGCGGTCGGTCGTCGGCAGCGGCCCGCGCGGCGGCAGCCAGATCCGCGGTGGTCTTGCCGACGCCTTCGAGCGTCGTCCGCTCGTTGGGAACGCCGGCGCGGCTCGCCTGCGCCCACTCGCCGCGTGACACGACGTTCGCCCCGAAACCGTTCGTCGTGACGGCCGCGATCACCGCTGGGACGTCGTTCGCCTTTACGGAGTACTGGCGGAGGACGGGGTCGGGAAAGGCGGTGACGACGTCACGACATGCCGCGCCGAGTGTCGCGAGATCCGTGACGAATGCCGGCGTCCCGTACCGGCGCGCTGCGGCTCGCAGGCTCGTCGCTGGAGAGGTTTCAGACGTCAGTCGTGGATCGCCATCCCGACGATGGCGCCGACGATGGAGATGGCGATACCGCCGATGATCGCGGCGATGAACGCGTCGAGGGACAGACCGTCCGTCGGGAAGCCACCCACCGTGAACGTGATCCCGACGAGACTGGACACCCAGGCGATCAGGAGCAGCAGGCCGGCGTTGATGACGAGCCCGAACAGCCCGAACGTCATCATCGTCAAGGGCAACGAGAAGAGCTTGATGATCGGCTTGATCACGCCGTTCACGACGCCCGCGATCACCGCGACGATGATCAGGCCGGTGAGGTTGTCGCCGTAATCGATCTGCGGCAGCAAATACGCGACGATCGCGAAGGTGATCGCCGTGGCGATCGTGCCGATGATGAAGCCCCGCATCCGCGTCCTCCGCTCCCCTCGTGGTCAGCCGCTGGTCACCGGAGCATAGCCGGTCAGCGGAGCAGGAACCCGGTCCCGAGGGGGTCGCGTGGATCGAGGGAGAACATCGATTCGCCTGTGCGGTATGCAGACCCCTCGACCTCGGTGATGACCGATCGATGTCGGCCGACCGCCGGCCCCTCGTCGACGACCCACGCCTCGAACGCGGAGTCGACGAGTGAGCGGTGCCGGAACGGCTCACCGATCGCCAGCTCGCCGCGATCGTGGAGCACGGCCAATCGCGCAGAGGTGCCCGAGCCACACGGCGACCGATCGATCTCGCCGTTGGCGAACACTGCGACGTTGCGTTGCTCGGCCGGTCCGATGCGCTCCCAGAAGATGACGCCGTAGATCCCGGCGAGATCACGCTCG
>Ga0105249_10003826_pt1 | contig 12984 bp, 5 predicted proteins | sample KBSS44metaG_FD_81522 | JGI IMG/M metagenome (GOLD analysis project Ga0105249, IMG submission 81522) | Switchgrass rhizosphere microbial communities from Kellogg Biological Station, Michigan, USA - KBS S4-4 metaG | ecosystem: Host-associated > Plants > Roots > Rhizosphere > Soil | place... | reverse complement strand
GGTCGTCGAAGTCCGTGTCGCCGGCTTGCTGTTTGATCAGCCTGTGGATCTCCTTGGCCAGGTCCGTGCGCGCGTCGTCATCCATCGTCTCGGGGTCGGGCCCCGTCGCGAATTGGATCTCGTTGATCGCCACCGGCTGCCAATCGTCGAGTCCCGTCTCCTTCGATGTGACCGGCTGGAGCAGGACCGGGACGAGCGGGAAGTGATCGGCCACCGCGCGCCGCCACGTCAGGATCTGCGCTTCCTTCAGCACCCACTTCGACGCGACCGCATCCTTCGTGAAGAGCACCACACCGCCGTTGCACTCGGCGAGCCATTCGTCGAGGTTGGAGCGCCAACGGTCGCCGGGACGAATGTCGCTGTCCCACAGGACCTCGATGCCCGCTTGTGCCGCGAGGTGTGTGGCGATCGTGTCACGGAGTCGCCTGGATGCTTCTGTGTGGGAGCTGTGACTGATGAACAGTCTGAGTGTCATGATCCTCGCCCCCGGCCGACCCGCATGCCGGCCGCAGCCGAGTCGGTGCGAAGATGGTAATCGTTGACGGCGACTGGACGACGCACCTCGGGCCTCCTCGTGGTCCGTTCATAGATCGGGCGTCGTGGGTCAACGCAGAGCCACGCGCCATGAGCGGTCCGCCTCAGCCACGGCCCGCGCGCAGTCCCAGGGCGAGGTCGCCGACCCAGGCTGGTCCTCCACGGTCGACGATCGAGTCCAGGGTCTGCGCCGTCGTGTCGAGCATCCACGGCTCCGATGCGGCAGCCCGTGCGTCGGCGAGCGCAGCTCGAGCCGGGCCCTCGTCGCCGCCGAGCACTGCGAGCTCGAGCAAGGTGGCGTGGTCCCAGTAGTCGACGTTGCCGGCCGCGATCTTGCGTCGCACCGCGTATGTGACGACGGGGATGAGCTCGCCCAGCCTCGGATCTGCCGGGTTGGCAGCGTGGATGAGCTGCGCGGCGTTGATGCCCGGGTACGCGTCCCGCCAGTCAACCTCGAAGCCTCGGAGGTAGGTCGCGATCGCGAGCGTCCTGAAGCCGTGTGCGTCGTCGTCCCTGTGATCGGCGCGCGCAGCGAGGTACCGGTCCTTGTACACGCGGCCGAGGATTCCGCACGTTTCGGGCGATGCCCCACGCGCCTCGATCAACTCCTGGAGCACGCTCTCCGCCTCCTCATTGCGGTGTGCACGGTTGAGCGCCATGCCGAGCTGCTCACGCACCATCGTCTGGGAACGGATCGGGGCGGGCATCGACTCGATCAGTCGCACCACGTCGTTCCACGCCGACGCCGCGCGGAACGACAACATCAGGTCGATGAGGACAGCGGCATCGGCCGCGCCGACGTCGATCCCATCCTCGATCGCCCGCACCGCAGCGGCCTTCTCGTCGTCGATCTTCTTCGAGCGCGCTCGGGCCAGCGCCGCCTTGAGGTCGCTCGCTCCCAGCGCCCGGTCGCGGAAGGCGTCGGCCTTGCTGTCGGACAGCTCGGGCCAGTCGCCGATCAGTTGGTAGATCGGGCTGTCGACCGCGGGCGTGCGGGCGGCCTCCAGACCGGCGGTGACGGCGGCGATGAACGCCTTGGTCTTCGCGGTGCGCCCCGTTGACGACAGCTGGTACGCGAGGCCGCGCGCCGCTGCGACGTCGAACGGCAACCGCTCACCTTCCGCGAAGATGAGCAGCGTCGTGTGCGGACGAACGGCATGCCGCACACCGAGCTCGTAGAAGACGTTCGCGTTGGCGGTGGTGAGGTCGGCGATCGCGTAATCGCACAGGAGCAGCCGCTCGAACATCGGCTTGTGGATCAATCCACCGACCCACTCCTCGTCTGCCCGGATCGGCTCCATGCCGCCCGCTTCGACCGCTGGTCGGATCGCCTTCGAGTAGACCGAGTCGAAGTCGATCAGCCGTCCGGAGGCAGCCGGTTTCGATCCGAACGGCATGAGGACGAAGCACAGCGGCTTCACAACGGGTGCCTCCGTCGCTTGACGTCGACGAGGTGCGCGTCGATGAGGGTGGCGAGACCGTCGTCGTCGACCGCGAGATCCGGGACGAAACAGCGCTTCTTGCGGTCAACGTTCGTTCCGCCATAGATGTTTTTGCGGAGCGGTCCCACTGTTCCCCCTGCCGACGCCGTGATCAGAGCTCGTCCGTGGAGGGAGCGCACCGGCGCGGATCTCAATTGAAACACATCCGGACTGGTCCCATTGACGGTCGTTGGCGAGATGGATCGGCAGCGCCGCCGCGTCGCGTGAACAATCCCATTTTCGATGCCACGAGAACGTGTCACACTTTCGTTCTCGGCGGGCCCGCAACGCCTGCGCACTCGAGTGACCGCCGAGAGGGGGTGGAGTGATGAACCAACCCAGGCCGCCGGGCGCCCCCGGCTCACCCGTCGTCCCGCGAGCGAACGACGTCTACGCCGGGATGCGGCTCCTCTACGAGCCGGGCTTCGAGATGATCTTCCTCGAGCGGCGGACCATCTTGCAGCTCGGTCGCGTCGTCCTACCGTGTGTTCTCGTCGCATCGCTCACCGTGGTTGCAGCCAACGCAGTGGCGTGGTGGACCGGCGCGTTCGACGGTCGGTCGGACGGCGACGGACGGGCACTGATGTCAGCGATCAGCCTCGTCGCGTTCGGCGTCGGCTTCTTGCTGTGGAGCGTCCGGCGCCAACAGATCGGGATCGCCTCGTGGCAAGTGGTCGTGGACGGGCGCGGCTACGTCGCGGATGCGGCAGTGCGTGAGGCTCGGGCCGAACTCGATCGCCGCCTCTCGTCGGTGAGCGTCGACGTGTCCTACGTCCGGAAGCACGGACAATGGGCCGTGCGGATCCGCCTGCGGACCTTCCGCTGCTACGTCTCGATCTTCCCCTTCGGCTCCGACCTCTATGTCGGTTGGTCGATGCTCGAGGAGCCGAACTTCTGGAACGTCTTCGGAGGCTGGTTGGCCGACTGCCTTCGCGGGCGCACCTGGTTCGCGCGCGAGATGCGTTCGTACGCCCCGAAGGCCCTGCGAGACGTCGTGCACCTTGCCACCCGCGAAGCGGTCGCGACCGCCGCGGCGAGCGTGCCCACGGGACCGGAGCCGACGTGGACGCAGCCGGATGCGCCAATGGCCGCGCGTGCTCCGGTACCCGGGAGCGCGAGGCCTTCCTCGTTCTGAGACCATGGACGCAGCCGTCGGCGATCCGGGACACGTGCTCGTCGAGGCGACGAGCTCCGGCTGCTACGCCTGGTTCGGTGCCGAAGCGCGTCGGGTGCTGGCGCCGAGCGCATCTCACGATCGTCTCGACATCCGTTCGTTCGCAGACCGGCAGGTCCATCGCCTGCTCACCCGTGTGTTGCGCGATGACCTGTCGACGACCACCGACCTTCGATTCGCGCGTCACCCCGCGACGGTCGGCCTGCGCTCGGCGATCCTGTGCCGCGTCGACGGACCGGACGAACGCACGACTGCGGCGCACGCGGAGGACGCGCTCCGTTCGTTGGAGACGTGTGAACTTGCCGCCTTCGCGCCGCTCGACCGCAGCGGGCTCCTCGGCTGGATGTACGGGCTGCCGGACTCCCCGACGTGGGGATGGCTGGTCGAACGTCGGCTCGTTCACGCGGAGCCAGCGCTTCCCGACACGATGTGTGCGTTCAAGTCGGTCTCACCGACGGTCGACAGCTGGCATCGGCTGCTCGATGCGCTCATCGGGACACCCGATCCCACTGTGGTGAGCGTGAGGCTGACGCGCACGCGACCGATCGCGAGCGACTGGGACGAGGTCGAAGCGCTGGCGACGGCCTTCGAGGACCACGGCTTTGATCGATACCTCGACACCGGACTAGGTGAGAGGAACGTGCGCCGCATCGTCGGCTCACCGTTCGCGGCTGCGGCAAGCGCCGAGCTCCGGCGCATGCTCGAGCGATCAACGCAGTCCGCCATGAGGTACCGATTCGGGATCACCGTCGTCGGGATGGGCCGTCCGGCCGACGAGCTCGTCTCGCCGTTGGAGGAGCTCGTGCCGACAGCGAGGTCGGCGCCCGCGTTCTCACAATCAGCGCTGCGGGTGTGTGACGTGCGCAAGGAGGACCTGCGCGTGGTGGACGATCGCCAACGGTCGCTCGACTTGAATGATCTGCACCACCCGGCCCATGTGAGAGCACCGGGTGCTGTCGCGCGCTTCGTCGCCACCGTGGACGAGATGGAGGCGATGGCGCTGCTGCACGTGCCGAGGTTCGGCCCACCGCCGACGCCGGGCTTCTCGTCCGGCGACACTCCCGCTGCTGGCATCCCACGGGAGCCGTTCGTCTTCGTGTCGTACAGCCGAGCCGACGAGCCACTCGCCGGCGAGCTCGTCCGGGTGCTCCACGACTGGAACATGAACGTCTGGTGGGATCGCATGCTCGTGGCCGGCAGTCGCTGGGAGACGCAGCTCGAGGACGCGTTGCGCGACGGGCAGTGTCGAGCACTCGTGGTCGTGCTCACGGAGCGTGCCGTGCTCAGCGAGTGGGTGCGCAACGAGATCGACCAAGCGCTCCAGCATCGGCGCCCCGTGCTCCAAGTGCTCCTCCGACCATGTCCTCCCATCGTGAACCTGCAGTACGTGGATCTGGTGCACTGGCGCGGCAGCCGGTCCGACGACCGACTCGCGCGTCTCGAGCGCGATGTCCGACTCGTGACGCGGTGACGTCTCGCACAGACGATGTATCTGCCTCTGATGGGTGGACTCACCACAGACAACGCCGCGTGCGTTGACATAGGCTCCGCCGATGGCTGTCGTGTTCGTGAGCCACAGCACGAGCGACAAGCAGTTCGCGCTCCAAGTGGAAGGGGCGCTCGAGGCCGCCGGTCATACGGTGTTCGTCGATACCGACCACGAGGACGGCATCGCCCCCGGCGCGGACTGGCGCACTGAGTTGTTCTCGGCCGTGGGTTCGTGCAATGCCGTCGTGTTCTTGAACTCGCCACACTCTCAGGCATCGCAGTGGTGCCACACCGAATTGGCATTGGCGGCGGAGCATCGCAAGTGGGTGTATGCGGTCAATCTGACTGCAGACATCAGCCCGCATCCACTGCTGATGGACAGGCAGGGCATCCGTCTCGAGACCAATTTGGAAGACAGCCTCGAGAGGCTCGGCGCGACGTTGACCAAGGACTTCGCAGGTCTCAACGCCTCCAGCCATTGGGACACATCCAGGGGGCCCTACCCCGGTCTGCGTTCATTCGAGGCCGCCGACGCCGGTGTGTTCTTCGGTCGGGATGAGGCCGTCGGCGACGTGATCAAACGTCTCGAGGACCTGGAGATGACCGCGAACGGAAACCTGCTGGCTCTCATCGGGCCGTCGGGGAGCGGGAAGTCGTCGCTCGTCAAGGCCGGTGTCCTCCCGAGGCTGGCCGACCGCGGTGGCGTCTTGATCGTGGGCCCCTTCGAGCCTGGCAACTTCCCGACGGATCGTCTCGTGGCCGCCCTGAAGAACGCTGTGCCGGACGCGAACGAGTCGCTCGACGCCGCGGAGTTGCAGACCCTCGGGCTGTCGCGGGTTGTCGGACGGATGCTCGACGCGTCGCCCGAGTGCCGTCGTGCCCTGGTGGTGATCGACCAGATCGAATATCTGGGCACCGCCGATGCGCATGAGCGCGACCAGTTCGTGCTCATGCTCGATGGCGCGATGACCGAGGGTTCGAAGGTCACGTTGTTGTTGATCGCCCGCCAGGACCGCCTGGAGGACGTCCAACGGTTCGCACCCTTGGGTCGCTACATCACCGCGCCGGTGGCGGTGCTCCCGATCGACGTCGATGGTCTTCGGCTCGTCGTGGAGCAGCCGGCAGCGTTGGCACGCATGGTCGTGGATCCGGACCTCACCGACAAGATCATCGAGGATGCGACGGACCGGGGCAGCAGCGACGCCGGTCGTGCCCTGCCCCTGGTCGCCGAGACGCTCCGTGCGGTGTATGAGCTGGCGACCCGCAACGGTCGGCAGGAGATGACGGCGAAGGATTACGACGACGTGGGCGGTGTGAAGGGATCCATTCAGCGCTACGCCGAACAGGCCGAGGCGCAACTCGCCGGCGACGCTGCGGCGCTCGACGCGCTGCTGCCTCGCTTCGTCACGCTCGAGGACGACGAGCATCCGGCGATCGGTCGCCCGATCGCGCAGGGCCTTCTGGACGACGAGGAACGCCGACTGGTCGGTCGTCTGCAGGACGTCCGTCTGCTCGCCGGTGATGGCACGTCGGTTCGTATCGTGCACGACCGTCTGATCGAGGCCTGGCCGCGTTTGGCCAAAGCGGTCCAGGCACGACGGAAGGAGCTGTTGTTCCGAACGCAGCTCGAACGTCAGGCCGTCGAATGGGCGAAGGGTGACGGGACCGAGTTCCTGCTCGGCTCGGAGTCGACCGAGCAGGCGGAGGCGCTGCTCGCCGCGGACAGGAACGATGCCACCCCGGCAGTTGCGGAGTACGTCGCAGCGTCGCGTCATCAGCTGACTCGCGGGCGTCGTCGTCGCAATGCTGTGATCGGTGGGCTCACGGTGCTGATGATCGGTGCTTCCGCGCTCGCCGTCGTCGCGGTCCTCGGTTCGGTCAGGGCAAACGACAGCAAGCGCGATGCACAGCGGGCGACACGTGTCGCAGAGGCCCGTGATCTCACGGCGCGATCCACGACGGCTGACGATCCGTACGAAGCTGTGCTGCTGGCGATCGAAGCCGAGTCCTGGACTCCCGAACCGTTGCCCGAGGCGCGGATCGCATGGCTCAACGCCGAGACCCGACTCGGAAGGCAGCCCCTGCTGCGATCCGGTCGTCCCATCGGCACCGGCGACGGCCCCGTGGAAACCGTGGCCTGGAACCCGGCCGGCACGACCATCGCCGCCGGCAACGGAGATGGCACCTTGCGATTGTTCGACGCCACCACCCGCGCGCCGATCGGCGACGGGATGAAGACCGGCGCCATGGGCACCGTGGCAGTGGCGTGGAACCCGGCGAAGGCCGTCCTCGCCACCGGCAACCTCGACGGCACAGTGCGACTCTTCGACACGGCCACTCGCAGTCCCATCGGCGACCCCATCATCACCGGCAGCACCGGAACGGTGGCAGTGGCGTGGAACCCGGCGGGCACGATCCTCGCCACAGGGAACGAGGGCGATGGCACGTTGCGGTTGTTCGACGCGACCACCCGCAGTCCGATCGGTCACCCGATCCTCACCACCGGCAGCACCGGTACCGTGACAGTTGCGTGGAACCCAGCTGGCACGATCATCGCCACCGGTAACAAGAGCGATGGCACGCTGCGCTTGTTCGACGCGACCACCCAGGTCCCGGTCGGCGAACCCTTCGTCACCGGCCAGGGTCTCGGCGACATCGTGGTGGCCTGGAACCCGACGGGCTCGATGATCGCCGCCGCCAACAACAGCACCGGCACGTTGCAGTTGATCAATGCGGCGACGCTGACGCCGACGGCAGAGCCGATCAACATCGGGTTCCCCGGCATGGCACTGGCGTGGAACCCGGTCGGCACGGTGATCGCCGCTGGCAACGTCGATGGCACGTTGCAGTTCTTCGACACGACCCTGACCGCGATCGGCGACCCGATCGCCACCGGGACCGACAGCACCGACGCGGTGGCATGGAACCGGGCCGGCACGATGATCGCGACCGGCAACGGCGACGGATCGATGCAGCTGTTCGGCGAAGCTCGGAGCAACACGGCGGTCGTCGAGGTCACCGACACCGTGGCCATCGCGTGGAACGGCACCGGCACGGCGGTCGCCGCCATCGACGCCGGCGGCATGGTGCAGTTGATGGACGCGACCACGCATCTTCCGATCGGTGACCCGGTCGTGGACGACGGGGTGACGGCTGCCGCCTGGAACCCGGCGGGCACGATCATCGCCATCGGCACGAGCGACCACACGTGGCAACTGGTCGACGCGACGAGTCGCCAGCCGGTTGGTGACCCGGTCGACACCGCGGACACCTTCGTCTCGTCGATCGCGTGGAACCCGGCGGGCACGACGATCGCCACCGGGAACAGCGACGGCACCGCCCGGTTCTTCGACGCGACCACGTCGAGCCCGATCGGTCGCTCGATCGAGACCGGCGTGAACGGGACGGTGTCCGTCGGATGGAACCCGGCAGGAACGGTCGTCGCGACCGGCAACGACGATGGCACGGTGCGCTTCTTCGACGCGAAGACGCTGAACCCGATAGGTGACCCGATCAGCGTCGGCTTCCAGTTGCTGGGAGCAGTTGCGTGGAACCCGACGGGCACGGCGATCGCCGCTGCCAACAGCGACAACGAGGTGCGGGTGTTCGACGCGGCGACACATCGGCTGATCGGTGATCCGATCGACACCGGCGGAGGCTTCCCCACAGGAGTTGCGTGGAACCCTGCCGGCACGATCATCGCCACGGGTAACGAAGTTGGCGGCCTGCGACTCTTCGACGCGGCCACCCTGAGCCCGATCGGTGACCCCATCACGTCGAGCTACGGCACCTCGACGATTGCATGGAGCCCAACCGGCACGACCATCGCGACGGGCACCTTCGGTGGCCCGTTGCAGTTCTTCGACGCGATGACGGATGCGGACGCGTGCGCCTACCTCCGCACGGTGATGACCGCCGAGGAGGCGGATCTCGTGGTCGGCATCGACGGTGCGCGGTCGAACTGTGCGCGGGTCGGCGTGCCGGACCTCCCACCGATCCCGTTCCTCGATCTGTCGCTTCCATAACGGCTGCACGTGTCAGCCTTCGATGATCGACCGTCGGGCGATCGATCCGGCGTGAGCGCTCTGCAACAATGAACCGGCGACGCGTGGACTCGAGCACATCGAGGATCCGACCGATCGGAGGTGGTTCATGGAACTGATCGCTGGTGAGTCGGTCGTCATTGACGGCATCGTCATCCGACTCGGAGGCTCGCTATCACGTGTACACGTGACGGCCGGCAGCCCAACCTTGGCGGTCAGGGGAACCCGTGGCGACGACATCATGTCCGATCTCCTCGCGGGGTCGGGGCTACGCGTCAGCGCGTCGATCGACGTCGAACTCCGCGAGATCCCGGCGCGGACGCGAGGCGAAGCGATCACGATCGAGCAGTCGCAGCCTCGCATCATCCTGCAGGCGCCACCGCTCGGTCCAGATGAGTCCGGCCACGTCATGCTGGTCGAAGAAGACGGCGAACTGCGGTGGATCTTCGCCACGCCCGACTCGAACCTCTTCGTCGTCGACCTTGACGCAGACCAGGACGTCGGGCGAGGTCTGGTCGGCTGGGCGCTGCGCAAGGCGATCAAGTTCCTCGCAGTCAAGGCATTGAAGCCACTGGCCGGTCGGGCCCCGCGCTCGCTGGTGGCGTTGGCCGAGGAACGGCTCCGCCCTACTCGCGTTCGGACGTTCACCGCTGCGGACTTCCGGCAGGATGAGGGCACGGAACCTGCGCTGGCAGATCTCGCCAAAGGCCCCGCACTCCTGCTGATTCACGGGACGAACAGCCGCTCCAACGACGGTTTCGGTCGGTTCGACGAACGGTGGATCGCAGCGCTGAACACGCGCTACTCCGGTCGCGTCTTCGCGTTCGATCATCCGACGTTGTCGGTGTCACCGCAGGAGAACGCCGACCGCTTCGCCGCGTGGGTGCAGGAGCGTCTTGGCGCGACGGATGTGCTCCACCTCGACGTCTTGGCGCATTCACGTGGTGGCCTTGTTGCTCGCGAACTCGCGGAACGTCCGCGGGATCGCATTTCGGTGAGATCGATCGTGTTCGTCGCTACGCCGAACAACGGCACATCCCTGTGCGATGCACCGCACCTCGGCAGCTTGGTCGACACGTTGACGAACCTGGCAGCAGTCATTCCAGACAACCCCGTGACCGATGCGCTCGAGGTGATCTTCGAGTTGGTGAAGGAGATCGCGCTCGGCGTCATCTACGACTCGCTCCCCGGCATCAAGGCGATGAGCCCCACCAGTGCGTACCTCGCCGCGCTCAATCAGATCGGCCGTCCCCTCGACGTGCCGTACCGGGCGATCGCGGCGAACTTCGAACCGTTGAACTCGTCGGGCACCCTGCTCAAGCTGCGCAACCGCCTGCTCGACAAGGTGTTCGACGGTGCGATGAACGACCTGGTCGTTCCCACGCGGAGCGCGTACCTTCGCAACGAACGATTCGCGGTTCCGCCGGACCAGCGAGTCGTCTTCGACTCCAGCCTCGCCATCGATCACTCCGGCTTCTGGACCGTTCCCGAGACCCTCGCACGGTTGGACGATTGGCTCCGCGACGACTGGCCGGCCAGACCGCCCGCCGACGCGAACCCTGCCACCTCCGATCCGAACGCGGAGGTGGAGACGGCACTGGCCACTGCCGACAGCAGGAACCTCGCGGACGCTGTAGAGGTTCTCGCGCATCTTCCCGCCAAGTTCGCCGCAGTCGCGGATCAGATCGTCGGCGGCCCCGTGGCGCGGCCCCGCCTCGTCGACAAGCCGATCGGGGCGGTCGTCCTGCTCCCCGGAATCATGGGATCGCTGCTCGAATCGTCCGAAGGACGCATCTGGATCGCGCCGTGGACGCTCAGCCGCGGTGGGTTCGAACGGCTGATCCTTCCTGACCTCGGCGGGACTGTCTCGGCGAGCGGCCTCAACCCCACCTACGCGCCGCTCGCCGCGAGGTTGGCCCAGAAGTGGGATGTCCACCTGTTCCCGTTCGACTGGCGACAGAAGATCGTTGACTCCGCGGATGCCCTGGATCGGTTCATCACGACCTCCGTGATGCGTGGACGAACCGAGCGTCCTGTGCATCTGGTCGCGCACTCGATGGGCGGACTCGTCGCCAGGGCCTTCATCGGCCGTCATGCGGCCACGTGGAGGGCGATGGACGACGGACCGAAGCACGCGAGGGGCGGTCGACTGATCATGCTCGGCACGCCGAATCGTGGTTCGTACGCGATCCCGTTGGCGTTCGCCGGTGACGACATGATCGTCAAGGGAATCGCCGCGATCGACCGCGAGCACGACCGCGCTGCGATTCGTTCGATCCTCACCACGTTTCCGGGGATGTATCAGATGCTGCCGGCGCCGGCGCTCGACGTCGACGACGATCACGACGCCCTGTTCGATGTCGCCACATGGGGTGGCGCGCCGGTTGACCCCACGCTGTTGCTGGGGTCGCAGCAGTTCCACGTCGAGCTCGAAGCGAGCCATGCGAGCAGCTCGCCGGAGCGGATGGTGTACATCGCTGGGGACCGGCACATGACACCCGCCCGGATCCGGGTCGAGGCCGGCGTGCAGCATTTCGGTCGCAACGACGAGGGCGACGGTCGGGTGTTGCATCGCTCGGGCAAGCTGGACGACGTCGCGATGTACTACGTCGAGGCCAGTCACGGCGGACTCGTCAGCGACCCGACCGTGCTGGGGGCGATCGACGATCTGCTGCAGACAGGCACGAGCAAGGGACTCCGCACGGAACGCTTTCCCCGGCGGAGCCTCGAGGTCGGGATCGATGCCGACGACCGATCGACCTCGATCCCCGGCCGGTACGTGGATCCGGAGCCACGCGGACCGGTGGTGGTGACGAGAGGCGACAGCGCGGTCTCGACGCGCGGACCGCGCGAGATCGGCCAGGTGATGGCAGAGGCGACCTCTCTGTACCTGGGATCTCCAACGACGAGCGCGCTCGGTCGACGGCAGTTGCGTGTCACGGTCACCCACGCCAGCCTCGAGCAGGCGGCTCATCCCGTGATCGTCGGCCACTACCAAGGCATCCCGTTGGAGGGTGCCGAAGCCGTCCTCGACCGGCGGCTCGAACGAGCCCTGTCCCGACACCACGACATGGACGACTACCCCTCGCGCATCGGCGACGCACTGTTCGTCGAGTCGTTACGTCTGGAGCCACCTGGCGGCATCGTGATCGGCCTGGGGGAGTTCGGCGATCTGACCCGATCCCGGCTCACCCGCGCCGTGACGCGCGCCGCGGTCCAGCGCGTCCTACGCGCGATGGAACGTCCAGCCGACGAGCGGGGGCCGATCGGCATCTCGGCAGTGCTCGTCAGCACTCCGGGCAACTACGGGTTGACCATCGAGGCGGCGGTGGGGGCGCTCGTGGAGGGTGCGGCGCAGGCCATCATCGAGTTGGCGGAACGCCACGCTGGCGAACCCAATCTCGAGGAGCTCGAGATCATCGAACTGTATGGGGTGCGGGCGAGCCACGCTGTGATCAGCGCGAAGCGCGTCGCCTCGATGCTCTCGATGGACGTCCAACGTGCCATCGATCTGGTCCTCCCAGACCAGCTCACGATCGGCCGCGGCGGGCGTCCCGGCGTGCCGGTCGTGGATTCCTCGGGGGGCGCGTGGCCCCGGTTCGTCGTCGACCGGAAGTTGCCGCCGCGCTTGCCTGCGCCCCCAGACACCGACGACACGGACCCGTGTGGGGATGCCGTTGCGACGCCGCCCCCACGGCTACCGAGGCTCGAGTTCACACGGCTCGGCCGAGGCGCGCAGGTCGACCGTCTGAGCGTCGAATACGACTCGGTGAAGGTGAATCGGATGATCGCGGCTGCGGTGCGGAACCCCGATGCCGTCGACGAATCGTTCGCCCTGTTCGAGCTGTTGTTCCCACACGACGAGAAGCTCGAGATCGATGACACCGACAACCTGCAACTGCTGGTCGACGAGGACACCGCATCGATCCCGTGGGAGATGTTGTGCGGACGAGGCGACGGCCATGTCGCTCGCGCGCTCGCGATACGGACCGGAATGTTGCGGCAGTTGCGACCCGCGGCGGGAGCCGCTCCGGTCCGACGAACGGGACGCCCTCCGATCGGCAAGCGCGCATTGGTGATCGGCGACCCACCCGCAGGCCCAGAGGTGCCACGTCTGCCCGGCGCTCGGCGCGAAGCCATCGAGGTGGCTCGACTGCTCGCGGAAGCCGGGTACACGGTCGAGCAGGTCATCTTCCCGCAGGACGCAGATCCCGACAGCGGGTGGCTCCGGATCCAGACGGCGCTGGTGAAGCATCCGTACCGC
>Ga0105249_10003823_pt1 | contig 12995 bp, 12 predicted proteins | sample KBSS44metaG_FD_81522 | JGI IMG/M metagenome (GOLD analysis project Ga0105249, IMG submission 81522) | Switchgrass rhizosphere microbial communities from Kellogg Biological Station, Michigan, USA - KBS S4-4 metaG | ecosystem: Host-associated > Plants > Roots > Rhizosphere > Soil | place... | reverse complement strand
GATTGGAACGCGAGTGCCGTGTCCCTCGAGTTGCGCGACATGCGCTCTTCGAGGCTGGTGGTCTGTACCACGGAGACGCTGATGATCGTCAGCACAAGAAGCAGGACGAGGCTGATGAAGAGGACCACGCCGCGTTGGTGCGCGGGTCCGGTTGGAAATTTCGATATCCAAACCGACATGCGACTACACCGACGGCCGTGCGTTTCTGAGGAGGATCGTTTCGCTCATGGTGCGGCGCAGTGGCGCACTGTTCTCCACCACGTCGACGCTGCTCACGGTGAGCGTTACGCGCAGCGCAACGATCTGGAGCGGATCGGGCACCAGGTCGAATGGCACGTAACGGCCGATGTTCGTCTGGTTGTCACCCAACGTTGTGTCGATACCGGCGAGTACCTGCATGTCGTCGATCCCCGAGACGAGTTCGACGGGAGCGGTGGTGCCGGCGCGTCGCCACAGCGACAGCGGCGCGGCGCCGCGATTGTTGACGCCGGCGCCCGGCGCGATGAAGAAGATGGTCGTCTCGACGACGCCAAGCGTCGCGTCTTCGGCATACGAACGGCCTAGGAACGACAGCGTCGCGGGAATCGGCCCCGTCGGCGAGTCGATGACGGTTGCGTTCTCGTACGGATCGCCGAGCGCCGACGTGCCGTGCAACATGGTCGCCTGGTTGCCTGCGACCACGAGGCCGGTCACGCGAAACACCGCGGCCTGTTGACAGTCGGCGACCACGACGACGTCGCCTGTGGCGAACCCGGAATTGCCACCAGGCGCCGCCACCACAGGATCGCCCAGTGGCTGCAGAACCTGACGCAGCGGCGCTTCGGGCGCGCGCACCCGTCGCACCACGAGCACGTCCGTGCCTCGTTGAATCACCGTCGTGTCGACACCCTTGCCGGGGGCGTACGTGTTCGTCGAGAGTGCCCCTTCGGTGCGCCGCAACGCGGACAGGGACGGTGACCAAGTCCCGTCGGCCTTGCCGTCGTAGCCGAGGACCGGCGTGGTTACGTCGAACTCGTAGAGCATCGGCCACGTGCCGCGCAGCTGTTTCACGACGTTTTCGCGCTCAGGACCGCAGCCGTAGAACCCGGAGGACCGGGTCTGTTCCTTGATGAAGTCGAACGCGAACCGGCCGCTTTCCTGCAGACGCGACTGCGCATTCAGCAGCGAGTAAGTGCGGTCGTTCGCAGTGAACAGCTGCACGATGCCGAGGATGACGACGGTGCCGAGCGTCAGCGCAATCATCAGTTCGATGATCGAAAAGCCGCGCGCGGAATGGGGTGTGCGGATCGTGCTCATCGTCGGCTCTCGAACGAAATCGTCGTCGGGATCGACACGTTCTGCTCCTGCCAAGTGACCGTCACGGTCACGAGTCCGGTCGCTGCATTCACGGCGATCGAACCGTCGCCGCTCGGCAGGCCCGGTTGGTTGGCCGTCGGCGCCAGCACCGCCGCCGCGCGCAGCCCGGCGCACACGGCATCGCTGTTGTAAGTTCCGAGCGAGCACTTCCACGACGCCTGATCGAACGACGCCATCTGTGCTTCGCTACAGACGCCACCCAGACAGTTCGGCGTAGCCGGCGGCGGGCTGCCGAGATTCAGGCCGCCATAATTGCCGTTCGGATTGGCACGGATCCGGTCCATGATGTCGTACGCGAGCTGCACTGCCTCGCTGCGCAGCACCGCACCGCGGTTGTGCTGCAGGCTGATCAGCTGCAGCCCGGTCGCGCCGAGCACGCCGATGCCCACCACGAGTACTGCGACGAGCAACTCGATCATCGAAAAACCTTGCAGTTGGCGCATCCGCATCATGGGCAAACCAGTTCCTGGGACGAGACCCGTCCGATGAGGCTGATGTCGACGCGTCGACCGCGATCGACCGTCGGGTCGCAGAGATCGACGGCACCGGCGCCGGCGCCTACCAGCAGTCCGCGCCCGTCGAATGTCAGCGAAGCGAGTGAATCCAGGGCGCCGTTGGCGTTGAGCGTGTTGTTGCCAATGGCAACGAAGGTACGCAGCGGAGCGCCGCAGTTGCCCGGATTCCCGGCCACCACGCAGTACCCCTTACCCCATTCGTTGGCGACATCGGAGGCGTCCATCGACTGCAACGAGACGCGCGCGCTGCGCCGTATGGCTTCACTGCGTGCATATTGCACGCCGACTAGGAAATCGTTCACTTGCGCGGTCAGCGTGCGTTGCGCAACGAAGGTGTTGAACGCCGGCAGCGCAAGTCCGATCAGCACCCCTGCAATAGCCAGTGTGACCATGAGTTCGATGACCGTGAAGCCGCGCTGCCGCGCGGGTCGCGAATCGCCTTGGACTGCAAGTCGTTTCATATCCCTCGCCACTCATTCGATGCCCGGTTGAGAACCGGCATCGCTACTGCCCATGACGGGTCGCGAGCCAGTCTATGAAAGCGTCGGCGCGATGAAAGCAAACGCCGATGAATGGAAGGTTTCTGACGGATGAGCGGTGTAACGCGAATGTAGCCTCGGACGGGTTTCCCTAACGGGTCCCCTGCCTAGCGTCCCCAAATCAGTGCGACCAGGCGTTTCGTTCACGTGGGTGTTGCGCGAATCGTGAACGCGTTCGCATTTGCGGCGGTTGTTACAATCGAATAAATCGTTGTTGTCGGGGACATCGCCGATACGAAGTTGCGCGCCACGGCGCAATACGCGCCATGCGGGTCGTTGGGAGTCCTGCTTCCTGAGACGCGCTCAGTATTGCTGCGGGACTTTACCCGGCGCGAGTTCCTTCACTTCGATGATCTGTCGTTGTCCCGACTCGATGTAGCGCTGCACCAGGATCGAGACGTTCATGCCGGGCGTGATCATCGTGAATGCGCCGTAACTGCCTCCGAGCTGGATATTGGCGTCGATTGCAACACCGTAAGAGACGCCACCAACCACCATCTTGTTAGCGGGGTAGTCGACCGACTCGACAGGCCCTTGCCGCGACTCGATTCGAAAGTCGTCCGCATTGGCCAACTGGGCGACCGGAATCGCCCCTGCCAGCACCAGTGCGCGCACGCACGTGCGCACGAGTTTGCCGAACTGCCTCGATCCGCTACTCATGGATTCCTCCTCAGTTCGCGTTCTCGAGTTCCCGCCACGACAGACGGCCCGTCTTCACATCTTCCGCACCGGCGACCCGGATGGAGATCTGCTGGTCACCGCCGGAGAGGAACAGGAAGTCGGCGTCGCCCGTACCCAACAGCAGCGACGGGTCGACCAACTGGCCGTTCAGGTCGTCGGTGCTGAACAGGATACCCGCCACGTATTCCTGGCCACCCACCGTCACGAAGTCTGCACCGTCGATCACGCCGTCGTTGTTGAGGTCGAGAATCGTCCGTGTCGGGTTGCCGCCGGTCAGCGCATCGATCGGGAACGTAGACCCCGGCGGAGACCGCAGACAGGTGTTCGCATCCCGCGGAATGGCCGTCGTGACCAACAGCGAACTGCCGCGCGGAACGAAGCGTCGGATCGCGCGTTCGCCGGGGAACTGTGGTGCCGGCGGAGCGGCCCCATCCAGATCGCCGTTCGGATTGCCTTGCAACGTGAGCAGCGGTCGCGTCATCGCCAGATCGAAGTACCATCCGTAGACACCCGGAACGGCGCCCGCATCAGGCATGTAATTGACCGGATTCGCCGAGACGATTCGCAGCTTCTCGAACACGGTGCCCGTTTCGTCGACGACGTTGGTCACGGTCTGTCGCACGAGGCGTGTCGCCTTGCCATCGCTGTTGGCAGTCGCAGGTGCGATTTCGCCGCGATCCCAGATCCCATACACCGACTGAATCTCCGTCGAAACGCCATCCGTTTCGGTGATGTAGCTTCCGGTACCCACGATGACGATGAAGCCGGGCAGCGTCGGATGCTTGAACACGTACGGCTGCGTCGTGATCGGCTGCCGTGTCGTGACCGCGCCCGTTGTGTAGGTTGCCTGGAACAGCTTCGTCGCTTTCCAGGTCGCCGGGTCGCCACCCGAGATGTCGAATCGATACAGGTTGCCGAACAGGTCGCCGGCGTACGCGATGTCCGCGGTACCGTTCAAATCTGTGTCGACCAACGTCGGCGTACCAAGACCGTTCGGCGAGCCCGCCAATGCGTCGGGCGGAAGCGTCACGCCTTCGCCGGTGTCGACCTTCGAGACGTCACCCGCCTGCCAGCCGTCCAGGCCATTCTCGAGCGGCAGCACGAACAGCTTCGCAATACCCGCCGTACTGTTGTAGCCATTGCCGAAAACCGCCGCCCACTTTTTCTGCGCGGGCGTGCCGCCGTCGCTGGCGTTCGTCATGACGATCTGCGCGGGGCTGTATGTATAGCCAAGATCCTTGATCGGTTGCCCGCCAAGATCGACGAGCGCGCCAACGGCGCCACCGAGGGGCATGCCGAGCGAGTCGACTGGATACGAATCATCCTGGTCGGTGAACTCCCACAATACAGTGTTGGTCGCAATCACCTCGGAGGTGTAGTCCGCTGCCGGCGTCGATATGTTCAGCGCGTAATAGCCCTTGCCGCCGCCGCCCAGACCACCGACCAGTATCGTAGCCCAGTCCTTCGTGATCGAACCTTTGTGAGGCGGCATGAACACGTCTTCGACCGACGGGCTAACGTCGACGAAGAATCGGTGCGCATACCCCAGCGACGTGAGCTGGTCGAGGTCATTCTTGAATCGCTGCGACCCATCGATCAGCTTGTTCGGTACAAATCCGATCCGCTCGGTCCCAGTGTCCGCATTGAAGCCGTGCATCATGCCGTCGTTGGCGGCGACGTACACCAACGGCTCGCGCGCCGCTTGAGCGTCCTTGAACGCCGAGTACAGGCTCGTCGTCGGAAACGGCGGCTGGTCGCGCCGAAGACCGCGCGGACCACCGACGAATTGCGGCCCGGAGTGCACGATGTCGCCGAGCAACCCATCGAATTGCGGCCGCGCGCGGAGTGTACCAAGCGGTTCTTCCAAGCTCCGGTCGCCGCGAATCCAGTTCAGCTCGTCCGCATCGAGAATCAGTTTCTGATTCGCGTTGAGATTGCCAAACCGAAACGGAATACCCGCGTCGGCAACGCGATCGTACGTCACGATCACACGATCGTTCGGCGTCCGCGTGTCGAGCAGTGGTGCGGCGTGCCACTTCGGATTCGCTTCATCCACCACGCCAGTGGCGGAATCCACATTCAACGCGCGCAGGTCACCCGTGTTGTATTTGAGGTTGAAGAAGGCGCGGAACTCCACCGTTTGCTCGCGCAGCGCGGTCGAGTTGAACGCCACGGAACTCACCGACACCGCGCCGTTCGAGAACTCCTGGAAAGCGCTCTGCAACGCCTGCGACAACATGACAGGGTCGTTCGCCTTCAGAAACTCACCGCGTCCGTTGACCGCTGCGTGCAACATGTCGTCGACCTTTGCGAGGCCGTCGTTGAACGGATCGCCCCACGCAAACGGAACCTTATAGTCGACGGGGATCGTCGACTTGTCGACCAGACCTTCCAATCCAATCGCTACCGTGTAGGTCTTCATGTGTTGGTGCATCAGCTCACCATTGCCGGTGAACGCGGCGGACGGTGCGCCCAAGGTGTCTCGTTGGGTCGTCGGCACACCGTTCGCGAGGCTCGCAAACAGATCGCGTTCGTAGTAGTACATCGCCACGTCGGCCAGCGTGCCGGCAATCGTGTCGGCGTACTTGCCTCCGTCGAATTGCGTATTGCGATCGCCGTCGTTGTTCGCGGCAGCGTCCCCGTTCGAAGCCGTGCTGAACGACTCGTTCCACGTGCCGTCCGAGAACAGCAACGCGAAGTTGTTCTGGCACTGACCTTCCGGAGACGGCAGCACGGGACACCTCGCGTCGCCGGGAATCGTGTTCGGACTACCAAACGAACCGCCGGAACGACACTCGAAGTACTTGCCGGCCTTGTCGAGTGCAACGCGCAACGGCGTGCCGTTGTTCGAATCGATCTTGTAGATCTGATTCATCATTGCTTTCTTGTTCCCGACGCGATTCGACGCATTCATCGGTGCAACTGGCAGCCGCTCGTTTGCATCGTTCAGCACGACATAACCGAGGCGGATGTTCGTCACGTCGGAAACGGTCCTCCCCAATGCCGCTTTCGCGGTGTACTCGCGGCTGCGGTAATACGTGAACCAGTTGGCGTAGTTTTGGATTTCCTGCGCATACGTACACGTGTTCGCATTGCCGTCGTCGACCGCACAGTCGGCGCGGGCCGGTCCACCGGCGTAGGTCGTCCCGTCGTCTCTGATCTCAACCAGGGTATGCGGCGCGTCCCAAGCCGGGCGACCCGTCACCATCGTCGTGTAGTAACGCGGAAGGTAGACGTCGTTGTTGCTCAGGTTCCTCGAAGATCCCGATGTGCCATTTACGATCGGCACGTTGTTCGAGACGTAGGTGATCGGCGTCGTCAGATTGATCGTCTGAATGACCGCATCGTACGGATCGAGCGGCGCCGCGGTCGGCGACACGTTCGGGAACTCGACGTTGTTCCTGTTCAGTCCGATCCAAGGCAAGTACCGCACCTGCGGGTTGTAGTAGACCGTGTTGTACTGTGAGTTCCAGGCGCGCCACGTGCCGTAGTTGTTGGTTGAGAACGCCGGGTCGGCCGCGAGCGCTTCCTCCGTTGGAAGAATCGACGAATTGCCATACACGTTGGTGGTCAACGGCACGAGGTATTGATATGCCGTTGTCGCTGTGCCGACCCTCCCGTCCTTGATGCCGGCGTTGGTCAACCAGAACTCGCCTTCAGCGCCGTCCGTCATGACGGCCCAGTCCATGCTTCCGGAGTCGTCCATGATGACGAGCACGTTCGCCTCCGAGCTTATTGCGTCTTCGAGCGGGATATTCGCCAGGTTGAAGTTGAATTCCACTTCACCGGCCGGCGGCGGCGGCGGTGGCGGCGGCGCCGCCGTCACATTGACGATTACGTTGATCGGACCCGACGTCGTGACACCGTCATACAGACGGATGACGAACGAATCGGTGCCGACGAACGTAACGTCCGGCGTGTACAGGAACGCACCGTCCGGCTGAACACCGAGCGTTGTGCCCGCATAACCCATACCGAGCGAGGCTGGCGCGGTGTCCTGAATTACACCGATCGGATCGGTGTCCGCGTCGAACCCGTGACTCGCGATGCCGCCCTCAGCCAGAATATCGAGGAAACCGCCTTGAACGACGGTGTAGCTGACCGTGCTCGATGGCACCGGCGCGTCGTTCACCGGATTGACAGTGACGGTGACAGTAGCCGTCGACTTTTCGCCATCGACGTCCTGAATCGTGTAGCTGAAGTGATCGGTGCCGTTGAAATCCTGCTTTGGCGTGTATTCGATGCTGGTTCCGTTGATGACCAGCGAACCGTTCGGCAGCGTGACGCTCGTGCCGGTTGCGTCGAGCAACGTCGTCGGCGTCGATTCGGAGCTGTTCGCGTACGAAATGCCACCGATGGTTACCGTGGTGCCGGCGCTGATGATTCTGGTTGGATCGTCGCCGTGCGTGTCGTTGGCGAGCACATTGACGCTGAGCATTCCCGCGTCTTCGATTATGGTCACCGAGTCATTGGCAGCGATCGGAGTGTCGTCGACCGCATCCACTGTGACGCTGAACGAGTCGTCGACAAAAGCGCCCGCCACATCCGCGGCGCGTATCGTCAGGTTCGCCAGGCCGTTCATGTTCGGCGGGAACGTAAGTGTCAGGTTCTGGCCGACGACCGCGGTCGTGACCAGCGCAGTGTTGTCGTTGGACATCACGGTATACGTCAGGGCGTCGCCATTGATCGCAACATCGACGTCGCCGAAGTAACTGCTCAGGTCCAGCACGATCGGCGCTGAATCCTCAGGCGGTTTCAGATCGGGAATGGGCGTGACAACCGTCGGTAAATCGTTCACCGCTGTGACGTCGATGACAACGTTCCCATCCGGGCTGTCCGCGGTGCCGTCGTTGACCGTAAAGGTGAAGCTGTCCTGGCCGTTGAAGTCGGCGGCCGGCTTGTACGTCAGGGCCGGCGCGACGCCGGTCAGTGTGCCGTTCCCCGGCGTACCAACGGTGAAAGTGAGCGGCTCGCTCTCGGGATCCGATCCAGACAGCGTGACCGAAAGAGGAGAATCCTCCGGTGCGGTCAGTGCCTGATCGTCCGCCGTCGGCGGCAGGGCATATGCAGGCTGTCCAAAAGCCAAGCAGGCGAACAGCACCAGCGCTGCGCCAATCATGTCCTGCCCAACTCTGCAAAGGCGAAACATCACGACCCTCCTGGTGCAACTGCCGTCAGTCGCATCGGTCACTCTAGAAAATCAGGCCGAATGTGCTTTGCAGCAGTACTCGAGCATTAGTCGTTCCACCGACGCCGCGCGCGGTAATGCGGAAAATCTCTATTCGATCGAACAGCGCGGAATATGAGCTGCCCTGCAGATAGGGGTTGTCGGTGCGCTGAACGCTTGCAACCCACTCGATGATGTAGCGCGGTTGCTCGGCAACGCCCGCGATGGTGTTCGCGGGAATGGCTACGCTGTTTGCACCGGTCCAGATGTTCGCCTGTTCCCAACGCTCGGTTTGTGCGTAGTCGGAGGCCTTCCAGAGGCCGTTGTTTCCGCCCGGAGGGAACAGCGCGGTCGAGTTGACGTTGTTCCGCAGAAACGTCTCGCCGGAGCGCAGCGCAACTTCCGCGGCTTCGAACGCCAGCACGCTGTCGTGGGTGTTGCGCGCCATCCGCTCCTCCATGCTCGTCGTCTGTACCGCCGAGACACCGATGATCGTCAGCACCAGCAACAGAACCAGGCTGATGAAAAGGGCAACGCCTCGCTGGTTTTTCATGATGCGATCACCTAGTTCCTGAAGGTGATGGTCTGGCTGAACGTGCGTGTCAGCGGCGAACCGGTGTCGCTGACGACGTCGACACTGTTCGCGGTTACCGACAATCGCAGCGCACGGATCACGTCGGCGCCGACCTGATCGAACGTGACATACCTGTTCGCAGACGCAATGTTGTCGTTGGGAAACTTGTCGACACCGAATCGAACGCGCAGATTCTCGATCCCCTGAATCAGTTCGACCGGCGCGTCCTCGCTCGTCTTGCGCCACAGCGACCATGGCGTCTGATTGCGGTTGTTGGTGCCGGTACCTTGCGCGACGTAGTAGATGTCGGTCATCACGCGGCCCACGCTCGCGCCTTGCGCACTGTTCGCTTCCCCGTACGCAATCCCGGTCGGCGACAGCGTCGCGAGCGGCGCGTTCTGATACAGACCCAGGCCAATCGCCGGCGCGGTATCGCGTACCAACGTCGCAGTCGCGCCTGCGACGTTGACATTGGCGAGGCGAAATACGGTGGCCTGTTCACAGTTGTTGATGGCCACGAAATTGCCCGCTGCAAACTCGAATCCGCCGGCGGGTACTTCCACGGTCGGATTCGTATCCGCCTGTACGACCGCGGCAATACGTGCGCCTGGAATCTGCACGTGTCGCAATACAAGGATGTCGCTCAACTGCTGCAACTTGGTGATGTCCACGCCGTTTGCTGCGATGTAACCAACGACGGAGCCAAGGCGCGGCAGCGTCGTCAGGGCGGGTATCCAATCGTTGACGGTATTTCCTGCAGCAGTGCCGTGAAACGCCTGAATCGGCGTCGTGATGTCGAATTCGAAGATCTGGCTCCACGCGCCGTTCAGCGTTTTGTAGATCTTTCCTTGTTCCGGGTCGCAGCCAAAGTATCCTGCGGCGCGTGCCGACCGGCTGATGAAGTCGACTGCGAAGCGCGCGTTCTCCTGCATCCGCGACTGGCCGTTCAGCAGCGTGTACGTCTGGTTGTTGCCGACGAACAGCGCGACGATACCTGCGGTGACAACGACGCCGAGCGCCAGCGCCAGCAACAGTTCGATCAACGAAAAACCCGATGCACGTTTCATGTCATCCCTGGCTGTCGATGGAGATCGACGTCGGATTGGGCTGATTGGCCTCCTGCCATTGCACGGTAATCGTCACGATGCCGGTTCCGGCGTTGGCTCGAATCTGACCATCGCCGCTCGGAAGGCCCGGCTGATTCGCTGCGAGCGGGAGAATGACGCCATCCCGCAACACCGCGCAGTTGGCATCTTCGTTCCACAATCCCAACGAACACTTCCACACCGACTCGTCGAACGTGACCATTTGCGGCTGCGTACAATCCACGGTGTGACAGTTCATGGCGACCGCCGGCGGTGTGCCCAGATTCAAGGGGGCGTAGTTAGCGCCTGGATTGGCGCGCACCCGGTCGAGCATGTCGTACGCCAACTGCACCGCTTCGGCACGCACGAGCGCGCCGCGGTTGTTCTGCAGACTCACCATTTGCAGACCGGTGATGCCCAGTATGCCGATACCCATCACGAGCACCGCGACCAGCAACTCGATCATCGAGAATCCGTGTGCGCTTCTCATGTTGATCATGGGTTGCAGTCCAAAGTGGCCACCGGTGGTTCGCGCGACGAAACACGCCCGATCTCGCTGATGGAAATCTCGCGACCGGTGTGCTCGCGCGGGTTGCACAGATTGAAGGTGCCGGCAACGGCAGGAGGCAGCAGCAGGCCGCGCGAGTTGAACGACAGCGTCGCGACGCCGTCGAGCCCGCCCGCAGCGTCGAGCGTATTCTCCCCGAGCGCCATGAAGTCGCGCAGCTCGGTTCCGTCGTTGGGGCACGCACCGGGCGTTCCGACGACGACGCACCAACCCGGACCCCACTCGTTGGCCGCGGCCGCCGGATTGACCGCCTGGACAGATACCGTGGTGCCGCGGCGGCCCGCTTCGCTGCGCGCGTACTGCACCGCGACCAGAAAGTCGTTCACCTGCGTCGTCAGCGTTCGCTGCGCGACAAACGCGTTGAAAGCAGGGACTGCAAGCCCCATCAGAACCGCCGCAATGCCCAGCGTGACCATGAGTTCGATAACCGTGAAGCCGCGCTGCCACGCGGTTCGCGATTCGAATGACATTGATGTTGCTTTCATATCCTCGTCACTCATTCGATGGTCGGTTGAGAACCGCCATCTACTGCCCATGACGGGGCGCGCGCCAGCCTATGGAAGCCTCGCGCAATCAACACGAACGCAGATGAATGGAAGGTTCCTGACGGATGAGAGTAACGGGAATGTTGCGTCGGATAGGTTCCCTAACCGGCCCCTGCCGAGCGTCCCCCAATCAGTGTTACCACCTCGTTTCGTCTGTGTCCTTGAAGTCCCCATTGTCGGTCCTGTCCCACCGTTGCGCCCCGGTCGCATCGATTTCGAGCATGCCGTTCCCCGTGGCGGGCGCCGCCGTCGGCGTCGCGCGAATCGTGAACGTGTTCGCATCGGCCGCCGTGACTGCGATCGAATACACCGTCGTCGTCGGTACGCAGATGTTCGCCGTTACCGCCCCCGTGTCCGCGCCGCCGACGTGCCCCCCATAGGTGAACGTGGTGCTGGCGAGCCGTTCGAGACTCTGCGCGCACAGCATCAGATCCTTTTCGGCGTTCGTCCTTTGGGTACGAACGCTGTATTCCCGATATATAGGTACAGCCACCGCCGAAATGATCGCCATGATCGCAAGCGCCACCAGGAGCTCGATCAGCGTGAATCCGCGAGTTCGCATGCGTTCTGCCTATTGTTCGCCCCTGCCGACTCTATCGATGCGCCGCTGGTCGCCCAACCGGAGTCCGCCGAACGGTCTGAATCGACCGATGAGCGGAAGCCGCGCCAGACCGGCGCATCAATGCGGGATCGGCTCGACCTTCAGGATCGAGACGTCGAAAATCAGATTCTTGCCGGCTAACGGATGGTTGAAGTCGACCACTACGAGGTCGCCCTCGACCGACCGAACGACGCCTGGCAACTGTCCTCCCGGCCCCGCAAACGAAACCACCAGGCCGGGTTCAGGTACTACCGCCGACGAAAACTGGGCGATCGGCATGAAGCGCAGGTTTTCCTCGCGCTGCTCGCCGAAGCCGTCCGCAGCGGCGATGTGCAGTTGCTCATCGGCACCCGCCGAAAGGCCGAACAGCGCCCGCTCAAACCCAGGCAGCACGCTTCCGTCACCGACCGTGAAGGTCGCCGCGCGTGACCGCCGGGTGGAATCGACCTCCTCGCCGCTCTCCAGCAGGATGGAGAAATGGAGCGTCACACGGGTGCCGGGACCAACCGCGGTCATCGGGTGTCAGGTGGTCCGCGCCGCGCGCTCGCGGCGTGAGTCGCGCAACATGGAGGCGATCCACAGCACCGCGCCGATCGAGATCGCCGAGTCCGCCACGTTGAACGCCGGAAAATAGTGATCGCCGTAGTGCGCCAAAGCGAAGTCGACTACGTAGCCGTGCACCGCCCGATCCCAGAGGTTACCGAGCGCCCCGCCGAGTACGAACCCGTAGGCCCAACCCGTCAGTTTGTCGCTGGCCGGCAGGCGGCGAATTTCGATCACCAGGTAGATCGAGAATGCGATTGCCAGCCCAACGAGCATCCAACGCTGCCAACCGCTCTGCGTGGCGAGAAAGCTGAACGCCGCGCCTTCGTTGTGCAACCGCACCCAGCTGAAGACCGGTAACATCGGCACTTCCTGGCCCAACGCCAATGTGCTGTTGACGATGCCTTTCGTAACGCGGTCGAGCACCCATACGGCGCCAGCCAACGCAACCCACTTAGCCATTCGATCTCCCGAACCACGCCTGCGCCTCTGTAATGTCGGCAGCAATCTGAGTCTTCAGCGCATCGAGCGACGCGAACTGGCGTTCATCCCGCAACTTGTGCCTGAAGTTGACGGTCAGCAAGCGCCCGTAGATGTCGCCCGCGAAATCGAACAGGTGCACTTCCAGCAGCGGTTCCTTTCCGCCGATCGTCGGTCGAATACCGACGTTGGCAATGCCTTCGTACGTGCGATCCAGTCCGCTCGCGGTGACCGCGAACACGCCCTCGAGCGGCGCACGATACCGATTGAGGCGAATGTTCGCCGTCGGTACGCCGAGTTGCCGACCGAGCTGTCGACCGTAGATCACGTGCCCCATGATG
>Ga0105249_10003821_pt1 | contig 12998 bp, 12 predicted proteins | sample KBSS44metaG_FD_81522 | JGI IMG/M metagenome (GOLD analysis project Ga0105249, IMG submission 81522) | Switchgrass rhizosphere microbial communities from Kellogg Biological Station, Michigan, USA - KBS S4-4 metaG | ecosystem: Host-associated > Plants > Roots > Rhizosphere > Soil | place... | reverse complement strand
TCTGCTACTTATTTCCGCAGTTACCAATTGGCTTATGAAGTTGCAAAAAAAGCAGAACGCTGTTTCCGCTATGAATTAGGACTTGACGACACTTCATCTTCTTATATCAATTTTGGTTATTGGGATAGTTTAAAGAAAGGATTGCTGGCAGGTGAATTGCTTTCACATGATCTTCGCAAATTAGAAATCGCATACTTAGATCAGAATAAACGTGAGCTGGAATTGGTGAAGCATGTTTCTTTATCACAATTGGACCCGGTAGCATTAATGAAATTGAAAACAACAGGTGAATGCTGGATCAATTTGCCCGAAGAGCTATTTGATATGGATTACCCGGGTCATTACATGCGTCGCATTAAATCAGTATCGCTGACCATTCCGTGTATTACAGGTCCCTACACAACAGTGAGCTGTAAGTTAACGATGACAAAGAACTCACTTCGTAAAAGCGCTGTTGCAGGAACTGAGTACTCACGCAAGTTATCGAATGGCATTCCAACTGATGATCCCCGTTTCAGGGATTCTGTTGGTTCGCTTCAATCCATTGCTACCAGCAGTGCACAAAACGATAGTGGCTTGTTCGAATTAAATTTCCGGGATGAACGTTATTTGCCGTTTGAAGGAGCCGGCGCCATCAGTTTGTGGCATTTGGAATTACCTGCTGCAGTAAGACAGTTTGATTACGAAACAATTTCTGATGTTATCATTCATCTCAAATACACTGCACGTGATGGAGGAGATGTTTTGAAAGCAAGTGCTGCAACAAGCCTGAACACTAAGATCAACCAAATGCTCGTTTCAATAAAAGATACTGGTTTAATGCGCATCTTTAGTGCAAAGAATGATCTGCCAACAGAGTGGTACCGTTTTTTGCATCCGGTAAATTCAACAGATGACCAGGTGTTAACGCTGAATCTCGATCAGAACCGCTTTCCATTATTTACGCAGGGCAAAACAGTAAAAATTATATCGGTTGAATTGATTGCGGATAGCGGTGCAGCAATAAATAATCTCCAGGTTATAGCACCGGCATCATCCGCATCAACGGTAAATCTTGTTGCAGGCAGTTACGGAAGCTGGGTAAATGGAAAAGCAGACTATTCCAGTGCCAAAAAGGATAAAGGAACCTGGTTAATTAAAAACCCGGTAGCTAATCCGCGATTAACTGATGGTACTGTGACCGGTACGGCTATTAAAGTGGATAATATGGCTATCATTATTCGTTATGAAGTATCGTAAAAAGAAAAATAAATGCAAGTATAAAGCGTCAAAAATCATGATATAAATCTGACCGCATTGGACCATAGATACATTAGGGTTACAGAATCATTCTGATAGCTGGATTCCCGGTGTATCTATGTTCCCGGTGTGGTAAAAAATCCATATAAAAAAACTTTACAACTAAGTTTTAATAGCAGACAGTTTTGCTGTCATTCACTTGTCCGGGAATACAAGTCATACATCTATATGCCCCGAACGCCGGATTGTATACCAGGGAGGTTCCATGGATCATTAAGTCACGCATTATAAAATAGGGAAGAACAAAACCATAAATAGGGTGCGACTCTTATATGTGATCGATTTGTGTTTTTAAATTTTGTGGCCACTATTCACACTAAAATTATTTATATGAAAAAATTTGTTATTGAAAGGAATTTTCCCGGCGCCGCAAACATGTCTCCCGAAGAACTGCAGGCACTTTCAAAAGCCTCTAATGATGTCATTGAAAAAATGGATACTCCATATACCTGGGTGCAATCATACATTGCCGGTGATAAGATATATTGTGTTCATATTGCAGAAAGCGAAGATGCAATTCGTGAACATGCAAAGTTGGGTAAGTTCCCCATCAATACAATTTCTGAAGTAAAGACGATCATTGACCCAACAACTGGTAATCCCTTACCGGCGGCTTAACGGCGGTTAGTAATATAATAAAGATTTTACCCCAGGAATAAATCGGGATTCTAACCGGGTAATTCAGGGTCTTGCCGGATAGCTATTATCGTTAGTTAGCTCCAGGAACCAAGGTTATAATTAGCAAAGATGCACACATGGTTTGCCTGTGTGCATCTTCTTAACAATCGTGGCAGATGAAAGATATCCCTGGGGAAATTTTATATAATCACCCAGGTAAATAAAAGTATTCATATAACAAATAAATGATTGAATTGGATAATTCATTATCATAAATAAAAACTTCTGGATTAAAATTTTAAAACCCTTAATAAAATACCAAATGAAAAAAAATTTCCCCTACCTGCTTTTTACAATCATGATCTTTTTTACTACGGGAAGCCTCGCCCAAAACATTGCTATTAATGAAGATGGCTCTGCGGCAAATCCCAATTCCATATTAGATATAAAATCTTTTAATAAAGGTATCCTGATCCCACGGGTAAGTACAACCGGGCGATTGGCAATTCCAAATACAAAAGGATTATTCGTATTTGATACGACTGCCGGTTCTTTCTTTTTTAATACGGGCACAGGCTGGCAAAATATGGCCCAACCTGCATCTGCACCCGGTTGGTTGCTTACAGGCAATACAGGCGGCATAAATAATTTTATTGGTACCACTGATAATACACCACTTCGGATAAAAGTAAATAATCAATCATCGGGATTGATTGATGCTGTTGCCGGGAATGTGTTCTGGGGCAATAATGCAGGAGCTAAAAGCAAACCTGACAGTTCCGGTTTCAATACTTCCATTGGTCATTTATCAATGTCCGGTAATACTTCCGGTAGTTTTAATACTTCCGGCGGAAGTTTTTCATTACAGAATAATATTTCCGGAAATGATAATACTGCACTTGGTTTTAATGCTCTCAACTCGAACGGCACCGGTTTTGGCAATAGCGCTGTCGGAAGCAGTTCACTGCTAAGTAACACAACAGGAATTATTAATACTGCTGTAGGATTTAAAGCTATGTTATCAAATACAACAGGCGGGGGCAACACAGCAATTGGCTTTGGCGCTATGCGCAGCAATGTTAGCGGTCTTAACAATACTGCTTTGGGTTTTAATGCTGATATGTCATCGGATAATTTAATTAATGCTACCGTTGTCGGCGCCAATGCAAAAGTTGATTGCAATAATTGCCTGGTACTTGGCTCGATAAATGATATTAATAACTCAACAAGCGAGGTGAATGTAGGGATAGGCACATCAAATCCAAATGCTAATGCTTTACTGGAATTAAACAGTACAAGTAAAGGACTACTGATACCAAGAATGACAACCGCACAACGTATCGCCATTCCAAATGCACCAAAAGGATTACTGGTATTTGATAGCTCAGCAAGTTCTTTTTTCTTTAATACAGGTACAAGCTGGCAAAGTCTGTCTGCAAGCAATTCAAGTTGGTCGCTAACGGGGAACAATGGCATTGATGCGACCAATCAATTTATCGGTACTACTGATAACCAGCCACTGCGTTTCAGAATAAATAATATTAAGGCAGGAGAATTAAATCCGGCCACCGGAAATATTTTTTGGGGAAAGAATGCGGGCCAGAACAGCCAAAACAATATAACCGGCGCTAACAATATTGCCATTGGAACCTCCGCATTGCAGAACAACACGACAGGGACTTATAATATTGCCAGCGGATTCTCCGCGCTTTTTTCTAACACGACCGGTTATAGTAATACTGCAAATGGTGTCTATACATTGCAAAACAATACGACCGGTAATTTTAATACGGCCATTGGCCAGGCAGCTCTTTCCAAAAATACTACAGGATATACTAATACAGCGGTTGGTTATAGTTCACTGCAATCAAATAATTGGGGAGCCAGCAACACAGCTGTAGGATATCAGGCTTTATGGGGCACTATTGGTTCAAATTATAATACTGCAATTGGATATAACGCTGGCTATATGCCATTTTTCCAGGGGTCAACGGGTCTTGGATGGAACAACACCATTATTGGAGCCAACACTACTCTTGGTAATGGAGTTAGTCAACTTTATAACTGCGTTGCCATAGGTGAAAGTGCACACTGCACCGATAACAACCAGGTAAGAATCGGTAATTCATCCACAACATCCATTGGTGGATACGCACAATGGACCAACATCAGCGACGGTCGTTATAAAAAAAACATTAAGGAAGATGTAAAAGGCCTTGATTTTATTATGAAGCTAAGACCGGTAACTTATCAATTAGATATTACAGGGATCAGCAAAAAATTGAATGAAGGCGGTGGCAAAGAAAGAGACGAGCTTTCAAAAAAAGCTATTGTTGAAAAAGAAAAAGCTGTTTTAACTGGTTTTGTGGCGCAAGAAGTGGAGAAAGCTGCAAAAGAAGCAGGATACAACTTCAGCGGTGTTGACGTTCCAAAAAGCGAAAATGAATTTTACGGACTTCGCTATTCAGAGTTTGTAGTGCCCCTGGTAAAGGCTATGCAGGAACAGCAACACACTATTCAGTCGTTACAACAAACTATTTCCACACAAAACTCAATCATGGGGCATCAGGATAAAAAGATGGTTGATCTGCAAAGGCAATTAGATGAGTTGAAACAATTGATTCAACATTCTAAATAAAGTTTCTCTCTTGACCAAATTCATAAACTAAAACTATTTGCAAATGAAAAAGCGTTTTCTATGTTTCCTTTTATCTGTATCAGTTTTTATAACTAAAAACTTTGCACAAAACGTAGCCATTAATGAGGATGGCACCACAGCAAACTCCAATGCGATACTGGATATAAAATCTTTTAATAAAGGAGTTCTTATTCCGCGGGTAAGTACTACGGGAAGGCTTGCTATTCCGAATACAAAAGGATTGCTGCTGTTCGATACAACTGCCGGATCTTTTTTCTTTAATACAGGTACTGCATGGCAAAGTCTTGCAATTGGTAATTCAGTCTCCACAGACTGGTCATTAAATGGAAACAGCGGGATTAATGCAGCCACCCAGTTTATCGGAACATTAGATAATCAACCCTTACGCTTCAGGGTCAACAATACCTGGGCCGGCGAATTAAATCTGAGCACTGGTAATACTTCATTGGGTGTATCAGCAAACCAGTTGAATTCATCAGGTGTTAATAACACAGCTATCGGGCGGGCATCGCTTTATTCAAATACGACTGGTTATTCTAATACAGGCCTCGGAAACCTGTCACTTTATTCCAACACCACTGCTTACAATAATACTGCAGTTGGCAGCTTATCGCTTTATATAAACACAACCGGCAGTAACAATACAGCTACGGGGGTAAATGCACTGTGGTCTAATACCACCGGGGGTGATAATACAGCAAATGGAGTTTCTGCATTGCAAAGCAATACCTCCGGATTCTATAATATGGCCAGCGGATACTTCTCAATGACCAACAATACCACCGGCTCTTATAACACGGCCGTTGGAGGAGGTTCACTCAGTGAAAATATTTATGGACAAGGTAACACTGCAGTGGGTTCTTTTGCTTTGACCTATACCGACGGCTCATCCTACAATACCGCAGTTGGATACAATGCATCATCAGGTTATAATGTAGGATGGAACAATACTTTTATTGGCGCTAATTCCAGTCCAAACGGCAATGGGTTGTATAACTGTGTAGCTATTGGTGAATCTTCAAGATGTACCTCCAGTAATCAGGTAAGATTAGGCAACTCTTATACAACTTCAATTGGTGGTGTTGTGGGTTTTACCAATTTAAGCGATGGCAGATATAAAAGGAATATTAAAGAAGATGTAAAAGGACTTGATTTTATTATGAAGTTAAGACCGGTAACCTATCAATTGGATGTTACCGGCATCAGTAAAAAATTAAAAGAGAGCCATGGTAAAGAGAATGATGAATTTTCAAAAAAAGCAATAGTTGAAAAAGAACAGGAAGTTTTAACGGGATTTGTAGCACAGGAAGTAGAAAAAGCCGCGAAAGAATCGGGATACAATTTCAGTGGTGTTGATATTCCAAAGAATGAGAATGAATTTTATGGGCTTCGGTACTCTGAATTCGTGGTTCCCCTCGTAAAAGCAGTTCAGGAGCAACAGCAGGCGATTAGCACACAAAAATTAAAAATGGAACAGCAGGATAAAAACATAGCTGCCCTGCAAAAACAAATAGAAGAGTTAAAGCAATTGATCCAACATTCAAAATAATTTCTTTAAACAATCATTTATAAAAATGAATAACAAAACATTCAAAGGAAGCTTATTTGCAAAGCTAATGGTCGCATTGTTGCCGTTTGGAGCAGCCGCTCAAAGCATTCATATTGGTAGTGGTGCCCAATTAATTGAAACAGGAAGCATATACATGACACTAAATAAGATGAGCTTTATAAATGATGGCCGTTTTACTGCAGGTAATGGTAGCGTAGTATCATTCGTCGGCGGTTTCCCATCAACTATCACAACCATTGGAGGGACGAACACGACCCCTTTCTCTAACTTGCTTATTTTGAAATCAACAGGAGGCGATGTAATGTTAAACCAGGATATCACGGTAAATGCCGGGCTTGGAATTACGTTTGGTAACCTGTTATTAAATGGACACACAATTACCATCGGTAATTCGGGAAGTATAACAAGAGAAGGTGAACAAGCAGGCATCACCGGTGCAAACGGTGGAAAGGTTGTAGTAACAAGGGCAATTCCGACTAACATAGCAACTAATCCCGGTAATATTGGAGCGGAGATATTGATAAATGGAACCCCGGGTTCACAAACCATTCTTACAATTGAAAGAACATTTTTACCAGAATTTCTTTCTGATCTCAATCAGACCATCACTAGCATAAATCGGGGTTTTACAATTAGCAGTGTTACAAACAGCTCATTAAATTACAGGCTCAGGTTTTTTTATTTTAATAAGGAATTAAACGGTAATACCACGGACCAGCTTAGCATGTGGAGTTATAATGCAGGATCAAATTCATATACAGACATTGGAAAAGATAGTATTAACCTGATCAATAAATCGGTGATAAAAAATAACCTGGCACAATTAGGCCACTTTACTTTGGGAAATCAAAATATCGGTGGAGGAATAATTCAGCCGGATGTGAGTATTGCGGCCCGATCTGCTGTTGGTACAGAAACTACAGCCGGCAGTATAAAGGTTTATCCTAACCCTGTACAAAATAAGTTCAGAATGGAATTGTTCACGGTAACTGCAAAACAAGTACAGATTGGTCTTTATGATCAATCAGGTCGTTTGTTACAACGAAAGGAAATCCATTGTAATGCAGGAATCAACAGTCTTTACTGGGATGTGCGCACTTATGCAGCAGGGGTTTATTTTATAAAGATTGAGAATTCGAAAATGAAGAATATTAAAATTGTTAAGGAATAGTCAATAGCTATCGTTTCCTTGATTTGAATAATCCATAAAGGCCCGGCGATTATAATCGCTGAGGCCTTTATTAATTAAATGATTACCGGGTTAGCTGAAATTATCCCAATAGATGGATGGCTCTTGCGCACGGCGATTGTTCATCCGGGAATACGTAAAGAATAGGAAACATCTTTTTGTAAAATAGGGAAGACTCCTTACATGATTTGTTTGAATGCGGGTTTATTTTGTCATCAAGCTATTTAAGGATAGGACATCAAAATATATGTCTGGATCAATATCCCAGGTTATATCCGCAAGCCAGGTTTTGACATCCCGGAATAAGCTGTCGAAAAGCAAGATTTATTATCAATAGAGATCATGCAGTAAACAATGACATTAACTATTATAACGCCATCCCCGACCCCGTTAAATAATCCTCTTAAAAGTGGATTGGAAACAGAAATTCAGTTAGCAAAAAAAACTGTTGTAAGCACTATCGCCGGCAGTGGGATCGCAGGTCTTGCAGATGGTCCCGTACTAACAGCAAAATTTAAATTTCCTCTTGATGTATTGGTTATGACGGATGGAACGATCTATGTCGCAGATGGTTTTAATAGTTGTATACGTAAAATAGCAGGTGGTCACGTAACCATCTTTGCAGGTAATGGAAGTGCAAATATTCGAAATGGAAATAGTATCGAAGCCAGGTTTAAAATACCCTGCCGGCTTACATCGGATGTTAACGGGGATTTGTATTTATTAGATGCGGCTGATCCCCGTATACGCAAGATAACTCCTGCCGCCAATGTATCTACCTATGCCGGCACAAGCACATTCGGTTTCAGGAATGGTGATGCAAGCATTGCACGGTTTGGGCAAAGCTTTGGCATTGTTGCAGATTCACAAAGAAATATTTATATAGCAGACACGCAAAATGATTGCATCCGTAAGATCAGTTATGATGGCCAGGTCACTACCCTTGCAGGCAAACAAGGATTTTTAAGCACTGATGCCGCTTCAGCAAAGTTCTATTTTGTGAAAGGAGTTGTTATTGACAAACCTGGAAATTTATTTGTAGCTGATTACAACCGCATATACAAAGTTTCGCCAGACGGTGTTGTTTCCATATTTGCGGGCAATGGCATAAAAGGATATGCTGATGGAAATCCGGAAACAGCACAGTTTTCCCAAATAGAAGATATGGTAATAGATGAGGAACAAAACATCTATTTAACGGAGGATCATCGAATACGAAAATTAACCCCCCAGGGAATGGTGTCTACTGTAGCCGGAAGTACTGCCGGTTATCAGGATGGTAATGCAATTGCTGCAAAATTTAATGAGCCAAAAGGTTTAGGCATAGATGAGCAAGGGAATATTTATGTGGCGGACGCTAACAATAACAGGATACGCAAAATAAGCTTTATATAAATCAATTTGAACAGGTACCGATAAAATGAAAGTTATAAATATGGTAACTACACCCAATTCCCTTACGCTTTCTCCGAATATAAAAATTGCAACAAAGCGAATAGAATCAATTGATCTTTTAAGAGGTGTCGTGATGATCATCATGGCATTGGATCATGTCCGGGATTATTTTCATTATGATGCTTTCATCTATAGCCCTACCGATCTTTCACAAACCACCGTGCCATTGTTTTTCACAAGATTTATTACGCATTACTGTGCTCCTGTATTTGTTTTACTTGCAGGCATGTCGGCCTATCTGTCCGGCACAAAAAAGAGCAGAAAAGAATTGTCTTTTTTTCTTTGGACAAGAGGAATCTGGCTGGTGTTTGCAGAGCTTTTTCTTGTATCACTGTTCAGAACATTTAATCCCACATTCATGTACTTGAACTTACAGGTTATCTGGACACTCGGTATGAGCATGATTGCCTTGTCGGCTATTATTTATATGAACCGGAAACTGATATTGTTGACGGCTGTTGTACTGATAGCCGGTCACAACCTGCTTGATACGGTGCATGTTCAGGGAAGTGGCTTTTTAGCCGTTGCCTGGTCATTCCTTCACGATATAAACCATTTTACTTTTGGTAAATTGAATCTTTATGTACGCTATCCTGTATTACCCTGGTTAGGTATCATGACATTGGGATATTATTTAGGGTTTCTATATACACCCGGTTATGACCAGGAAAAAAGAAGAATCGCTTTGCTGCGATTAGGAATTGGTATGATCGTCATTTTTGTTCTTTTTAGAATTACTAATTTCTATGGTGACGCTGCACATTGGTCTGTCCAGAAAAATTCTGTATTTAGCGTGTTGTCATTTTTCAATGTTTCCAAATATCCGCCTTCCCTTCTTTATACATTGGTCACATTGGGGCCTGCATTAATTTTTCTTGCTGTTACAGAAAAACCATTAAATAAATGGGCAATGAAAGTGGTCTCCATTGGAAGAGTGCCAATGTTCTATTACCTCGCACATATTCTGCTGATACATATTCTTGCCATTACAGCAGCACTTTGCACCGGTTATCCCGAAATGATCGTATTAAACAAACATGTGAACGAAACCGTGGAATTAAAAGGGTATGGATTTGACCTTGGGTCTGTTTATTTGATATGGATTATACATATCCTGTTATTGTATCCATTTTGCAAGTGGTTTGATCAATACAAAAGAGCCAATCAATCCCGGTATCGGTGGCTCAGTTATCTCTGATTAACCCATCAATATTAAACTTGCTATTCATTAATCGTTGCTGAATTTTTCTTGCAGTTCTCAATTCGATAATTATAAAGCCGGCGGGTTTTTTTAAACCCCCACCGGCTTTATTGCATTGCGACTTATTTCGGAACCAACTGAAAGAAATGCAATTAACAAAAAATAATTTACGGGAGATGATTCGCAAATGAAGATATGCAAACGCAATCTTCAACTACTTTACAACCAAAATGTCTCCGAACCTGATATCCGGGTCCTCAGCAAGTAAAGCAGATGCTTTTTCCGAAAGCGCTGCAGCAATCGGGCCTTTAATATGGGCCATCCGGCCGTCTGTTGTTTCAAATGTATCGAAGATGCAGAATGTAGAAGGTCCGACTTGTAAAGCATACCATTTGACAGTGTCGGGTTCGCTGACGGCAAGTGGCAGCGCTGATTTTAAAAATTCGATTACTTCCTTTTCATAACCCGGCTTTGCTTTTAGTGTAGCCAGGATTGCAAATTTTTCCATACTATTTATTTTAATTGAATTGATTTTTTCCAAAGTGATCGTTTCTCAGCTTTAGTTTGCTATTAATTCGCTTTAAAAAATTGTTTACAGGATTTTACACGTGATTATTAATTCTCCTTATCTATTTTCACAAATTCTAATCGCATAAAGAATGATATTGGTTTCACCGGGCTATTAGATTCGTATTCATTCCCTTGATCACTGTCAGCCATTTTACAGTTTTAAGATTAAATTCCTGGTGCGGTATTTCTTTAAAACTTTAAAGAATCAACCGGCGAGATTAAGGATCCAGGCAATTGGCGATTATTATCTATAGAAAATTTGACACTTCACATTTTGGTCGGGCTACCAAAAGAAACAGGCTCCATCTTCAGGAATCTATCTTTACTTCACTAAACTGTATAATAGCTTCTGTATCGGTATAGTTTGAAATATCTTTGGTCAATATTTCAGCATACGGCATGAAGGCATTTTGAAAAGCTTCAAAAGAATCGTACAGGAAATTGCATATTGCAATATAAGGTGGTTGCGAACCCGGCAAACCCCCGCTAAAACCAAATTCGACACTGACATGTTTTACTGCATCACCCTGCAATTGCAGGGACAGCGGCATATGTCTCCTGATATAGTAATCTTTGTCAAATTTTTTCCCCTCGGTATTGGGATAGAGAATTGTCAATCTTATCATTGTTGAAAACTCATTAAAATTTATTTAGATTGTTCCGAATTAAATATTTTCCTGGCATGTCTTCTTTTAAATGCAGGAAGACACGCCGGGAGAATATAAATGGAGATCGCTACATCTTATTTCAATTCTACTTCTTAGCGATTATACATAAAGAGAATGACGGGGACACAGGTATCTAAAATACCAGTACCTATTCTTTATCTTTCAGGCCGGGCCAGTTTTTATCTGCCTTGTCTATCCTGTCTTTTTGATTTTTAACCCAACCCTCTTTGACCTTCAAACTATAGTTCAAATACAATTTTCCATCGACAATCGTCCATGCATTGGGATCGGTTGGCGCCTTGTGGCCTTCTGACATTCCGTAAGCACAATAACCGCCATACTGGGGTGCATACTTTTCAGGTTCTTTTGTAAACAAATCCAAATTTTGTTTGGATGAGAAATACCAATTGGCGTCTTTCCAGCGAAAGGTAAATTTTTCGTCTCCTTTTACCGGCTTGCCTTCGGTAAAGTAGGCAACCGGATCATAACCCCTGATAGCCTGTTCGGACAAATTAAATACTTCAGCTTTCTGGGCAAACAGGCTTACTGCGCCTGTGATTAAAATTGCTGTCAATAAAATTCTTTTTTTCATATTGTATAAATTTGATCGCAACCTAAAATGATGTGGCTATATGATTTGTCAACCAGCAGACAAAACACAAGCGGGCTAACCAGGGGAATATTTTTGTACATCTTCAAATGTTAGAACCGGCTTTCTCAATTTTTTATTCCAGTCAAACGGGCGACAACCATGGTTTTGTTTTGATATTTATTTGCAGGTTCTGTGCGGACTGTGCATTAATTACTCTAAAGCCTTTAAATAGTGTAACCCCGAACCTATCTGTAAATATGAATTCAGAACAAATAAAAAATATAAAAATCAGGAAACTCGATAAAGGCGCTGAAATACCGTATCATTTGCTGTTACTGGCGGATCCGTCTGAAAATGCGATTAACAGGTACCTTAATAACTCGGAGATTTATATTGCGGAGTTGAAAAGCAAGATCGTGGGTGTTTATGTTCTTTACCCTGTAAATGATACCACAGTTGAAATAAAAAATATCGCTGTTGAAGAAAGTTACCAGCGGAATGGAATTGGAAAGCTAATGCTTGCTCATGCCGCACAAACTTCCAGAAACAAAAATTTCAATAGGATTATAATCGGAACAGGGAATTCAAGTATTGGGCAATTATATCTTTATCAGCAACAAGGCTTCGAAATTTTTGATATTAAAAAGAACTTCTTTGTTGACAATTACCCCGATCCGATTTTCGAAGATGGAATTCAATGTAAGCATATGATAATGCTGGAGCGCAAAATCAATGCTAGTGGGTGAATTCACCGGAGAATTGACATTCGTGATATCATTTGACAGCCATGAAAGAAAAAAGCCCGCAAAACTTAACATTTTACAGGCTTTTACAATTTTGTCGGGAGGACAGGATTCGAACCTGCGACCCCGTGGTCCCAAACCACGTATTCTACCGGGCTGAACTACCTCCCGAAAATTCATCCAAAAATCTTTTAATTCCCCGCTTCTTAATTCTTAACTCTTGTCTAATTGCTTCCAATTTTGTCTCTACTTCAATATTTCAAATTAATACCCATGGAATTCCTTTAGAAGTAAATTTCGCTTCCCCTTTATTATGTTCATTTATTCTGTTAGCAAGATCTTGAGTTGAGCCTGCATAGAACTTTTTGAGCTTATCACTCCAAATGATATATACAAAGTAACTCATTCTCTTGCGACCCTGGCGCCAAGGCGCC
>Ga0105249_10003817_pt1 | contig 13006 bp, 11 predicted proteins | sample KBSS44metaG_FD_81522 | JGI IMG/M metagenome (GOLD analysis project Ga0105249, IMG submission 81522) | Switchgrass rhizosphere microbial communities from Kellogg Biological Station, Michigan, USA - KBS S4-4 metaG | ecosystem: Host-associated > Plants > Roots > Rhizosphere > Soil | place... | reverse complement strand
GCTCCGATTAGCGCTGCGCGCGCGGTCAAGAGGCGACTCTTTGAAGGATCGGGCGTCGGCATTCGCGGTACTCCATTGCGGGAGTCGCGAATTCTAGTTGTAGCGCGTCTCGCCTGCGGCTCGCTTGAACGCGGAGTTGCGACTGGTCAGCCCGACGAGGCTGGCGATGCCGGCCACCAGCTCCTGCGGTTCCACGGGCTTCGAGATGTGCATCTGGTAGCCGGCGAGCAGCAGCCGCCGCCGGTCGTCCGCGCGGGCGTAGGCCGTGACCGCAACGGCGGGAATCGTCGCGATCCGGTCGTCCTGCATCGAACGCACCTGCTGGATGAGCTGATAGCCGTCCGCGCCTGCCATGCCGATATCGCTGATGAGGATGTCCACGGGCTCACTGCGCAGCATGTCCATCGCCTGTTCGGCGTCCACGGCGAGCAGCACCCGCGCCCCGCATTCTTCGAGCAGGCGCCCGAAGAACAGCAGCGAGTCCGCTTCGTCGTCGACGACGAGCACGGACACCTTCGTCAGCTTCGGCAGACCATCCAGGTTCGGCGGAATACGTACGCGCGACTCCGCATCTTCCGTATTCGTGCTGACGATCGGCAGCCCGACGGTGAAGCGCGATCCCTGGCCCTCGCCCGGGCTGTCCGCGCGGACGCTCCCTCCGTGCAGCTCCACCAGGCTCTTCACGATCGAGAGTCCCAGCCCGAGCCCGCCATGCCGCCGGGTGGTCGACCCATCGGCCTGACGAAAACGCTCGAACACGTGGGGCAGGAAGCTGGGCGTGATGCCGACGCCGCTGTCCTCGATGACGATTTCAGCATGCGAGTTCACGCGCTCCAGCGAGACGCGCACTCGTCCGCCCGGAGGAGTGAACTTCACTGCATTCACCAGCAGATTCCACAGCACCTGCTGTAATCGCTGCGGATCGACTTTCGTCCAGCCAATGCTGTTCTCGAGCGACTTCTCGAAGCGCACGCGCTTGGCTTCCGCCGCGGGGCGTGCGGCTTCGACGGCGTTCCACACCGCATCCCGCAGATCGATCGTCTGCATATCGAGCCGCACCTGGCCCGTCATGATGCGGCTCATGTCCAGCAGGTCGTTCACGATCTGGGTCTGCGCCCGGACATTGCGCTCGATCGTATCGAGGCTGCGTGACAGCTCAGGATTGTCGCCCGCGTTCCGGCGCGCGATGTGGACCCAGCCGACGATCGCGTTCAGCGGCGACCGCAGCTCGTGCGACAACGTTGCGAGAAATTCATCTTTCAGGCGGCTCGCCTGCTCCGCGTCCTGGCGCACCTTGCGCTCGCTCTCCAGCAGGGCGTCCCGCTCTTCCTCGTCACGCTTCCAGTCCGTACGGTCCCGGAGCACGAGGGTGAAACCAATGACGTGACCGGTCGCATCGATCGCGCGGCTGATGATGAAACTCGCATAGAACGGCGTGCCATCCTTGCGGAGCAGCCACAGGTGGTTGGAAGAACTACCGTTCTCGGCTGCAGATTTCAGCTCGTTCCGGTGTAGCCCTTTGGCAACGTCCTCCGCGGAAAACAGCTTCTCCGTCGGCAAGCCGATGAATTCCTCACGCGGCCAGCCCAGGAGGCGCTCCACGCTCTCATTCCAGGTCGTCGTCAGACCCTTGAGGTCGACCTGGAAGATCGCGAAATCGACGGGGGTGCGGACAACGTCCTGCATGGGTCTTGCTGGCTGAGAGGGTCTAGCTGAGGGTGACTTGAGCCTGTCGGCTGTTAGAGCAAGTTCTGTTCCGCGTCATCGCGCTGGGCTAAAGTGACCTGAGGTTCGCGCGGGACGACATAAGTCCGCCAAACGGGTAGTCGCTTCATTCAGCAGGTGTGGCCGTGTTTGCCGCGCTTTTTCTCACACTGGCATTGATCTCGGGCCCGCCGACGCCAACGGCATCGTGGGCGCAGGACGCGCTCGGGCGTGCGCTCGCCGCGAGCGATGACATCACGGATCCGTTTCATCACGCGCAGACGCTCGCAGAGATTGCGGAAGCGCAGGCCACCGCGGGCGATGCGGAGGGCGCGCGAGCGTTGCTCGCAAAAGCGGTGGAGGTCGCGCAGGGCGTGAACGAGGACGCGCTTCGCTCCTGGGCCCTGCAGGACATCGGTCTCGCGTACGTCAGGGCAGACGATCTCAACGCTGCGGAAGCCACCGCCGCAAAGATTCGCGATCCAAGACTGCACGACATCGTGCTCGCCAGCGTCGTGGATGCGAGGCGGGGTGCACGCGATCTGCCGGGTGCCAGGGCTACCGCGAGCCGTGTCCGCGATCCGGCTCGTCAGGGCCAGGGCCTGCGCGCCATCGCAATCGTGCAGGCTTCGGAAGCGCACTTCTCGGAGGCGCTCGAAACCGCGCGGAGCATTCAGCATCCGCAGACCAGCGCGCTGGCCTTGGGTGATGTCGCCGCGACCCTGGCGCGCGACGGCGGCTTCGAAGAGGCGCACTCCGTCGTGCTCGGTATTCGCGATTCGCAGATTCGCGCGCGCGGGCTCGTCGAAGTGGCTGTGAGTCAGGCGAGCACAGGCGACGTCTTCGGCGGGTTGAAACTGGTCGAGCAGATCGACGACAAGCTCGCACGCGGCGAAGCGCTGGCGCGTATCGCGGCCTTGCGTTCGACGACTGCACCCGACGCCGCGCAGGACCTGTTCGCGCAATCCATGGCGGTTCTGGCGAAGGCGAAAGGGACGGCGAATCGAAAGTGCGACACGCTGATCGAGGTGGCACGCGCGCAGCTCGTCTCCGGCGATACCGCCGGATCGGACGCGACCTTGCAGCGGGTGTTCACCGAGCTCCGCAACGTCAAGAACGACTCCCAGCGGTTGAACCTGCTGTCGCGAATCGCGCCTTTGCAAGCGCGGGCAGGGAACTACGCGGGCGCCTTCTCCACGGCGATGCGCGCGGAGGACGGGAGTCTGCGCCCGTTGCTCATACGGGATATCGCCGTTTCACAGGCGGAAAAGGGCGATGTCAGCGGCGCCGTCGCGGCCGCACGCGCCCTGGATGATCGGCCGGCGACGGCGGCGGCGTTGTTCGGCATCTTGCGGGTCCAGTCCCAGGCGCACGATACGGCCGGTATGCAGGCGACGATGGGCGCCACCCTTCAGACCATCCGCTTCATCGGTAACGCGGAACTGCGCGCCGGCGCGTTGGGATCGCTGGCGGCCACTCACGTGCTGGAAGGGGACGTTTCCACGGGTCAGGCCCTGTTCACCGAGGCGATGAACACGGCCGCGGCACTGGATGGTGGCCAGCAGCGCGCCAGCGTGTACGCGCGAATTGCCGATTCACTGGCCGATCGGCATCGCGTCGTGCCCGATTGACCCGCTAAACTCGCAGCGCATGACCCGCAAGACCATCGATGACGTGGCGAAGGCGGCCGGGGTCGCCATCAAGACCGTCTCCCGTGTGCTCAACGACGAGCCGAACGTGCGCGAGGAAACCCGCGCGCGTGTGCAGGCCGTGGTGAAGGCGCTGAACTATCACCCCAGCATTTCAGCGCGCAGCCTGGCGGGTCGGCGCTCCTATCTGATCGGGCTGGTGTACGGCAATCCCAGCGCGAATTACATCGTGGACGTTCAGCACGGGGCGATGGCGCGCTGCCGGCAACAGCGGTTTCAGTTGTTCTCACATCAATGCAGCAGCATCGACGGGGAAGATCTGGCGAAGGAAGTGCTGGGGCTGGTGGATCAGACGCACGTGGACGGCATCGTGATCACGCCGCCGCTGAGCGAGTCTGCGACGTTGATGAAGGCGCTGGATCGCAGGTCGGTACCGTTCGTGCGGATTGCCCCGAACGACGTGAAGCATCCTTCGCCCTACGCGGACATGGACGATGAAGGCGCGGCCCGGGAGATGACGGAGTACCTGATCGGGCTTGGGCACAAGCGCATTGGGTTCATCATCGGGCATCCGGAGCACTATGCGAGCGGGCGGCGCTTGCTGGGGTACAAGGCGGCGCTGAAGGCACATCGGTTGCCGTTCGATCCGGAGTGCGTGAAGCAGGGGCAGTTCGTGTTCGATTCGGGGATGGAGTGCGGGCGGCAGCTGTTGATGCTGCCTGAGCGCCCCACTGCGATTTTTGCCAGCAACGATGACATGGCGGCCGGGGTTGTGATGGCTGCTCATGAGATGGGGATTGCCGTGCCTGGCCAGCTTTCCATTACTGGCTTCGATGACACCTATATCGCTCGCTCGATCTGGCCGCGGCTGACTACGGTTCACCAACCCAGCTACGACCTTGCTTACGCGGCGACCGGTCTGCTGCTTCAGATGCTGAAGACGCGCAAGCCGCCGGCGCCCGTGCGATTGGCTCACGAGCTCGTTTGCCGAGAGTCGGCGGGGCCTGCGCCGGTTGTTTGAAGAGAAGAACCAGGACGCTCGATGCCTTCGCGGGGCGGTCTCGCACTCCATGAGGGCTGTTCGGGACCGGCCGTAAGACCGATCCATCGGGGCCTACGGCAAACACATCCATGTGTTTGCAGTTCCCTCACAACCCTCATGGAGTGCGAGACCGCCTTGGCGCAGTGCCTTGTTCGGCTATTCGCTCGACGATGCGCCTACGGCTACCCAGGCGATGTCGGAGTTTTTCACGCTTCCGGTATCGAACTTCTTGGCTGAGCCCGCCATGCGGGTGAGGGCTTCGGCGATTGGCATCGGCGGCTTGGTGTCGCCCTTCTTTGCCTTGTGGAAGCGGACGGGGTTGATGCGGGCTACGACGTAGTTGCGGAGGTAAGGGGACTTGAAGCCCTTCTTCGTCAGGTCCGCGACGATCTTCTTCACTTGGGTGTCGATATCCTGCAGGCGTGAGGCGTAGCCATCACGTTCACTCAGGCTCTTGGAGAGCGGGCGTTCGCTGAAGCGGTCGACCTTTTTCAGGAACGCGCTGTAGGCGCCGCCGGCGAAGCGCGGGGTTTTTTCGTAGACGGCGCCTAGTGTGATGAGCTCGGGTGCTTCGAACTCGGCGGCGAGATCCGCTTCGCGCGTGTCGCCTTGTTTCTTCACGAGGCTGCGCGCCATGCGAATGACTTCGAGGCTGCGGTCCTTGAGGTTGTGCGCCTTCTCGGTGTTCAGCGCGAGGATGCGGTACGCGAGCTGCTCGTTCGGCGAGATCAGCGCCATCACCTGCTTCAGCCCGAGCACTTTCGCGGCCGCGAGCCGGTGGCGACCGTTCGGTGTCCACAGGCGTCCGTCTTCGCCGCGCACGACGATGAGCGGATCGAGAAACGCGCCGGTCTCGTCGATCTTCGCCGCGAGCCGCTTCACATGCGTCGGCGAGAGGTCGCGCTGAAAAGGCGTCGGCTGCACGGCGTTCAACGGGATCGACGCGATCATGATCGCGCGGCCGCCGAGCGGGTCGCGGTAAGCGCCGATCGCCGCGCCGCCGGCCTCTTTCAGCAATGCAGTGACCTCCGCGACATCGGGAGAGTCGAGCGGAATCGGCACTTCGGCTGCCGACAGTCCGCGACTCGTCTTGCCGGGAGAAAGCTTCCCACGGCTCCGCTTTGCGCCTTTGGCAGCGGGCGCACGCCTGGTTTTCTTTGCAGCCATGGGCGTACGTTGCCGTGGGGAGATCACTTCGTAAAGCACTCTGTGCGAGAATGCGCCCGGCCCCGCTCGCAGCCGGGGTCCATTCCCCCAAAAACTGCCACACCGATGGATACCCCAGCCGGGACCCACGCGGTTGCACGGCCTTTGCCCGCGCAACGCATCGACGCCGCCGGCCGTGCGCATCTCGATTTGCGCGCGGTGCTCGCGCTCGCGTTGCCGCTGGTGGCGAACAGCTCCGTGCAGATGCTGTTGAACCTGACGGACGTCTGGTTCATCGGCCACATTTCCACGCTCGCACTCGCCGGTGTGGCCGCTGTTCAGTGGCTCGTGCTCGTCGTCGTCATGATTCTCGGCGGCATTGGTCTGGCTGTGCAGACCGTGGTGGCGCAAGCGTACGGCTCACGCCGCTTCGCGCGGGCTTCGCAGGCCACTTGGCTTGCGTTGTGGGGCACGCTCTGCGTGACGCCGTTGTTCATCCTGTCCGGCTTCGGTGGGCACTGGATGCTGCAGCCGTTCGGGTTCGACCCGCGCATCGAAGATCTCGCCGCGGATTTCTGGCTGCCACGTGTGGGCGGCTCGTTTTTCGGTGCGGCCGTGTGGGCCGTGGTGGGTTTCTTCAACGGCATCGCGCGGCCGCGTCTCACCGTGCTCATCACGGGCGTGGCCGCGGTCGCGAACGTGGCGCTCAACTATCTGTTCATTTTCCAGCTCGACTGGGGCGTTGCGGGCTCGGGCTGGGCGACCACGGTGGCGCAGTTGGTCGCGCTGATTCTCGCAATGGTGTTCATGCTGGGCGGCGAGTACCGGCAGAAGTACAAATTCCATCTCACGTGGCGCCCGCGCGCGACGCGCCTGTGGCATCAGTTTCGCCTGGGTTTTCCGATGGGACTGCTATGGGCCGCGGACCTCGTCGGCGTCGCGATCTTCCAGATGATGCAGGTTCGGCTCGGCACCGTGGACGGCGCGGCGACACAGGTCGTCATGATGCTCACGTCCGTCGCGTACATGCCGGGCTTCGGGATCGCGCTCGCCGGCACCACCCTCGTTGGCCAATCGATCGGCGCGGGCGATCGCGAATGGGCGATGCGAGTCGGTACTCGCGTCACGTTGTTCGCGGCTTCATCGATGGGCGCGGCGGGCGTGCTGCTCGCGCTCGCAGGTCCGTGGATAGTGCCGCTCTTCACATCCGCGGCTGACGCCGAGGCCGCCGCGATGATCGCGTTGAGCACGCAGCTGCTGTGGGTCGCGACCGTTTATCAGTTCTTCGACGGGATGAATCTCGGCAGCGGGTTGTGTCTGCGCGGAGCAGGCGATGCGGTTGTGCCAGCGGCGCTGGTGATCGCGTTGTCGTGGCTGGTGTTCGTGCCACTCGCGCACATCTTCACGTTCGCCCCCGGGCAGGGATGGTTCGATTTTCTGCCGCAGCTGGGGTGGGGGGCGATGGGTGGATGGGCCGCCCTGGTGATCTACATCGTCTTGCTAGGCACGACTTTGTTCGTGCGCTGGCGATCAGCAGCCTGGAAAAGGATCCGGATCTAGAAGCCCTCAATCGCCGGGCGGCTGAAGAAACAAATGGGCTTCTTCTCTAGGATCGTCCCGAGCGACTCGCCGAGTGCGACTTCCCGGTGAACTCAACAGGAATCATCGCCAGCGCCATACGCGGCACACCGTTCTCAACGTAGGGCTTGAAGAGCGCGCGTTCCACAGCAGCCCGGGCCGCTTGATCGAGGCGCAGGTATCCGCTCGACTTCTCCACATCGATACGGGCCGCGCGCCCAAGCTCATTGATCAGCACCTTCAGCACGACGAGCCCGCGCTCGCCTGAACGCTGCGACCCCATCGGATACTTCGGCGCTGGCGGCTGCAGATACGCCACGTCCGTAATGACGTGCGGCGTGCCCTGAACCGGCGCAGGCGGAGCAGGTTCTTCGCTCTTCACCATCGTGATGGCGGTGGGCGCCGGCTCTTCCGTGATCGTGACCAGCGGCGGCTCCATGGTGGGCAGCTGAACCGGCTCGACCTGCGGCGGGGGCGGAGGAGGCGCTTCAGTCTGCTCGACCGGCGCTTCGATGATGCTGGCTTCGATAGGCGTCTGGTCGAACACGGTGCGCACCGGAGCCGCGGTGCTGATGGCCCAGATCGCCAGGACATGCGCCGCGCCGATGATCAGCCCGATCCCGCCGCGGCTGGAGGCCCGAGAGATCAGCGTTGCTGGCACCGTCGACGACATGGACCGGAACGACCCTTAGATAAGTGTCGCCGGAGTATAAAGCGAAGCGTTACCAGATGGGAATGGTTCGCATCGCCAAGCGGGCACAACCATCGGCCCCTCAATAAGTTAAGCCGAAGTCCCGACTCCGCCCCTCTAGGAAGTGAGCCCCATCCAGCGTTCGAGCTGCTCGACGCGGTTACGGCTGACGCTGAGCTGGATTCCGCTGCGCAGCTTCACGCCGTAGTCTCCGCCGGGGTCACGGAGCAGGGTTTCGATCTGGTCCAGTCGCACGATCGCGGAGCGATGGATGCGGAAGAACTTCGCCGGATCGAGTCGCTCTTCCAGCGTCTGCATCCGTTCGCGGATGACGTGGGCGCGGCCCGCCGCATGCAGCTCCGCATAAGGGCCGCTCGCGGTGATGTACTCGATTTCTTCGACGGGCACGACGCGCACCTGGCCGCGCGTCTCCACAGCGATGCGCTCGAGGTACTCGGGCTTCGCGCCCGAGGCGCTGCCGCTCCCGCCGCCGCCATGTAGCACGGCGCGCAGCTGCTCTGACAACCGGCCGACTTCCTCGAGCTCGACCAGGCGTCGCGCACGCGCGAAGGCCTGCTCGAAGCGCTCATCGTCGAAAGGCTTTACCAGGTAATCGATTGCCGCGAGGTCGAAGGCCTTCAGCGCGTACTGGTCATACGCGGTGACGAACACCGTTGCCGGCATGTCGTCAGGCCCAATCGTGCGTATGACATCCAGGCCGGTCTTGCCGGGCATCTGCACGTCGAGAAACACGAGGTCAGGTCTGAGCAGACGGATGGCACTGACGGCCGCTTCGCCGTTGTCCGCGGTGCCGACGATCTCGATGTTGGCCTGATGCTTGAGCAGGTCCTCGAGCCGCTGCCGGGCGAGCGCTTCGTCGTCGACGAGAAGAATCCGCAGAGGTTTGCCGCTGGACACGACGAGATATTACCCGTGGGCCGCGATTCCCACAGTACGCAGGTCGGAACGCTTGTGATACGGGATCGTCACTTCCGCGAGCACGCCCATTTCCCCCGCGGATCGCAGCGAAAGGCTTTGTTCGCTGCCGTAAAGCTCGGACAAGCGCTCGCGCGAATTGCGCAGACCAACGCCTTCGCCTGCGCGCAGCTCACCGTCGGTCACGGGAGGACCGTTATCACGCACGGTCAGCACCAGTCGCTCGCCGACGCGTTTCGCGTGGATCTCGATGCGGCCCGCTTCATCGATCTTGCTCACGCCGTGCTTGATGGCGTTTTCGACAAGCGGCTGCAGGATGAGGTTCGGCACCAAAGCATCGGCCACGCTCGGCTCGATGTGCGACTCGATTGCGAGCCGCCCTTGAAAGCGGATCTGCATGATCTCGAGGTAGCGATCGGTGAACGTGAGCTCTTGCGAGAGCGGAACCTCTTGTTCGTCAGCGCCATCCAGTGTGGTGCGCAGGAGCTCGCTGAGTCTCGCGATCATGCGACGCACGCCCCGCGGATCGCGCTCGACGAGTGCAGACACCGCGTGCAGCGTGTTGAACAGGAAATGTGGATTCAGCTGCGTTCGCAGCGCTGCCAGTCGCGCATCCGCGAGCTGCGCCTGCAACTGCGCGGCCTGCGTCTCGAGTCGGATCGTCTGCTCGCGTCGCGAGCGATAGCGCAGGAAGTAATCCCGCGCGACGCCACCCGCGAGGATCGCGATGTAGACGAGGAACTCGTTCATGAACCACAGATGCCGCAGTCGCCACATCGGACCGGCATCCGCGAAGCGCCCACGCGCCACATGGAACACATCGAATCGCATGAAGCCGGTGACGACGTCCACCGCCACGGCGATGACCATGCCGACGAGGAAGAACAGCGCGATCCGCGGCAGCAGGTGGCCGCGCTCGAGCGGATAGTGACTCGTCAGCGCGAACACGAGCGGCGTCAGCACCGCCCACACATACGACTCGATGAAGGCCACGATGACGGGCGCCGTGGGCATCACCGGGAAATTGCGTCCGCCCGGATCGACCAGCGTATTGGCCGAGGTCAGGAGCGCGATGAAGGTCCAGAACCCCAGGATGAACAGCAGGTCGACCGGGCGCAGCGGCACCCGTTCCGACTGGGAGTCGGCGATGGTTGCCGGGAGCAGGGGTGGCGGCGAGACGAGCCGATCCACGACCGGGGGTTCCTCGAGTGACAGGCCCAAAGGATGGGAACGAGGATAGAAGAGTTACGCCGCAGGCCGCAAAGGCGGCGGCTCGATTTGCACTGGCGGTTCCGCGAGGTGCACGCGAGCGTGCTCGACATGCGGCTGTCCGCAAGCTGGATTGGCAAATCGCTTGCGGCGCCTTTTCGGACTGATGCGCGTTTCCGGCGGGAAAAAGCGTGTTTTGGTGCGTTTCGGTGCCCGTGGGCTACGCCCGGGCCTCAATTGCTGGTCGGCAGGGCGCGTGGGCCGAGCGTGCCCGGGTCATACACCCGTGTGAATTCCAGCTTCGGCAGCCCTTCTTCGGACAGCGTGAATTTCTCCACCAGTTGGCGGCCGTCCGCAGAGAGGCCATAGCGCTCGATGACGCGCGGGCCCACCTGGGGCTTCACTTCGATCACGTATTCCCGGCCCGACCAGCCCGAGTACTGGTCCGCGACACCGTCTTCAACGGATACCACGCTGTCACCGCCCGGCGTGAAGCTGCGGCGATCCTCGCCGCGCGTGATCGCGAAACGCGTGGCGCTTTGCTCGATCTTCATGGAGTCGGCGGTGAGCGCTGCGCCGAGTGCGCGCGTATAGCTCGCTCCGGGTGCGTACTTCGCACGTCGCTGGAGCGCGGCCGGGTCGGATGGAGCGCGCTCCATGCCACCACCCCGACGACCCTGGCGAGGATTACCGTGCTCATCGATCTCGGGCATCTCTTCGCCGGTCGTCGACGGGATGTAGTCGCGCCGGGCACGCATGAACTTCTGGCGAATGGCGTCGATCATCGCCTGCGGGTCCTGGCTCGCCTGCCGGTTCAATTTCCAGGTGCCGGCGAGATTCACGCCGCCCGGTGTATCCGGCTTCAGGTCCGGCGCGCCGCTGCACGCACCGAGTGCGAGAGCGGCGAGCGCGAGAACTGCAGAGGTGCGCCTCACTTTTGCGGAGTGTTGGCCGCGGTCAACGGTTGCTTCGGATACCTGGCGAAGATCGCCGACACGGCCTTGTCGATGGCAGGCTGCGGCTGATCCAGAACCTTGTTCGTGAGACGACCTTCTGCCGTGCCGGTCCATACGATCTCGCTCTTGCGTTGATCCACTACATCGATGGTGAGCGAGCCTTCGGTGTAGGTGCGTACGTCGCGGCCGCCATAGCCGACGCCCCAACCCCAGCCGCCCCAGCCCCATCTGCCGTAGCCTACACCGACTCCGGGACCGGGCGTGCTCTCGACCTTGTCCCGGCTCCGCGTATTGAAGTTCACCAGCAGGTCGGGCTTGTCGCTTTGCGTGTAGCCGCGTGCGAGCATCTCGCGCGTGACGGCTTCTTTCAGATAGCGTGTCGTCAAAGTCGAATATGCCGCCTGGTCGGTGCCCGGGTGCTCGACGAAGCCGAAAGTCTGATAACTCACGGAACCGAGCTCGGGGGCGCTCTGCGTGCGAATGCGCGGACTCGTCTGGCAGGCGCTGAGCGCAATGCCGAGGCACGCGATGAGCGTGGCCGCGCGGACGTGGGAACGGATCATGGCATCACCTTGCAGTCATCACTTCGATACTGCTTTCGACACGCCCGTGCAAATAGAAGTTCACGGCCGTTCAGTGCCGATTCAGCCGGGGAAAATAGGGTAAAGCGCAGTAGCAGCTGGAACGTCCCAGGGTGCAATTGGTAACAGTTGGAGAACGCGGCACAGTTGCCATTGACTAAAATTGCGCGGCCACGTTGCAGGCCGGGGTGCTCGTAGAAGTGAACAGAAAACCGTTGGTCATGGCTCTCAGTGTGCTCGCCGTGCTGGCGCTCGGCCTGTGGGCGTACAAGAGAGCGGCCGGCAACGATGCGCCGATCTACCGGTTTGCCACGGTGGAACGCGGCGATCTGGAAGCGGCGGTGTCGGCCACCGGCACACTGAGTGCGGTGACCACCGTGCAGGTCGGCACGCAGGTGTCGGGCAAGATCGTCGAGATGACGGCGGACTTCAACGACCGTGTCAAGAAAGGTCAACTGGTTGCCCGCATAGATCCCACCATCTTGCAGCAGACTGTGCGGGACGCGCAGGCGGGTCGCGAACGCAATCAGGCGGAGCTCGAACAGGCGGAGCGCGAGTACACGCGCAACGAAGGATTGTTCCAGCGCAAGGTGCTCACCGAGATCGAGTTCAACACCGCGAAGTACGCGCTGGCCGTGGCGCGTGCGAACGTGAAGTCGGCGCAGGTGGCAGTGGATCGCGCCAAGCAGAATCTCGCGTACACGGAAATCTTTGCGCCCATCGATGGGATCGTCGTGGAGCGCAATGTCGACGTGGGGCAGACGGTCGTCGCGAGCATGTCGACGCCGCAGCTGTTCCTCATCGCGAAGGACCTGTCGCAGATGCAGATTCTCGCGTCGGTGGATGAGAGCGACATCGGGTCGATTCACGATGGGCAGAACGTCCGTTTTTCGGTGCAGGCGTATCCCAATCAGCCCTTCGAAGGCGCGGTGAAGCAGGTTCGCCTGCAGTCGAAGACCACGGAGAATGTCGTCAACTACACGGTTGTCGTGTTGGTGAACAACACGAGTGGGAAGCTGCTGCCTGGCATGACGGCCACCCTGGAGTTTCTCACCGGCACCGTGCAGAACGCGTTGCTCGTGCCGAATTCGGCGCTGCGCTTCCGGCCGACGGAAGAGATGCGCGCCGATGTGTTCAAACGCCTTCGCGCCCAGCGTGAAGCGACGAACGGCGCAAATGGCGGCGGTGCGAATGGTGCTGGCGCGCCCGGCGAAGGTGGCGGATCTGGCGTCGAGGGCGCGAGCGGCCGAGGGCGTGGCGAGGGAGCGGCCGCGGCAAACAAAGCGGGAGCCCAGGCACCCAGCAGGTCGGCCTTGGAAAGAAGACTCACCGGAAAGTGCATTGAGATTTCCGACCTGAACACGCCCCGTGCCGGACGCGTTAGGACAGAAGAATTAGCGTCCCGCTGTGCGCAGGTCAAAATCTTTCGAGAGGATTAGTGCAGTCGTCCCACCACGCGCTGGAGTTTGCCCAATCTGGTTTTGTCCTTTTGTCGAAAACTCTTGTCGAAAGCT
>Ga0105249_10003816_pt1 | contig 13008 bp, 12 predicted proteins | sample KBSS44metaG_FD_81522 | JGI IMG/M metagenome (GOLD analysis project Ga0105249, IMG submission 81522) | Switchgrass rhizosphere microbial communities from Kellogg Biological Station, Michigan, USA - KBS S4-4 metaG | ecosystem: Host-associated > Plants > Roots > Rhizosphere > Soil | place... | reverse complement strand
TTTCCCGTTCTGTCGAACTGTTTAAAAACATTGTGGTGAAATGATTCGTATTGTTTTGTTGCTATAGAATATGGTATTGCTTTTCTTTCCAGATAGTTTTTTTGAACCGCTACATTCATGGTATTGGCACATAGTTGAATGGCTGCCCTCACCAGGTTACCTTTCAGATTATTTGATTGATTGAGATAGCAATTGATTTCCGGTCTTTTGGCTAGAAGGATATTTTCTTCAAACCTGTAAGGAATTACCACAACCGCTGTGGCTTTTTTGTCTAGCCGCAATTGAGCGAGACCTACAGTTTCAAACGCTGCATCTTTCACCAGCAGTGTTTCATTATCCGAAAGCATGTCAATAAACCGTGCGCTGGATGGAGAATGGTCCTGGTCAATTACGATGATAGTTTGCCGGGTGAGTTTACCTTTTTTATAAACAAATCCAACTACTAAGGCTAACACTACTGACATGATCACAAAATCCATGACAAGGACTTTGTTCTTCCAGAACAAACCAAACTCACGGTTAATTAGCTGCAGAAGAATGTTCATAAATTGCTTACCGTTTTAATGGAGTGGTTATAGTGGCATTGTAAAATAATCCTACTGTTTCCACAGTATTGTCGGGAATGATCTTTATTTCATACACGGCCTCATCCATTTCATAATCCGGGTAAGCAGTCGTGATGTCTGCATACCGCGGCATTTGTTTGATATTGGCAATCCTGCCCCTGTATTCTTTTTTTAAATAAGAAACATTTACAATCACTCCGTCTCCCTTTTTAAATCTGGTGATCTTGCTTTCGGGAACTGTAAACCGAAACCAGGTACTTTTGGTTTCATAACCATTAAAAACAGGATAACCCGCTACTGCCAATTCTCCCACATGTAGTGTTATCGTCTCTATCGTCGTTTCGTTGGTAGCAATGATGTATCGTTCCGAATAAGCCACCTCCACTTCTTTCAATAGGCCTGATGCCTGTTCCTGCTGACCAGCAGTGGTCAATTTCGTTTCATATCTTGTACCTACTACTTCCGCTTCGTTCAATTCTGCCGTTGCAGCATCTAATTGTGCTTTCGCATTTTTATATTTTGCATAAGACTCATCATATGCCTGAGGCGATATCAGACTATCATTGAACATTGCATTTGCCCGTTCATATGATTTTGATGCAAACTGGTATAGCTCGGTGGCCGAAGCAAACTTTGCCCTCAATTGCTTTATCTGATTTTGTGTCGGTCCATTAGAGGCGAGTAACCTTTGCGCTGCTGTAGCTTTTACAGCCCCACTTGCCTGTACAATCTTTGCATTCACTTCCGGGACATCAAGCATAGCTAACGTATCTCCGGGCATCACTGATTGGCCTTCTTCAACATAAATTTTTAAGATCCGGCCGGTCACTTTGCCCGAGAAAGCTACTGTCTCTCTTTTAATTTTTCCCTGCAATAGGTCTTTGTTGTTTTCCCGACAAGCACTGCTGCTAATTACCGCAACAATAAATATGAAAAGGATTGTTTTGAAATTCATTTTTGTTTTTTTACGATTCTTATTTAAATAATTCGGGCCTTAAGCTGCCTGTCGCTATTAATAATTCTACTGATGCTCTTCGTTGATTATATAAGGTCTGAATCAATCCAAGAGCTGCGTTTTCAAAATCTTCTTCCGCATCAATGAGCTGTGATGTTTTAATCAAACCAGTTTTATATTCTTTGATCGCTTGTGTCAATGCATTTGAGGCAGTTTCCTTTTGTTTCTCCATCACAGTTACCTGTGATAACGAGACGGCATAATCTGATCTGCATTTTGTCAGGTTTAATTCAAATTTTTCCGTCAGATCTTTTTTGTCATTTTCAGTTTTACGACGTTCAAGAGTTGCTTTTTCCACTTCATGTTTTCCTTCTTTACCATCAAAAAGATCCCAACTAAAGCCAACACCTACCTGGAACATTGGGCTGATATGTATCCCCGGAGTTTCAGACGATAATTTTTGTCCATTTAGAATCGGTTTGCTGCTACTCATGTGTCCAAATAAAACACCCATGTATTTTAATGCCGCAGCTGTATATATTTTTGGTACAAACCATGTTTTCTCTGCTTTAATCTTATAATCCTGCGCAACAATAAAAGCATCGAGGGCTTTTATTTCAGGACGATTCTCTATACTATTATTGTTATGCAAATTTTCTATTAGCTGCAGATTATTTTCGATAAGGGCGATTCGCTCAATGGGAATATTTGTTAACCAGTATAGCTTTTCCTGGACAACTGCACGTTTTCCTTCATAGTCTTTTATTTTAGATGCTACCTGTGCCTGTGCCACCTCGATTTTTTGGTGTTCATATTTCGTGATCAATCCATAGCTAAAAGACTTATCGGCAATTTTCATGCTCTCAGCCAATCGCCTTTCGCTTTCATCCAGCACGATGCGAACTTGTTTCAACAATGCAAGCATATCATATGCACTGACAACCTCTCTGATAATGTCCTGTTTTTCTTTTTCTGTTAAATACTTTTGACCTTTTATTTTTTCATCCACTGATTTTTTTAATAAAGAAATTTTTCCACCGGAATAAATTAGCATGCTTGCATTTGTGTTCAATGTCACGATATTGGAGGTAGAGGTTAGCCGGTTTCGGCCTTCCTCGATATTTAAACTCAGCTGTGGTATTTTAAGTTCCTTTGTTGAAAGAGATATGGAGGTTAGCGCAAACGCATCTGCCCCGTCAACCTTAAGTCTGGGAAGAAATGTGTTAGTCAGTTTCTGTCTGTCTAAAACCGATAATTCTATGTCGAGTCTTTGATTATCGAGAACATAATCCTTTTTGATAGCACTGTCAATCAGTTCAATTAAAGTTGGCATTCCTTGCTGTGCATTAACTGACAAATTCATAGTGACTAACAGTAAAATAATCATCCGGTGAGTGAATTTGTGCATTTCATTATTTTATTTAGATATCATCAAAAGGCCTATCACTGATAAAGTATCCGGCAAAATTATTTTTAACATTAGCCTTCCACAATGAACATATGGTGCCAAATCTTGTATAAATAAGTGATGATAAAATGAATTAGAGTCGACTTTTTCAAACACAGATAATTCATACAACAATTGTAGTAATAGCGACATTGCTCCGGGATGTGTGCAGTAAGATATTTGCTTTCAAATATTTTATGTATAGCAAGGAGTAAAATCTAGTTATATCAACACACGTCAAAAAATAATTGAAATATGAAGAAAATTCTGGGGACTATATTAATTGTCCTATACGTTACAAAGACGTTTGGGCAAAGCGATTCGATCTTAACAAGCAAACCGATCGTGAAAGATGCTTACCCAATCATCATGGCTGCAGGCCAACAATACAAAGCATCTGCCTGGAAAAGTTTATGGTGGGGAAAGCATTACAGAAAAGAATGGACAACACCAGTGCAATTTCCTGTTTTGGATATATCAACTTTCCAGGGTGGATTGACACCACTTAAAGAAGGTGGCGGGCACCAGTCTAAAACTCTTCGACTTATGAGTAGTGGAGGAAAAGAATATTTGTTAAGAACGATTGATAAAAATCTTGATGTGTTGATACCTGATATTTTCAAAGGTTCATTCATCAATGATGCCGTTAACGACCAGATCAGCACAGCTCATCCCTATGGGCCTATTGTAATAGCAAGAATGGCGGGTTCACTTTCGCTCATACATACAAATCCTAAAATATATTACATACCTGACGACCCTGCTCTCGAGGAATTCCGGGAAGCCTTTGCAAATAGGCTTTGTTTATTGGAAGAGCGACCATCAGGAAAGGGCTGGGAACATTCGGATCTTTTTGGAAATGCCGATAAGATAGTCAATACCGAAAAAATGCTTGCAGATATATTTGAAAGCGGTAAAAATTCAGTTGATCAACATTCTTTCCTGGCTGTTAGATTTTTCGATATGATCGTTAATGACTGGGACCGTCACGAAGATCAATGGGTATGGGCTATGAATAAAAATAACAAGCATCATAGGTATACTCCTATAGGGAGAGACAGAGACCAGGCCTTTTCCAAAACGGATGGCATCAATCTTTATTTTTTGTCAAGACGTTATGCATTCCGTCCATTACAAAATATGGATCCAACTGTAAAAGATATCAGAGGGGCAAATTTTTCTGCACGAAATCTTGATCAGCAATTCTTAAACGAATTAACAAAAGAAGATTGGAAAAAAAGCATTGAATTTATTCAAGTTAATCTTACAGATTCAGCAATAAGTAACGCAATCAATACAATGCCCGAAGAAGTAAATAAAATTTCGGGAAAATTTCTTATCAAAAGATTAGAACAACGAAGAGACAATCTCGATCAGTATGGAATGAAGTATTACTCAATGTTGGCCAGACGTGTTACGATAACTGGATCCGAAGAAAACGATCTTTTTATCATCAATAAGAACAATAAAAATGAGATATCCGTTACAGGATTTCGGATGGATAACGACACTATTTATCATAGGGTGTTTAATAAGAAAGAAACTAAAGAGATAAACATTTACAGCCTGGGAGGAGATGATCAATTTGTTGCAAACGGAAATGCAAAAAATAAGTTCATTATTCGCATGATCGGCGGTGAAGGCAATAATATATACGGTACTGATAAATCATTAAAGGGAAAAACCTATAGAGTTTATGACGGTTTACGGCAAGAAGATCTTTCGAGAAAAGCATTCAGGGTTAACAGGCGTTGGGATACATTGTATAATTATAAAAGGGCATCGGTAAAATATGATTGGTATTTACCCCTGGTCATACCCGGCTATAATCAGGACGACGAGATATCAGTGAGTGCAGGCATATTATATAAAAAACAAAAATGGGGAAAAACTCCCTTCGGATGGCAGCAACAATTATCTGTAAATTATGCAACCGGTACAGGTGCAATCGGATTTGGATATAAGGGATTATTCAAACAGACTTTTGGAAAATGGGATTTTAATCTTCAAGCTTTTTATAAAGGCCCCCGTTATACATTTAATTATTATGGTTTTGGTAATGAAACTGAACTGAACGACAATGATCGTTCCTATTTCCGTGTAAAGGCAAATGATTTTTTTGCAAGCCCGGGTATAAGCCGGACATGGAAGTCATCTTATTTGCGTTTTGGATTACGGTATGAAAATGTGGAAGTCCTGCGCACACAGAACAAATTTGTAACATCCCCTCAATCAGAACTTGATCCTTCTGTTTTTTCATCAATTGATTATGGTGGTGTCAATGGGGAATGGACGATCTCAAATGTTGGTGATCAAAAATATCGGAAGAAAGGCATTGAATTCACCAGCGGGGTTTCTTATATAAATAATCTTGATAATACAGACAGAAACTTGTTGAAATTAAATGGTGCTGTATCTTTTTATCATCCAATTTTTAAATGGCTCGTGTTTTCACACAGGACCGGGGGTGCTACAATTTTTGGTGACTATGAATTTTACCAGGCGAGTACATTGGGCGGCGATGAAAATCTGCGGGGCTATTGGCGTGACCGCTTTGCTGGTAAATCAAGTTTTTATCAAAATACAGAGCTGCGTTTAACTTTTGGCAATCTTCGTGGTTATTTTATCAGGGGGAAAATTGGGATCTTCGGATTCCTTGATGATGGCAGAGTATGGATTGAAGATGATAAATCATCGAATGGATTACATACAGGTTATGGCGGAGGCCTTTTCTTAATGCCTTATAACAAGGCTGCACTAACATTGTATTACGCTACATCTGATGATGCAAATATTGTTACCGTAAAAGCCGGGTTCTTCTTTTAGCATAAGTAAAGTATGAGTCTTCTTTCATCAAACCTGCTTCTTATCCGGAGCAGGTTTTTTTATTGAAGTTGTTTAAGTAGTTCAACACTAGTTGCCACGTATTCTACAATGCATGGCTTGGTTTGATTATTGAATCGGGGAAGATGTTCTTATAGTTTTGTATACGCTGACTAAATTATGAAATAATGAAAAGGCGAAGAAGCAATAGCAGTGTTAGAAAACTCATCATTAATAAAGGTTTTTGAAAACAGGGGTATCAGGTTTGTGGTTAATCAGGTAGGTTTTGGTTTAATGATACTCCTGTCTTCAAAAAATAAAAATAAAAATGCACCAGGTCAATATCAAATCAATAGGATTGTTTACTTGTGGCATTTCCCTCTTACTTTTTTTTCATTTTGCGCCGATAGGATTCAGCAATGGCGATACGATGGATAGCAAGAATGCAAAGAAGACAACGATTAAAGAGAATAAAATGAATTCAATGAAAATTGGTCAAGAGTCCCTGAAATCCAAGGTCCGACAAAAGAAAGCAAAAGTTATAATAACAGCAAGATGATCCCTGGCTTTTCAAATACAGATAGTGCATCGCTGAATAACTAAAATAAAAGAAAATTTAAAATGGTTTTTTATGCTTACTCTATTATGTATAATAAAGATAATATTATTCTTACGGAAGAAAAAAGCAAACCTAAAATCAAATCTGTTACCGCATAAAGTACAATGGCGGATTGCAAAAAGATGAAGGTAGAATAGAAATGATTCACTATTCGCAATCTGCTCATTAATCTATATAGTAAAAGGATTGATAACGGTATTGAAGAAAGAGATCAATAAGACGAAATTTGTCAAGGCATGTACAAGGTGTTTATTGATATTAAAAAGAATGGGAAAGGATTTTTTTTATTGGCCCGCAAAAATGAAACGGTAGGTAAAATAAAATTCTCTCTGGTAGATAGCGAACTGTTTATCCTTGATACTGTAGTAGTTGCCAAGCGATACATAAACTCAATTGGTAAAAAATTAGTAGATGAAATAGTCGAGTATGCAAGGATGCATGAATTGAAGATAATCACCATTTCCAAATTTGTGCAAAGAAGGTTTAGTAATAATCCATTATCGTATGTGGATGTATGGGAAAAGGCATAAGGATAAATGTAAAGATAGTTTTATGGAAATATCCGGGCCATCCTGCAACACTACTACCAACAAAATTGCTGATGAAAGTTCCATTCAATACATCATGGAAAAGCTTATCGATACCGGAAAATTGATTGATTCAACAGGGAGGGCATTTTTTTCTTATCCTAATCTTAGCAAATGGTCCGCCTATAGCCATTGAAGGGATAAAGGAAAATGCTATTGTCGATGCAGTTTTACCATTAATGATAAATTCATATAGCAAGGGAGATCAAACCAGGTTTTTGATAACAGGCAGTGAAACACCGCAAAGTATTCCTTGTTGGCTTTGGATCCTCATTATTGGTGTAGCTGTTTGGATAATTTATTACTTCATACCTTTTATAAACTCTTAATGCTTTGAACACTTTTATTGTTTAAGGCATTTCCTTCAAAACCTTTATATCCATTTTTGTGAGTTGTTGTAAGACTAATCAGCTAAATCGACGGGTAATCCTGATTCGTCCAAAAAGCTGCGTTTTAGTTGTTTTAAATTCTTTAGAAATGAAATTCTCTGAAAGGGAAAGACTCCATTTAAATTTATTTATTACAATTCCTGATTCTAATAATGAGACCAAACGATTAATATTTTCTTCATCTATATGATAAAAATCAGAACATGCATTTTTAAACGATTGTATAAAGCCTCCTTGCAGTAAAGAATTTCCTAATACAAGTTTCAATTGTCCGTTAGAAAAGAAATATATTTCTGATTTTATGCTTTTATTCATCTTCATTAGTATGCAATTGTCCTGGGCGTCATGGGGATAAGCATCCAATTTTCCGGCAGAAAGACCAAAACCAACATTCAGGTCATTAAACAATGTGCCGGCTCTCGAAGCAACCTGGACGTTGCCTTGCAATTTGTCACTATTAAAGATCTGTTTGCTAACCTTAATATTATAATTCAAAACAATATCTGTCTTTATCTGGTTGTTCCAGCCCTGCGGTTCAGGATTGCTAATTATCCTGTGCATCCAGGTTTGCGTGTTTTTGGCAAAACTATAAGGACCAATCACTCCAATATTTATTTCAGAATGTAATGTCAAATTCAATGAACTGCTGAAAGAAGTACGACCCCTTGTAATGTATAAACTGCCAGCATATGATCGGTCATTGCACAGAACTTGTGATTCACGAATGTGATCGGGTGTGAACATTAACTGGGTGATTGACCAATGAGCGATATTTTCAGTATCATTCCCGGTGTTCAATAGTAGTTTGCCAGCAAAAAAAAATTGTTTTTCATGAAACCGACTAAATTCCAGTTCAACTCCATTTGTATAATAGTGATCTGTTCCAGTACCCCTGTAATTCAGAAAATCATTATCGATAGTAAGACGAAAGGATTTGTTTAAATATTTTTTCCCCTGTCCCCAGGAAAATACATCAATCATTAAAAAGATTGAAAATATAAGTACTGTTTCGATTTTCAAAAACCCACATTTTCTCATATCCCATCATTTTATTAACCGGCATTAAAATTACTGTGCACTGAAGCGCTTATCAATTGTTATATAAAGACATGTGTTGTCCATTTAATTTTTATCGTTCGCAATCATTTTAAAAATCGATGCCATTCTTTGTCTGGGCATCATTGTGAAAAATACAACCGAACACTTTGTTTGATTATTGTCTTAGCATGTATAAGTGTCGAGCTTTGTTCAATGTTAGTTTCTAGAAAAATATTTTCCGTCATAAAAATTTATATATAATGCAACTCGCCGGAAAAGTGGTTGTTATCACCAGGGGATTAAGCGAAATAGGTGAAGTTTTAGCAAAAGGATTTCGGAGGCAAGGTGCTATTGTTGTTATAGCTGATGCAAATGAAAATAAACTTCATCAGAAAGCTGAAGAGATCGGAGCTGTTGCGATAGCTGCAGATCTGATCATTAAATCAGAAGTGAAAAAGCTCGTTGACAAAACCGCTCAACTATTCGGGAGAATAGATCTATTTGTCTCCAGCGCTTCCTTTGCCGAAATGAGTTGTAGTAATTTATCTGAGAAAAATTGGAATGACTCTTACAGGTTGAATACAATGTCACAGATGTATGCGGCGAAATATGTTTTGCCTTATATGATAAATCAGAAAAATGGGTATTTAGTAAATATGATACCTATTGAAGGCTTACTGAAAGAATTTCGTCATGGAATGTACACGACTCTTAAACATCCATCCCTGGACTTTGCAGAAAGAATGGCGATCACCTATAAACACCTGGGAATAAAAGTAAGTGTGCTTTGTTGTGATTGTTTCGAGCATGTTGAAAATATCAGACTACAAAATTTTACTGATTCTGTTGTGAAGGGTATAGACCAGGAGCAATTCATGATTTGTTTTGAGGAAAATAAGGCAAATTCTTATTACAAGAAGCTTTACGAATCCGAAATGTCTTATGCTATCCGTGCATAGATCTTCTTATTTGGTTTTTAAATTTTAAACTTTAATAATTATGAAAAAAATTGTATTAGTTGTTTTGCTTGCGTCAGGATTTGCATTCGCATCACGGGCGCAAAAAGGAAGTTTATTGGTGTATGGCGCCTTGGGCATTCGGACAGAAAAACAACCCAATGATGATAAAACAACAGTGTTTAGTGTATATCCTGGAGTGGGGTATCAATTTTCTAAAGACTGGACGGTGGGAGTAAGCGGAGGTTTTGGCCGGAAAAAATTCGACCCGGAAACAGGCAGTGAGAGTAAGTCTGATAGCTATAGAGTCGGAGGATTCGCACGTTATACTTATACTTTCAATCCTATTTTTAGTTTCTATGGACAAGGCGATGTTTATTATCATGGCAAAAAAACGCAGGATGTTAAATCCGATGGTGTTGGGATTGCTCTTACACCGGCGATCGGCATCAATATATCCAACAATTTTGCTTTGAATGTTTCTTTTGGCAATATTTCTTACGAAAGCATCAAAGTAACGGATGCTGACAAGGGAACACGGACATTCGATGCGGATTTTGGGAACGAAATAAGAATCGGTGTGTCCAAGAACTTTGGTGGGAAAAAATAATATGCCGATCCTGTGTTCCTAAATAGACCGTTTCAAAAGTCGACATAGCTTCTTTTTTTATTCGCACCCTTACGTGAGGAGTAGTCGTTTATGTGATTGTAAAAACATGTTTTTTGCTTTTGATACGGCGTCTTTATCTTTTGCTTGGCAATTTGTGCGTTAGCTAGAGGTTCACATCAACACTTTTTTTATCAGAAATAAAAACGAGTTATGGATGATTTTATAGCCGCACGTTCGCAAATGGCTATTTCATTGGGATTTCATATTATTTTTTCCTGCATCGCGATGACTATGCCATTTTTTATGTCTGTTTCTCATTTTATATGGTTGCGGACCGGCAAGCCTGTCTACAAAAACATTACAATTGCGTGGAGCAAAGGTGTTGCTATTTTTTTTGCTACGGGTGCAGTTTCTGGAACAGTTTTGTCCTTTGAACTCGGCTTATTATGGCCTGAATTTATGAAACACGCTGGCCCCATTTTCGGTATGCCCTTTTCTCTTGAAGGAACCGCCTTTTTCATAGAAGCTATTGCCCTGGGGTTTTTTCTTTATGGATGGAACAGGTTAAACCGATGGTTTCACTGGGTGACGGGCGTTGTTGTAGGATTGTGTGGTATACTGTCAGGCATATTAGTGGTGGCGGCAAACAGTTGGATGAATAGTCCCAGCGGCTTTGATTTTGTCAATGGTAAGTATGTAAATATTGATCCTGTAAAAGCAATGTTTAATGATGCGTGGTTTTCACAAGCATTACATATGACCATAGCAGCTTTTGTCGCCACGGGGTTTGCAGTAGCTGGCATTCATGCTTTATTAATATTAAAAAGAAAAAATATACTTTTTCATAGCAAAGCTTTTAGAATAGCTGCAATATTTGGCGCCATAGCAGCGGTACTACAACCACTAAGCGGAGATATCTCAGCAAAATTTGTTGCCAGAAACCAACCTGCTAAGCTGGCCGCAATGGAAGCCCATTTTAAAACCGAAAAAAAATCATCCCTCATAATCGGGGGCATTCCCAATATGAAAACCCAGGAGGTAGATTATGCAATAAAGATTCCGGGTTTGTTAAGCTTCATGGTCAACGGAGATGTTAATACAGAAGTGACGGGCCTGGACAAAATACCTTTAACTGAACAACCCCCAGTAACTGTTACCCATTATGCCTTTCAGATAATGGTAGGGTTAGGTATGATACTGGCAGCGGTCAGTCTTATTTATTTTATCACCTTATTCAGGAAACGTAAATGGTTCACCCGTCCCTGGTTTCTAAAACTCTTTGTTGCTTCAACGCCGTTAGGTTTTATAGCCGTTGAAGCTGGATGGACCGTTACTGAAGTTGGGCGTCAACCATGGATCATCCACGGCATAATGCGAACCGCTGATGCCGTAACACCCATGCCCGGAATAAAATATTCTTTTTTCATATTTACAGCCATATATTTCTTTCTTGCTGCCGTATTAGTATTCCTGCTTTACCGGCAAATCAAGATGGTACCTGAAATAACGGACATGCAAACAAAATCCTAAATAAAAAAAACAGATCTGATGCTTTTCGTTGTCATCCTCTTTTTATGGCTATCGCTTTTGATATATCTGTTAATGGCAGGAGCTGATTTTGGAGCTGGAATTCTTGAACTATTCAGCCGTGGTAAAAGCAAATCCCTTGTCCGGGAAACATCGTATCATATAATGGGGCCAATATGGGAAGCAAACCACATGTGGCTTATCATTGCAGTGGTTGTGCTTTTCGTCGGGTTCCCGAAGGTTTACACAACCGTGTCAGTATACCTTCATATCCCGCTTGTGATCATGTTGTTTGGAATTATCGCCAGGGGAACGTCATTTTCGTTTAGGAATTACGATGCTGTTAAGGATCAGTGGCAAAAATTTCATAGCAAAATATTTGTATACTCCAGTTTTATTACGCCGTTATTTTTAGGAATAATTGCAGGAAGTGCTGTATCAAAGAATATTGATCTCGGGGCAACCTCGTTTACTTCTGCTTATATAAATAGTTGGTTAAATTGGTTTTCCATTTTCACAGGTTTATTTACTGTTTCACTATGTGGCTTTCTTGCTTCCGTTTACCTTATAGGTGAAGTGCGGGAGCAAGGTGCAAAGCAAATTTACCTTGGTAAGGCCCGCCTAATGAACCTGTCTATGATAGTATGCGTCATCGCAATTTTTATTGCCGCTTCATTGGAAAAAATCCCATTGGGATCCTGGATATTCAGGAACATTATAGGTTTGACTGCGGTTGCATGCTCGATAATATCTCTCTTGCTTCTCTGGGCTATGATTTTTAAAGATAAAGTCATAATGATACGTTTTTTCGCAGGCCTAATGGTGACATCACTATTGGTTGCTGTGACCTACCCCCATTTTCCTAACATCGTTTTGTTTAAGAATGGAGAAAGCTTGTCTTTACTCGAAGTAGGTTCAGCAAAAACAATTCGAATGCTTGGCGTCGCATTACTATTGGGTACCCTTTTCATTTTACCCGCTTTCATTTACCTGATATATCGATTCGGCAAGAAGGATAAGGGAGCGCTTGTTGAAAAAACCAGATGAGAATGAAGAGAAATCAAAACCTTCTTTACGGTTAAATTATTAAATAATAATTGCTATATAGATTTGAAATGCCAGTATCACTTTTTATTAAATTGACGGCAGAAAATAAAACAATCAAAATAATGATGCCAGTGATGCAACACAAACGTGCGACGCAGATTTCTGAAACGAAATAAGTATCGGTGTGTCCAGAAACTTTGGCAGAAAAAAATAATACGACGATCCTGGTTTCTTAAAGAGGCTGTTTCAAAAGAGGCTGTTTCAAAAGTCGAGACAGCCTCTTCTTTATTCATACCCCTCGCGAGAATTAGTCGTTTATGCGATTTAAAAGCATCAGTCGAACGGTCTGAGTCAATTCACAAACCGTCTCCAATTTTGTATGTCTCGGCAGCAGGCTGGAGAGGTATACAATATAAATCCGCAGTAATGGAAGCATGGATGAGA
>Ga0105249_10003809_pt1 | contig 13021 bp, 9 predicted proteins | sample KBSS44metaG_FD_81522 | JGI IMG/M metagenome (GOLD analysis project Ga0105249, IMG submission 81522) | Switchgrass rhizosphere microbial communities from Kellogg Biological Station, Michigan, USA - KBS S4-4 metaG | ecosystem: Host-associated > Plants > Roots > Rhizosphere > Soil | place... | reverse complement strand
GATCGATGACGTCCTCAAGGACACGCGAACGGCCAACACCCTGAACGCCTTCACCTACTGCCTGGACAAGTCCGGATGAGCACGCAGCGGGTCCCGGCCCTCATCCGGCGCTTCTCGGTGCTCATCGCGCTCTTTTGGCTGGGCCTGGCGGTGGTGACGAATGTATTTGTGCCGCAATTGGAGACGGTTGCCGAAGCCCATAACGTGTCGCTGAGCCCGCAGGATTCGCCGTCGCTGCAGGCCGCCAAACGTATCGGCAGGGTATTCGGCGAGTTCGATTCCGACAGTTCGGCGATGATCGTCCTGGAGGGCGATCAGCCGCTCGGTGCCGACGCGCACCACTACTACGACGGCTTGATCAAGAAGCTCGAGCAGGACACCAAGCACGTCGAGCACATCCAGAATTTCTGGGGGGATCCGCTGACCGCGGCCGGCTCGCAGAGCTCCGACGGCAAGGCGGCATTGGTGCAGGTGTACCTCGCCGGCAACCAGGGCGAGTCGCTGGCCAATGAGTCCGTCGATTCGGTGCGCGACATCGTCAATCACACACCACCACCGCCCGGTCTCAAGGCCTACGTCACCGGCGCCGCGCCCCTGGTCACCGACCAGTTCGAGGTGGGCCGCCACGGCACCCTGAAAACCACTCTGATCACCATCGGGGTGATCGCACTGATGCTGTTTTCGCTCTACCGTCGTCTCACCACGGTGTTTCTCGTGATCTTCACGGTGATGATCGAGTTGACCGCGTCCCGCGGTGTCGTCGCCGTGCTCGCGAACGCCGGCATCATCCAGCTGTCGACGTATTCGACCAATCTGCTGACGCTGCTGGTCATTGCCGCCGGAACCGACTATGCGATCTTCATTCTCGGCCGCTTTCACGAAGCGCGATACGCCGGACAGGACCGCATCTCGGCGTTCAACACGATGTACCACGGCACCGCCCACATCATCTTGGGCTCAGGCCTGACGATCGCAGGCGCGGTGTTGTGCCTGACGTTCACCCGCCTGCCGTATTTCAACAGTCTCGGGGTTCCCGCCGGCATCGGCGTGCTCGTCGCCGTCGTGGCAGCGTTGACCCTCGCCCCGGCCCTCCTGATCATCGGTCGGCACTTCGGTCTGTTTGAGCCCAGTCGGCGCATGCAGACCCGGGGCTGGCGACGCATCGGCACGGTGATCGTTCGGTGGCCCGTGCCCGTCCTCATGGCGACGGTCGCTGTCGCCCTCATCGGTCTGATCGCCCTGCCGAATTACAAGACGAGCTACGACGCCCGCGGGTACATGCCGGCGAGCGCACCAGCCAACGTCGGTTACGCGGCGGCAGAGCGGCACTTCTCGCAGGCCCGGTTGAATCCCGAACTGTTGATGGTCGAAGCCGACCACGATCTGCGCAATTCCACCGACATGATCCTGCTCGAGCGCGTCGCCAAGGCGGTCTTTCACACCGACGGCATCGCACAGGTCCAGTCGATCACCCGGCCACTCGGCACGCCGCTAGACCACACGTCGATACCGTTCCAGATCAGCGCGGGCAGCGCCTCCCAGATCAACAATCTGCCGTTTCAGCAGGCCCGCGGCGCCGACCTGCTCAAACAGGTTGACGTGATCAACAACTCGATCGACATTCTGCGGCAACAATATTCGCTTCAACAACAATCCAGTGCCGTCACCGATGAGCAGACGCAGGCGTTCAAAGCCACCGTCGCCACCGCCCAGGACCTACGCGACAAGATCGCCAACTTCGATGACTTCTTCCGGCCGTTGCGCAACTACTTCTATTGGGAGCCACACTGTTTCGACATCCCGGCGTGCTGGGCGCTGAGATCGCTGTTCGACGCTCTCGACGGCATCGACGCGTTGACCGACCAACTGGGCAACGTCTCGGCGAGCATTACCAAACTCGATGAACTGCAGCCCAAACTGCTCGCGTTGATCCCGCCGCAGCTCGCGAGTCAACAGACCAACCGCGACCTGACACTGACCAACTACGCCACCACGTCAGGTATCAACGACCAGACTGCAGCGGCGCTGCAGAACTCGACCGCACTGGGCCAGGCCTACGACGCGTCGAAAACCGATGACTCGTTCTATCTACCACCGGAGGCGTTCACCAACCCGGAGTTCCAGCGCGGGCTCAAGCTGTTCCTGTCGCCGGACGGCAAGGCTGCCCGCATGATCATCACCCACGAAGGCGATCCCGCTACGCCCGAAGGAATTTCGCACATCGACGCGATCAGGCATTCGGCGCAGGAGGCCGTGAAGGGTACGCCGCTGGCCGGGTCGAAGATCTTCATCGCAGGCACGGCGGCGACCTACAAGGACATCCAAGACGGCGCCGAATACGATCTCATGATCGCCGGGATCGCGGCGTTGAGCCTGATCCTGCTCGTGATGATGTTCATTACCCGAAGCCTCGTCGCTGCGTTCGTCATCGTGGGCACCGTCGCCCTGTCGTTGGGTGCCTCGTTCGGGCTCTCGGTGCTGATCTGGCAGGACATCTTTGGTATCGAGCTGTTCTGGATCGTGCTGGCACTGGCCGTCATCCTGCTGTTGGCGGTGGGCTCGGACTACAACCTGCTGCTGATCTCTCGGTTCAAGGAGGAGATCGGCGCCGGCTTGAATACCGGCATCATCCGGGCCATGACCGGCTCTGGCGCGGTGGTGACGGCGGCCGGTCTGGTGTTCGCAGCCACGATGGCTTCGTTCATATTCGCCGACTTACGGATCCTCGGCCAGATCGGGACCACGATCGCTCTCGGTCTGCTGTTCGACACGCTGATCGTGCGGTCATTCATGACCCCGGCCGTCGCAGCGCTGCTCGGCCGCTGGTTTTGGTGGCCACTGAACGTGCGCCAACGCCCAGCGCGCCGTGGGTCTTTCGGCTCACGGCCGGCAGGTCGTCAACTCGCGCTGTGGGACGACGCCGATTCACGCTCTTGAGAAACGGAAACGTCCCGCAGTTTCCCTTTCAACCCGGCGACCCTGCGCAGTTGAGCGGCGATGTTCATGGAAGTCAACATCGGGATGCCGCCGATAAACGTTCGAAAGGAGGGATGGCCGCCATCGAGATGGAGCATGAACAGACAGCCGACCACGTAGAAGAATCCCATCGTGAACAGAGCCGCGGGTATCGCATACGCGAGCGGTGATCGAGCGTCGGCAATCAATTCGCTCGCATAGTCCACTTCTTCTTGCGACATCGGTTCGCGCTTGCGGAGCTTGGACAACACCGCTTTATGGGCGCCCACCTTCTCACCTAGAGGATGGGATGTCCTCTTCTCCAACCGACCGATGTAGACGAATACGCAAATGGCGAACAGGATTTCCATCACGGCAGCGAGGATCGTGAGATCGCCCCACACACCGAGATTCATCACACCGCTCCTCTGGTGCACGCAACTCCCGAAACGTTACATGAACTAAGTTTCTCAGTGCGAGGCGTCCAGAATCTTGATTGCGAAGATCAGCGTGTCGCCCGGCTGGATGCCCGCACTCGGTTGACCCTCCGGATACCCGTCGGCGGACGTCATCGCGACGGCCACCGTGGAACCCACCTTCTGCCCAGCGATCGCCTTTTGGAACCCGGGCACCACTCCGTCGAGCGAAAAGTCGATCGGAGCGCCTCGCTCATAGGTGCTGTCGAACACCGAACCGTCACGTCCGTTCACTCCCATGTAGCAGACGAACACCTTCGCGGTCTTTGCGACGACGGGTCCGTCACCGGGCTTGAGCGTGTGCACCCGGGTCTCGGTCACGCTGAACGGCGCGGTCACCTGGATCTGCGGCGCCGTCGAGTCGGTGGGCCCGGCGACGGCGACGCTTCCGGTCGCACCAGGCAGTGTCCACTCCGGCGCAGCGTTCGCCGGCGCCGCGGACGGGCAGCTGTTGTCTCCGGTCGCCGTCTCCGAGAATGAGGGCGCCGTGAACACATCGGTGACAGATGACGAGGACGTGCTTGCCGACGGCGCCTCCTTATCGGCACCACAGGCGGACAACATCATCACCAGCGACGCGGCGCAGGCCAGGACAGCGACTGAAGAAACCCGGATGACATTCACAAACGTCACGCTACTGACGCTCCGCACGGCGCCCAGCAGTAGCCCTCTCAGCGGAAGCGGACGTCCAGCGTCGCCATGCCGAAGATCTTCTTGCCGCCAGACTTCGCCGCGATGATGACGACGCCGCTGCGGGTCGCCGGGTCCAGCGACTTGATCCGGCCGCTGAATTCGATGTCGGTGCCCTCGGAGGCCGACACGATCGCCGGCGCCGACAACCGCACCGTGTACCGGGTGAACGCACCAGGATCGCCCGACCATGCGGAGGCGTATCCGGCACCAAGGCCCATGGTCAGCATTCCGTGGGCGATCACGTCAGGCAGCCCCGCCAGCTTGGCGATGTGCTCGTCCCAGTGGATCGGGTTGACGTCGCCGGCCACGCCGGCGTAGTTCACCAGGTCGCCGCGGGACAGTCGGGTGTGGTGCGCAGGCAGCGCGTCGCCTACCTTCACATCCTCGAAGGCCGGCGTCCCTGGCGTACGGGTGGCGTCGTCGGCGATCCGGATCTCGCCCTCCGGCCGAACCTCCTTTTCGTACTCGGCGTCGAGTCCGGCGATGTCGAGGATGTTCATGTCGTGCATCATCGCGTTCTGCACGGCCGTCTTGACTCCCGCGTCGATGTCCTCGGCGGTGACGCCGACGACCGTGGTGTGCAGGGTGTGCACCCGCTCGCCCTTGGTGTCGGTGAACGTGTTGGTGACGGTGATGAAGTCTCTGCCCGCGGTCCTGCGGACCGACGACAGTTCGACGTCGATGGTCAGTTCATCGCCTGCGACGATCGGCCGGTGCTGCTCGAAGACCTCCTCGGTCTGCAGGTAGGTGTCGTAGCCCACGACAATCGATTCGAACATCCGGCGGTTGCACTGCATGCCCGGCGCCGAGGTGAATGTCAGCGGCGCGATGACGTCCGAATAGCCCAGCTCAGCGGCTGCGGCAACGTCCCAATGCGCGGGGTGATAGTCCTGCACCGCGCGGGCGTACTCGCGTACCTTCTCGCGACCGACCAGGTAGGTGCCGTCCATCTGGTAGTAGTGGCCCACCCGAGCTTCAAGCGGGGACGTTTCTGCTGGTGCAGTCATGAATTGCTCAACTCTTCCATTGGCTTGTTCGCTGAGGCCAACGAAAAGGACACTAGCGCGCGGCCGCCGGGAGCAAAGTCTCGGGTTTCCCTGAGCAGCCTCTCAGTTGCGTCTCAGCCGTCACAGGCACCTTGAGTTGAAGCCACTGGGCTGATTCACGATTCACAAAGGAACCAAACACCATGACCAACCCTCCGCGGTATCCCCCGGATCAGCCCGGCAATCAGCCGTACCCGAGTCAGCCTGTGGGACAGGCCAACCCGGATTCCTATGCCTACATTCCCTCACATCTGCGCTACGACTATCGCTACACTCAGCAGCCGTACGATCCGTATCACGGTGCGCACCAAGAGATTACGACACCGATGCCAAAGATCCGGCCGAAAGGTTCTCGGCGCGGCGCGGCCATCGCCGGCGCTGCGGTGGTCGCCGTAGTCGGTGGTGGACTTGGTGCCGCCACCATGGGGGCTATCTCGCTGGCCCACGACAAGCCCGTCGCCAAGCCGCCCATCGCCCAAGCGCCTGCGTCGCCCCAGCCTGCCGCCAAGGCGCCCGCCGGCTCGATCGAACAGGTCGCGGCCAAGGTGATGCCCAGCGTCGTCAAGCTGCAGATCGACATGGGCGGTCAAGGCGACACCGGTTCCGGCATCGTGCTGAGTGCCGACGGCCTGATCCTGACCAACAACCACGTCGTGGCTCCCGCCGCCGGCACCGATCAAGGAGCCGAGCCTGCCTTCTCCGACTCTCACGGCGGCGGCGGGATCACCAAGACCGTGACCTTTTCCAATGGCCAGACGGCGCCGTTCACCGTCGTCGGGACCGATCCCAGCGGGGATCTCGCCGTCGTTCGCGCGCAAGGAGTTTCGGGACTGACGCCGATCGCCATTGGATCCTCCAAGGATGTGAAGGTCGGTGAGCAGGTGGTCGCGATCGGCTCACCGCTGGGTCTGCAGGGGACCGTGACCAACGGCATCGTCAGCGCGCTCAACCGGCCCGTCGCGGCGGGTGACGGTAGCGGCGGCAACGTGTCTGTCATCGACGCCATCCAGACCGACGCGGCGATCAATCCCGGCAATTCCGGCGGCGCGTTGGTGAACATGAACGGCGAACTGATCGGGGTGAACTCCGCGATCGCCAGCATGAGCGGCGGCGGCGGTGGGGCCGGCGGCGGCCAGAGCGGATCGATCGGGCTGGGCTTCGCGATTCCGGCCGATCAGGCCAAACGCATTGCCGACGAGCTCGTCTCCACCGGCACCGCCAGCCACGGCTCCCTGGGGGTTCAGCTCAGTAGTGACGACGCGCCGGGTGGCGGCGCGGCGATCGGCGAGGTCGTCGACGGCGGTCCTGCGGCTGCCGCGGGCATTCCCAGCGGCGCGGTGATCACCAAGGTCGACGATCAGGTGATCGACGGTCCGGAAGCTCTCGTGGCTGCGGTTCGATCGAAGGCACCCGGGGATACGGTTTCGTTGAGTTACGTCGACGGATCGGGGGCGGCCCAGACCACGCAGGTGGTACTCGGCAAGGCGTAACCACCGGTCGGCATCGGTGATTGGCGCTTGGTCCGTCCAGGCACTACTTTTTCCGGGGTGATGTCAGCTGCTCGCGCAGTCGCGCGGTGGATCGCTCCCTTTCTCACTGTTGCCGCAGTTGCCTGCCTGAGCCTTGCTCAGCTTGGCTCGGGCCCTGCGATACGACTGGCTGCCGATGAGGCAAACCCGTTGGCCGGAGCGACGTTCTACGTCAACCCGACGTCAGCAGCCATGCGCGCCGCGCAGAAGGTCGATCCGCCAAGCCCCGAGCTAACTGCCATCGCCAACACGCCGCAGGCGTACTGGCTCGTCCCTGGTTCTTCGGCGGCCACGGTCGCGAAGTACGTCGGTGACGCGCAGGCCGCCGGTGCCTTGCCGGTGTTCGCGCTCTATGGAATCCCGCACCGCGACTGCGGCAGCTTCGCCGCGGGCGGGTTCGCGTCGGCCGGCGACTACAAGGGCTGGATCGACGGCATCGCTTCCGACCTTGGCTCCGCCCCGGCGGCGGTCATCGTCGAACCCGATGCACTGGCCATGGCCGACTGCCTGTCGGGTGACCAGCGCAAAGAACGCTACGACCTGATCCGCTACGCCGTCGACACGCTGACCCGCAACCCGGCCGCCGCCGTGTACATCGACGCAGGCCACCTGCGCTGGCACAGCGCCGACGATATGGCCGCCAGGCTCAATCAGGCCGGTGTGGCCCAGGCGCGCGGTTTCAGCCTCAACACCGCGAACTTCTTCACCACCGAAGACGAAATCGGTTATGGGGAAGCAATTTCGGGGCTCACCAACGGTTCGCACTACGTGATCGATACGTCGCGCAACGGCGCGGGACCGGCGCCCGACTCCGCGCTCGACTGGTGCAACCCCAGCGGCCGAGCGCTCGGCACGCCGCCCACGACGGCGACCGCGGGCGCGCACGCCGACGCCTACCTTTGGATCAAGCGTCCTGGCGAATCCGACGGCTCCTGCAACCGCGGTGATCCGCCTGCCGGCAATTTCGTGACTCAGTTCGCCGTCGATCTGGCGCGCAACGCGGGTCATTAGCCTTTTCGTGTGCGGGTAGCGCACGCCGCGCAAGTGGGGTAGTCGATTACCCCAGCCACCCCTTCTCCGGCCACCGAGTTTCGCGGGCAACCAGCTGCGAAACCGCAACTGAGCCTTGGTCAATATGGAGAAGTCAGGATGAACGTCAACACCGCATCGGCGGGATCTCGCCAGTTCAGCGGTCTGGCGCTCGCAGGCACGGGGCTGGTCGCGGTCCCTGCTGCGGCCGCACCGCCCCACGGGCCCGTACACGTGGTGTCCCGGCGACGATCCGGCCGGCGGGCCCGGCGGTCCCTTCACTTCTCCCGGCCCGCCGAACTGGGACTGGAACATCTGCCACACCTTCTACACAGTCAACTGGGGTCAGGGCAATGTCTCCCTGACCATTTGGGATGGCGAGAACCCACCGCCGGACAGCCGCGGTCCCGTCGGACCGTGCTCGCTCCTGGATACCCGGGGCTGCTAGCTCACTGTCCGAAACCCGCTTTGCGCAACGCATCCGCCATCGAACCCGTTGCGTCCGGCGCGCGTCGGCCAGAATCTTTGCCGCGCCCCGGATTTGGGCGCTTCGCCCGGGTTTGATCGGGACGCTTGTCGCGACCGCGCTCGGGGGTGTCTTTTAGCCGCAGGCTCAACCCGATCCGTTGCCGTTCGATGTCGACAGCGACGACCTTGACGCGTACCACCTGTCCGGACCGGACCACCTCGTGCGGGTCGGACACGAAGCGGTCAGCCATCGCCGAAACGTGCACCAGGCCGTCCTGATGCACGCCGACGTCGACGAACGCACCGAACGCGGCGACGTTGGTGACCACACCTTCCAGCACCATGCCCACCTTCAGATCGGCCACCTTCTCCACACCCGTGGCGAAGGTCGCCGTGGAGAACGCGGGCCGCGGATCGCGTCCCGGCTTCTCCAGTTCGGCGAGGATGTCCGTCACTGTGGGGATGCCGAACCGGTCGTCGGCGAAGTCGGCTGGCCGGAGGGATCGCAACGATCGCTCGTTGCCGATCAGCTCGGCAAGCGTCACCCCTGAACGGTCCAGGATGCGACGGACAACCGGGTACGCCTCGGGGTGCACGCCCGACGCATCGATCGGGTCGTCACCGCCGCGGATCCGCAGGAAGCCCGCGCATTGTTCAAAAGCCTTGGGGCCCAAGCGAGGAACCTTCAGCAGAGCCTTGCGGTTGGCGAACGGACCCGTCTTGTCCCGGTGGTCGACGATCGCCTCGGCCAGCGATTCGGACACTCCGGACACACGCGCCAGCAGTGGGACGGACGCTGTGTTCAAGTCGACGCCCACCGCGTTCACCGCATCCTCGACCACTGCGTCCAGGCTGCGCGCCAATGTCCCAGGCGTGATGTCGTGCTGATATTGCCCAACGCCGATCGACTTCGGGTCGATCTTCACCAATTCGGCTAGCGGGTCTTGTAGCCGCCTCGCAATCGACACCGCGCCACGCAGCGTCACGTCGAGCGTCGGCAGCTCGTGCGCCGCATACGCCGACGCCGAATACACCGAAGCGCCCGCCTCGCTCACCATCGCCTTGGCGGGCGCTTTGGCGCCTGCGGCCCTGATGTCGGCGATGAGTTCGGCGGCAAGGGCGTCGGTCTCACGCGATGCGGTGCCGTTGCCGACGGCGATCAACTCGACGCCGTGCCGGGCGACGAGCGCCGCCAAAGTTGCCTTGGCCGTATCCCATTGCTTCTGCGGCTGATGCGGGTAGATCGCGCACGTGTCAAGGACCTTGCCGGTGGCGTCGACCACGGCGACCTTGACTCCCGTCCGGAAGCCGGGGTCCAGGCCGAGCGTTGTCCGGTTCCCCGCAGGCGCGGCGAGCAGCAGATCCTTGAGGTTCTTGGCGAACACCGCGACCGCCTCCTCCTCGGCGCGGCGCCGCAACCGCAGGCGGGCGTCGACCCTGCCCGAGATCATCAGCTTCGTACGCCACGCCCACTCGACGGTGGCGGCCAGCCACGGTGTCGCCGCGGCCTTCGCCGACATGTCGATGCCGAGCGTCTTGGCGATCATCGCGTGATACATCGCTTCGTCACCACCGTCGAAGGTAAGCGCGAGCGCCTCTTCCTTCTCTCCCCGCATGACGGCAAGCACGCGGTGTGACGGCATGGTCTCCAGCGCTTCGCTGAACTCGAAGTAGTCGCGAAACTTCTGTGCTGCAGGGCTTTTCGCCGCTTCGGCCGACCACGGCTCGGTACGCAGCGAGCCGCCCGCCCAGAACTTCTCCCTGATGGCGCCGACGAGCTCTGCGTCCTCGGCCGCACGCTCGGCGAGAATGTGGCGCGCGCCGTCCAGCGCTGCAGCTGCATCGGCAACGTCGTCGCCGAGAAACTCCGCGGCCGCTTCGTCAGGCACCAGCGTGGGATCGGCCAGCAGCCGATCGGCCAACGGCTCGAGCCCGGCCTCGCGAGCGATCTGCGCCTTGGTCCGACGCTTCGGCTTGTAGGGCAGGTAGATGTCCTCGACACGCGATTTGGTGTCAGCCGCGATCAGGGCGGCCTTCAATTCGTCGGTGAGCTTGCCCTGCTCGTCGATCGAAGCGAGCACCGCGGCCCGGCGGTCGTCGAGCTCCCGCAGATACTGCAGCCGCTCCTCGAGGATCCGCAGCTGGCCGTCGTCGAGACTGCCGGTCGCCTCTTTGCGGTACCGGGCGATGAACGGCACGGTCGCCCCCTCGTCGAGCAGTCGCACAGCAGCGGCGACCTGCACTTCCTCAACGGTCAATTCCGCAGCGAGACGGGCATTTACGGACTTTGCGGGTGAGCTGGCAGGCACTCGACGACTCTACAGAGTGACCGCCGCGATGACTTCTGCGCCCACGGCTGGTCTGATCATGTGCACGTCTACGACGAGGAGACAACGCGTGGTCCAACTACTCAGAGTCCAGAACTTCGCCGTTTCCAAAGACGGATTCGGCGCGGGTGAAAATCAGAGCCTCGATCGTCCGTTCGGTGATGCCGATCCGGGCTCGATGATGGCATGGGCAGGCGCGACCGCGAGTTGGCCGAACCGCACGGACCCCGGCGGTAGCCGCGGCCTCGACGACTACTTCACCCGGGACTTCGCCAACAACATCGGCGCAGAAATCATGGGAAGCAACAAGTTCAGTCCCCACCGTGGCCCGTGGCACGATTACGACTGGAAGGGCTGGTGGGGCGACGAACCACCGTTCCATACCCCGGTCTTCGTCATGACCCACCACGTGCGCCCATCATTTACGTTGTCCGACACCACATTTCACTTCGTCAACGCCGATCCGGCGACCGTCCTCGCGAGAGCGCGCGAGGCTGCCGGAGGCAAGGACGTCCGCCTCGGCGGCGGCGCGACCACTATCCGGGAGTTCCTCGATGCGGACCTCATCGACACCCTGCACGTGGCGGTTTCAGAGGTCGAGATCGGGGCAGGCTCGCGCCTCTGGAAGTCGCCGGATGAACTGGACGACCGATTTCACCATGACGTGGTGCCCAGTCCGAGTGGGGTGACGCACCACCTGTTCTGGCGCCGATGAACTAGTGCGGACGGCGAAGAGTCAGCAGGGTGATCTCGCTAGGCGCGAACACGCGAAAGGGCGGGCCCCAGAAGCCGGTACCGCGACTGGTGTAGAGCTGAGTCCGATCGCCGTGTCGGCTGAGCCCGCTCACCACGGGTTGCTCGAGCCGAACCAGAAGGTTGAACGGCCAGATCTGGCCGCCGTGGGTATGGCCCGAGAGCTGTAGGTCGACACCTGCGGCCATGGCGTGCGTGACCTGCTTGGGTTGGTGTGCCAGCAGCACGACCGGCAGTGTGCGGTCGGCTCCGGCCAGGGCGGCCCGCAGGTCCGCGCCGTATCCGGGGGCACCGGACGCGGTGGCGGTCGCGTCGTCCACACCGGCGACCACCAGTCGGTCACCGCCTCGCTCGATGCTGATGTGCCTGTTGTGAAGCGCGGACCACGCGATGCTCTCCATGTAGTCGAGCCAGCCCTGTGCCTCGCTGAAGTACTCGTGGTTGCCAGTGACGTACACCCGAGCCGAGGACGCCTTCACTGAGGCCAGCGGATTCGCTTGCCCCTCGCGGATGTCGACCGTCCCGTCCGCGATATCGCCGACGTGGCAAACCACATCGGCGTCGAGTTCGTTGACGCGTGCCATCACGGCCGCCGACCATTGGGCGCGGTTGATGGGCCCGAAATGCGTATCGGTGATGACGACGATGCGCAGGCCGTCAAGTCCGCGACCGAGTCTGTCGATCGCGACATCGACGCTCTTGACGCGCGGAACTCGCATCGCTTCGGCGTAACCCCAGACAAGGAGCACCGCCGCAACCGCCGCGACCGCGCCTGCGACAAACCGTGATCGCGTCGGATCCTCAACTCCGGCAACGAGCAACACCAGTCCCAGCAGTTGACCAAACACCGACCAGGCGAACAGCACCCAGGCGACACCGAGCAGCGCATTCCCAAGGGCGGCGGCCCAGTCGAGGTGCCGGTGGCCATGCCCGAGCATCATCAAGACCGGCATCGCGGCGGCACCAGCGCCGAACAACAGCGTGCCGGTCACGACGGCGGTGGTCGGCCAGGCCGTACCCCCCGCTACCAGCGTCCACCAGGGCAGCCCGAACAACAGCAGCATGATGGCGGCCACCACCGCGATGCGGCGCCATCTCCGCCGCGACCGCCGGGGCCGTCCGGTCGATTCGACTACTTCGGCAGGGTTATCTGTCATCTCATAGACGACGGTACTGAAGGGACTAGCCGGGATTAGCGTGGAGCGGGCGGGCGTTGCGCATGCGAGAAGACGACAGATGAGGTGCAGATGAAGTTCGGGATTTCCACATTCGTCAACGACGACAGCATCGACACGGTCTCGCTGGCGCGTGCGCTCGAGGAGCGCGGATTCGACTCGCTCACGATCGCCGAGCACACCCACATCCCGGCCAGCCGGGAGACGCCCTATCCGCTCGGCGGGGAACTGCCGTCGATCTACTACCGAACATTGGACCCGTTTGTGACGCTGGCGGCCGCGGCCGCCGTAACGTCCCGCATCGAGCTGATCACCGGGATCGCATTGCTCATCCAACGCGACCCGATCATCACCGCGAAGGAAGCCGCCAGCATCGACCTGATCTCCAACGGCCGCTTCGTCTTCGGTGTTGGGGCAGGCTGGAACATCGAGGAGCTACGCCATCACGGCACCGATCCGAAGACGCGCGGCGCGCTGCTCGATGAACGCATCGAGGCGATCAAGGCGTTGTGGACCAACGAACCCGCCGAATACCACGGCAAATACGTCGACTTCGAGTCGTCTTACCTG
>Ga0105249_10003804_pt1 | contig 13026 bp, 10 predicted proteins | sample KBSS44metaG_FD_81522 | JGI IMG/M metagenome (GOLD analysis project Ga0105249, IMG submission 81522) | Switchgrass rhizosphere microbial communities from Kellogg Biological Station, Michigan, USA - KBS S4-4 metaG | ecosystem: Host-associated > Plants > Roots > Rhizosphere > Soil | place... | reverse complement strand
GGGGCGCTGCGCATACCTGCGGAACCACAAAAACAATAAGTTCCTGTACGTTGCGCAGAAGAACTCGCACTACCAAACACCCGAAAAAAATAGCGTTGTCCCAGCGTAAGGCCTGTAAGGTTTAAAACAACGCCTGTACTCGGGCCGCTCGCCACTACACATCCAATTTGTGTAAGCCCACCGCATGCCGGTCCACCCGAAAATGCCTGGATGGCTACAATAAATGAAATGGATTGAATAACATTTATAGATACATTGGTAGCAGTGGCATAAAATCTGAACCAAATGTCTGAACCATTGGTAGATGATGTACAACTGGGAGCAGGAGCACATGCATCCATTGCAGTAGTTGGTTCGCAGGCAACGCGATTGTCCAATTCAACACCACCATTACAAGATGTACCTGTTAAACATCCCTGAATCCATGATTGATCCCAGGTTACCACCCCGGCAAAATTCACACCTCCGCCCGGGCATAATTGAGCATTAATAATAGCCGCAAATAAAAAAGCGCAGAAAAAAGTTAATAACTTTTTCATTAAAAACTAATTGAGATTAAACAATAAATAGTTGGCTAAAATTCAAGGTTCATCAGTGGAAACAACCTGGCAATTAATAGACGAAAATATATGAACGGCCAGAGGAATTCAATATCTAATTGTACACAATTGTGTATAAGGATAAATACTTACTGTATGTTTCAATGTTTTATCCTTCCAGTTCAATTGTCATTCTCTTGATTCGCTCTTCCAGTTTTTCTGACGTTAATTCCTCCCGCATGCTGTCTACTTTTACCGGGAAGCAAAAAGGTGTAAAACGTTGCGGGAAAGTGATCACAATTTTTGAATGTTGAATACGCTGCAGCATGTCACGCAACCGCTCCTCTTCCATTTGCTGGGCCAGCACTTCATTGTAAGATTGACGTAATAACAAGTTTTGCGGATCATATTCATTAAACACATTGAATAATAAAGATGCTGAAGCCTGAATATGTCTCGCTTTTTTTTGTTCACCCGGGTAGCCTTGTGAGATCAATCCGCCGATAACAGCAATATCCCTGAATTTTCTTTTTGCCATCTCTGTATTGTTTACACTTCGTTGTATATCGGCTAATAAATTTTCAGGAGAAAATAGTTCATAAACATTACTGTCATCAACCGGGATGGGTTTATCGCTGAGTAACTCAAAACCGTAATCATTCATAGCAAAAGAAAAAGTAATGGGCATGATGCGGCTGATCCGGTACGCAAGAATAGCCGCCATCGCTTCATGCACTAATCTTCCTTCAAACGGGTAAACAAATAAATGAAAACCATCATCGGTTTCGATCTGTTCGATCAGCAGTTCATTCTCTTTTGGGATATGTGAAAGTTCTTCCTGTAATTCGAATAAAGGTTTTAATACCTGCAGCTCTTCAATCATTTCTTTTTTGTCATTCGCAGGCCACTGTTTTTTTAAGAGCTTTAAACCTGTGTCCAATGCATGCCGGAGTTTTTTTCCCAGGTTAGCACTCAACGGCATTCTTCCTCCCTGCCAACTGGGAACGATGGATTTTTTGGCATTTGATTTCTTTACATAAGCAGTCATGTCTTTAATAGAAACAAATTCCAGTTTGCGGCCCGCCAGTGAAAATACATCACCGGGTGACAGCCGGCTGATAAACCATTCTTCAATGACACCTACATAACCCCCGCTTATCCATTGCACTTTCATCATCGCTTCGCTTACAATGGTGCCAATTGCCATTCTATGTCTTAATGCTATTCGCCGGTTGGTGATCCGATACAAATTGTTTTCATCTATTTCAAATTTTCTATAATCATCATATTGCTGCAATGCATGACCGCCTGTGCTGATGAAATGAATTATTTTTTGCCATTCGTCTTCGATCATTTCACGATAACAATAAGTAGATCTTATTTCTTTAATAATTTCACCGGGAATAAAACCATCTGACAAGGCTAATGTGCCGAGATATTGGATCAACACATCATAACAGAGTAACATCGGGACACGGCTCTCAATAATATTTTCTTCGATCGCATTTTTTAATGCGGCTGCTTCGGCCAGTTCAAGCGAATGAGTAGGTAAAAAATAAATTTTACTGATATCGCCGGGTGCATGTCCGCTGCGTCCTGCCCGTTGCAGAAAACGGGCGACACCTTTTGGTGAACCAACCTGGATCACTGTTTCTACCGGTCTGAAGTCAACACCCAGATCCAAACTTGCAGTACACACTACTGCTTTTAAATTCCCCGTATGCAGATTTTCTTCTACCCATAAACGAAGCTCCATATCAATAGAGCCATGATGTAAGGCAATACTACCGGCGAGTTCAGGACATGCATCCAATAGTTTTTGATACCAGATCTCACTCATGCCTCTTGTATTGATAAAAATGAGCGTAGTCTTGCTTTGCTGAATAATGGGAATTACTTTATGAACGAGTTTGATGCCTAAATGTCCTGCCCATGGATATTTTTCGATCTCATCCGGAAAGATAGATTGTACTTCAATTTTTTTATCTATCATCGCTTTTATAATTACACCGTCTTTTTTTAACGATGATAGCAAAACCTCTTGGGCTTCATTAAGATTTCCGATGGTAGCACTGATACCCCAGATTCTTAGCCGTGAGTCGTGAGTCGTGAATCGTGAGTCATCTTCTGATTGACCATTGACCATTGACCATTGACAATTGATTATTCTTGACAAAGCTAACTCCACCTGTACCCCTCTCTTACTTTCCAGTAATTCATGCCATTCATCAACAGCAATAATTTTTAAAGAAGAAAAAATTTCCGGATAATTTTTTTGTGCCAGTAATAAGTGAAGGCTTTCCGGTGTGGTGATCAGCACTTCGGGCATTTGTTTTTTTTGTTTTGTTCGTTCGGCTACCGGTGTATCTCCATTCCTGATCCCGATTCTCCAATTCATTCCTAAGTCATTGATCACTTCTTCCATGGCACGGCCAATATCTTTTGCCAATGCACGCAAGGGACTAATCCATAATAATTGAAGTCCATTGTTCTTTATTTTTTTATAATCACCCGGGTAGTGATTGATAAAATCAATGATAGCGCCGAGAAAAACAGAAAATGTTTTACCACAACCGGTGGGTGCATTCACCAAACCACTTTCACCGGCAATAATAGATTGCCACGCTTGTTCCTGGAAAACAAAAGGCCGGCGATCTTTTGATGCCAGCAGCTCTTTAATAATTATATAACCCTTGGTGTCCTGTAACTTCATTTACCATAAACCTCCAGCATCTTTTTCAGATCATCAAGTGTATTGATCTCATCCGGTTTTTTATCTTTTCGCCAGCGGTTGATGCGGGGAAACCGCAAAGCTACGCCGGATTTATGACGATTGCTTGCGGCAATGCCTTCAAATGCAATTTCAAAAACAAGCTCGGGCCTGACTGTTCTTACCGGGCCGAACTTTTCCAATGAATTTCTTTTAACAAACGCATCTACCTCAGCAAACTCTTTATCTGTTAACCCCGAATAGGCTTTTGCAAAACTTACCAGCTTATCTCCATCTTTTACCGCAAACGTATAGTCCGTATATAAATTACTTCTCCGACCGTGACCTTTTTGTGCATAGATCATTACCGCATCAATAACCAATGGATCAATCTTCCATTTCCACCAGTCGCCTGTTTTGCGACCTACCTGGTAAGTGGAAGACTTTCGCTTTAGCATGATCCCTTCCGATCCCATATCTCTTGAACTTTCCCTGATAGCTGCAAGTTGATCCCAGGATGAAAAATTTATAACAGGGGAGAGCAATAAAACAGGATGATCGATCGCAGTAATGATATCTTCTAACAAAGTTCTTCTTTTTTCTAAAGGCCATTCACGTATATCCTCTGCTTTATGTTCGAGCAGATCGTAAGCAAAAAATGCAATGGGTGCATCCTGCAAATGCTTTTTTGTGACATTCTTTCTTCCGATCCTTGTTTGTAAAAGTGCAAAAGGCAGCGGCTTTTTATCAACACTTGGAATGATCTCGCCATCCAGAACAATTCCGTCAGGCAAGCGATCTTTTAAAGAAAGATATTCCGGAAATTTATCAGTCATTAATTCTTCACCCCGACTCCAGACAAAGAGTTCATTATTTCGTTTTATCATTTGTCCGCGAATACCGTCCCATTTCCATTCAGCCTGCCAATCATTTTCAGCTCCCAGTTCTTTTACATCAGTATCCAATGCATAGGCGAGATAAAAAGGATAAGGTTTCGAAAAATCAATCGTTGTTGCTTCTTCACTCAGAAGATCGTTGAAAGAAGATGTTGACGGATCCCAGTTGCCACTGATACGATGAGCAATAACACTCGGCTCCAGCTGAACAGTTTTTGCTAATGCATTTACTATCGTTTTTTGTGATACCCCGATCCTGAAATTGCCCGTAAGGAGTTTATTAAAAACAAATCGTTCTTCTTTGTTCATCATCTTCCAATTGCTGATGATAAAATCTTTTTTAATTGCTTCTCCTGCTTTCTCCATTGTAATAAATGAATGCATATAAAAAGAAAGTGACTTATCATCTGTTCGGTCTCCATTTGTTTCCGGTAATAATAATGCGATCGTTTCTCCAAGATCGCCAACGGTATGATAACATTCTTCAAATAACCAGGCAGGCAATCGGCACACTTCCATACACCATAAAGACAAAAATGACGAGCTGATCATCCGTTTAGGTCTGCGACCGCTGAATAATGCGATCACCCACACTTTATCTGCATTATTGGCTGTTTCAAAATATTCAGAGATGGCGTCCAATTTTTCATTGGTCTTTGTACTGGTGCCCAGCTTGGTTATTAATGTTGCGAACTCCTTCACGGTTAGATTTTATCCATTTAATTATCATCCGCCTGTTCCTGTTCATTTGTGGTGGATGGTTTTTCCTGCTCTTCCTCTTCACCACCATATTCAGTTTTCACTTCAGCTGCTTCAATGCCAATTTCATTTAAGTACCGGCTAAATGCTGCCTGGAAACCATGCGTTACAAAAACTTTTTCGGCGCTGGTTGCCTTTACAGCTTCCAGCAGTGCTTTCCAATCCGCATGATCGCTTAATGCAAAACCTGCGTCGGCATTTCTTCTTCTTACATTGCCTCTTACCTGCATCCATCCGCTGCATACGCCAACACTATAAGGAGTAAAACGTTTCATCCAGGGCGTACCATCGGCGCTGGGCGGAGCAACAACAATATTTCCTTTAAAATTTTCTTTGGACGTTTCCGGTGTTACTCTTTCTGCTTCAGGCAGATCATAACCCGCCTGCAATAATGCCTGGTGTACATTCCATATAGCGCCATGCATAAATATTTTTATGCCCATGTTCCTGATACAATTCATGATTCGTTGAGCTTTGCCCAAACTATATGCAATCAATACTGATGTTTTACCCAGCGCATTATTTATTTTGATCCATTCTTGTATGTTTTGAAAAATTTCTGATTGAGATTTCCAGTTATAAATCGGTAGCCCAAAAGTTGATTCAGTAATGAACACATTGCATTTTACAGGCTCAAATATTCCGCTGATACCATCATCTTCTGTTTTATAATCACCGCTTACGATCCATATTTCATTTTTATATTCTAATCTTATTTGAGATGAACCAATAATGTGTCCTGCGGGATGCAACGAAAGCCGGACACTGTTAACCATGATGGATTTATTCCAATCCAACGTATCAATAGCGACATCACCTAATCTTAATTTTAATAAGGGTAGAGAAGCCGTATGACAGAGATAATATCTGCTCCCCCACCGGGCATGATCACTATGTGCATGCGTGATAATGGCTTTGTCTACCGGTTTCCATGGATCGATATAGAAATCACCGGCAGGGCAGTATAAGCCTTTATTGGTAAACTCGATCAATGCCATAACTGGTCTTTCAATATTGAAAATAACATGCCGGATAACAGTAAGGGGAATTTATTTTTCGGTAATGCTGGTTGTCATTCTTATAGAAACGAAACCTGTAAAGCTGTTTGGTAAAATAATGGCAGGTATATGCAGCATCGGAAAGAAAATTTGTTTGTTGAATTTAAGGCGGGTATACTTATGTTGCCGGCAACTAAGGAAATAAAATCAAAGGATGTTTAATTCGTATTGGACCTCAATGTTTCTACTAAATGAGATATTTCAAATGGTTTTGCAATAAATCCCTGTGCCATTGATTCGTCAAGACTGTCTGCTACATCTGCATGTGCAGAAAAAAGAATAACCGGAATATTTTTGGTATCGCTGGCTGTTTTTATTTGTTTGCAGATCTCACGACCATCCGCCCCTATCAGCGCTACATCCAATAAGATCAGGTCTGGTTGAAAACTTTCGATTTTATTTTTTATTTCTTCCCAGCGTGAAATAGCCTCGACTTTGAAATTGTTCATGGACAGAACCATCTCAACCAATGTAAGTATATCCTGATCATCGTCTACTACCAGAACCTTTTTCATACTTTACAATTTAATTAAACTTGCTCTTTACTCAAAACCGCCCGTGAATTTCCAAGTGGCAATGAAAAATAAAAAGCCGAACCTTTTTCTTCTTTCTCCATCCAGATGGTGCCATGATGTCTCTTTATAATATCCCTGCTTATATAGAGTCCCAGCCCAAATCCTGAAATATTCATGGAGTGATCTTTTGCCCTGTAAAAACGTTCGAATATACTGGATTGTTCATCTTTTGGTACTCCGATCCCAAAATCGCGAATCTTAATGATCAACTCCTTATCTGTTTTTTTACTTTGAACAATCACTTTGTCTTCACCCGGAGAATACTTGATAGCATTGGATAAAAGGTTTATAAAAACCTGCTCTATCCTTTGTTTATCCGCAATTATTGTTCCGTTGTTTGAAGATCCTTCCCAAATTATCTGGTGCGTTTTGGTAACGACCTGGAAAGCCTGGATGGTCTCATTCAACAGCTCATCAATGTTAAACTCATTCATGTTCAACATTAATTGCCCGCTCTGGATCTTTGAAACGTCTAACAGCTCTTTGATCAAACGTTCCAACTTATTTACATTTTCCAATGCTTTTTGAACAAATTGCAGGTTGGGTTGTTTGTTTTCGATCTTACTCAGCAATTCCATATACCCTTTGATGCTTGTCAAAGGTGTCTTTAATTCATGGCTGGCTATTCCAATGAATTCATCCTTTTTTTGCTGGCTTTCCCAAACCTGTTGCATCAGATTATTGAACTCCCGGATCAACTCGCTTATCTCATCTTTACCATCATCGGCAATTTTTTTATTGTAATTACCGGTCTGGCCGGCTTCGTTCATCGTATCAACCAGGTATAACAGCCTTTTTGAAATATATGTCTGAACACCTATGGCCACTATTATTGAAAATGCCAGGGCTGCAACTAACAATATCGTTGCTGATTTGTATTTGGATGCTTTCATTTGTTTCAAATCCGATAACTCTACCTTCAGGATCATCCTGCCAATTACTTCATTAGCTTCTGTTATATCACTTGCTACATATAATGTATCATTCGTAAATAAATATTTTTTTTCATCCAGGAGCGGTGGAACAGACGAGCTGGCTGTATTGGGCCGGGAATAACTGGAAAACAATCTTCCCTGTTTATCCAGGATCGCTGAATAAACGATCTGTGGTGTTACATTATGTAATTCAGCCAATATTTTTTGTGCAGCTTCATCATCCCCAAACTGCAGCGTAGAGATATTATTTGAACCCACTACCTGTGCCAGGCTGAGCATGTCATCAACTTTTTTTTGTTTAAAGGATTTAATATCCGTAATGATAAAGATTAAAAAGAAAATACCCAGCACCAGCACACTTGTAAACACAAGCATGAGTATGAGTTTATTCCTGATCGATATATCCTGAGGCCTTATCACTGTTCAAGTTATTACGGAACTCAATTTATAATAATAGCAAGCTTTAGCAATTGTGAGCTTGCGTTCAAACCTGCCGAATAAATTGCTTTTAAATTGGCTTCAAATTTTAATTTATCATTTACGATCACAAAGTTCAGGGCCGTTCCCTGGCTTGCGTAACCCGGTTGTTCACTTATTGTCAGAACGCCTTTGCCTGCATGTTCCAGTATGGATGACAATGAAAAAGTCGTGTTTGCCGATATAAAAAGAATATGGCAGGGGCCGATCTCGTCCGGTTTATTATAATGATGGATAATGATCCTTTTATTTTTAGCCGATTTTGTTTTTGCTATTTCCGTTAAATAGCCGCTAACAGGCGAGGAGCCCAAAATGCCGATAACAAAATCATTGTGAACATCACTGGTATCCCACTCAATATATTTCGTAAAATTATAAATGAACGCTGCTTTTAAATTAGGTTCATGAACGGAGCCCTGTGCCATCAAAGCCAGCGTGCAAAAACAGAATCCTATTAAGAAAACAATTCGCTTCATTAAAAGTTCAATTCGCAAACCTGCTATTTGCATTGTTTGCCGGATAAAGAATCTTACTAGAGTGTTATTCCAATTTTAAATAAACCATTAATTCCCGGCTGCTCCAACACCGTGGAATATAAAAGCCCGTCCGCTGTCCGAAAGCCAGGGTCAAGCCATTTTACATCAAAAACATTGTAAATGATCAAACTCGCCGTTATCTTATCCTTATATATTTTTGAAGTGCTGATCACACCATTCGTCAGCACATATCCTTTTACAGGTCCGTAAGGATTTGTACGCTGCACAGGCCGTTTGCCAACTGCATTTGCTGATATACTCACGTTAAAAAACTCTTCAACATATGCCGTAATACCCGCATTCCCTTTTATCCGGGCAATACCTGGCAATTTTCCGGCTGCACCGGTTACCAGGTTACGGCCCCATGTATCCATAAAGGTCATGTTTAAAAAGCCTGAAAAAGATTTAGCCATAACCCATTCGCTTATTAATTCAGCTCCGTGAATAGTGAGTTTAGCAGGGTTTTTATCCGGTGTTAAATTATTCAGGTTAGCCAGCACAATCACATCATTCATGTCATTACGGAATCCATTCAATTGTAAACGCAATTTATTGGATGGAGTGTAGATCAGGTTTACTTCATAGGTATTCAGTTCTTCCTGTTTTAATTTAAAATTTCTTCCGGGTGTTTGATAGATCTCAAGATTGGTCGGCGCCCTGAATGCATGTCCATATTGCAACTTGATCGTAAATCTTTCTGAAGGATGATTGACCACAGACAACCGGGGGCTCCATGCTTCACCAAAATAACTGTTATGATCATAACGTAAGCCCAGCGTAAAATCAGTTTTGTTCAACCAATCGATATTTAAAAGATACTGCAAATAAGCTCCGGCATTATTGCGAATATCATATTTACGCGGCAAAAAAGTGGAGTTCAGGTTAACGACCGTATCTCTTCCATCCACTAAATAGATCGTGGAAAGATCAAAGGTGGTTGACCGGGAACCGGCTTCTACATTATCCTGCATATACTGAAATCCAAAAACTAATTTTTGTTTTTTACTGATACTGTAATTGCCGTCAAACCTTCCGGCCATGCGGGTTGAAGAAGTAGCGATCTTCGCACGGATCATTCGTTTTCCGTCAGTCGTAACATAGATATAAGAGTTATTACCTGATCCTGTTTCACGATAGGTCAATCGTACCAGTAAATTGAATTTATCAGATGGCTTCAATTCAGTTTGAAGAAACCATGTGCGCAAATAGGACTCGAGTAACCCTGATCGTTCGCCACGAAAATCTCTTTGCAGCACACCAATAATACCTGCATTATTATTTCCCTGCGATGGCAGGTGCAGATAGGTGGTAGGGCTATTAGAATACGTTCCCCATCCCATCGGCGTACGGAAACTGCGAAAACCTGCTGTGGTCTTTGTTGTTTTAGTATAATAACTCAGCGTTGTTATAAATGAAGTGGCTTTATCAACATACGAGGCAGAATAATCAGGATCCCTGTTGGTGAATTTGGGCCCGTCTGTGCTGAATAAACTGCCTGATGCTGCAAATTCAAAATGTCCTTTTCGCAATCCCAGGTTGAGTTTTTGAAACGAAGTTTTAAAACTACCATAACCTTGTTCATACTGCAAGCCCTTTATATCCGATCCTTTTTTTGTTATCATATTGATCACACCACCAAATGCATTTGCACCATACAATGCGGAAACAGGTCCCCAGATAATCTCGATGCGTTCAATATTATGCAAACTGTAGGCAGGCCCGGCCATATCATTACTGCCAAGTATATTATTTTCAACAATACCATCGATCATTAACAAGGCCCGTTGGTTCTCGGCACCATACATGCCGCGGAAATAAATAAGTGTTGGTACATAACCATTCACATGGATCATATCAATACCGGGCACATCACGTAATGCATCTTCCAGTTGCTCATATCCTCTTTCTTTTATCTGTTGTGCTGTAATAACTATAATGGTAGAGGGGGCATCCTGCGTCGTTTGTAAAAAACCGGAGGCCGTAACCACTTTTATATTCATTAGTTCTTCCAATGAAAGATCAAGTAGCTGGTTGCCGGGTATTGTATCGGTTTGTGCGTTGCTTAAAAATGGAACACAGCCAAATAAGATGATAAGCAATTTACTTCTCATAAAGAGGTCAGGTTAATAACTAAACATTTATAATTAAGGGCGGTTGATTTTCACTTACAGAGAATTGAATTTACTATAATGTGAGATACAAACAGCAGAACTCTGGACAATCTGTTCGTTAAACTAAGTGTGCAATTTTTTCCCCACTTTAAAACCAGGCAAGTAAAAAATCCTGCCATTTATAATTTGTTATGTCTAGCGAAAGTTGCATAATTCCCGTGAATTATAGACAGCGTAAGTAATATGCAGGTAACTATGTCGTGCTTTCGGGCATCAGGCGGAATGTTGTTTGAACCGGATCAATTCAAAATTATTTTATACGTATCAGCATTAGTTAGCATGCCTTTTGAAATATTTTGTACAATAGTTTTTTCAGAATAATTGGATTTTAAAGGGCGGGATTTCCATCTCAGCCCTTTTTAATTTGCATTAGTTTTTAAAGGAACAGTGATGGTGATCGTTGTTCCTTTGCCCGCCTCGCTGTTGATAGCCAATTGTCCCTTAATAAGGATGGCCCGTTCGCTTATACCTAATAAGCCTAATGTCTTTTTAGACTTTATTTCTTCAGATAGGAATCCTTTGCCATTATCTGAAATTGAAAGGATCAATTGAGTCTTTTCAACGATCAGGTCAGTCGTTACTGTATTCGCATGTGCGTGTCGTACAATATTGGTCAGCGCTTCCTGGTAAATGCGGTAAATATGAGTAGCAATACTTTTTTCCAGTTGGATGTCTTCATGTGATGAATAGAAAACAGACCGGATGGAATTGTGTTTTTCAAATTCACTGCTTTGCCATTCAAGACCCGCTATCAATCCCATATCATCGAGTACAGAAGGACGCAGATCGGCAGCAATACGTCTTACTGTTTTCAATGTATTATCTGCCAGTGACCGGGCATCTTCCAGGTATTTTTTTGCTTCTTCTGCAGAGGTGTTCATTTTAGATTCTGCAAATGAAATGTCGATCTTCAGCGTGGTCAGCATTTGCCCCAGTTCATCATGTATCTCCCGGGCAATACGCATCTGCTCTTCCTCCCGCACATTTTGCAAATGGGCAGCGAGGCTGCGTAACCGTTCATTCAATTCCTGCATTTCTAATTCTGCCTCGTATTTTGCTTTTTGCGTTTTTTTATTTTCTATCACTTTATTGATAGCAGCCGGCAGGCGGGTGAGATTTGTTTTAAGGATATAATCATCGGCACCCTGCTGAATGATGCTGACGGCAAATTCTTCTGAAACAGTTCCTGTTACCAATATAAAAGCTACAAAAGGGTTTTTTTCTTTGATCGCTTCCAGCGCTTTTAATGAGCTGTATTGCGGCAGCGCATTATCAGCTAACACGGCGTCAAAATTGTTTTCGTCCAGTGCTTTTAAAAATTCTTTTTCATCACTCACCAGTTTTGAAGAGAACCGGATACCGGAGCGCTGTAATAATTTTTGAATTAATGCAGCATCCGCGGGATCATCTTCCAACATTAATAATCGTAGTTCGTTCTCCATAATATTTTATTTTCCTGTCATTGTCCCGGGCCCTGGTTCATAACGATCCAATACAAACCCAGGTCGGCGACCGCCTTGCTAAATGAATCAAAATTCACCGGCTTCACGATATAACTATTCACACCCAGCTTATAACTTTCAACGATATCTTTCTCCTCTTTGGATGAGGTGAGTACAACTACCGGGATTATTTTTGTACGATCATCTGCTTTTAAGCGCCGGAGTATTTCAAGCCCATCCACTTTTGGCAATTTCAGATCAAGGATGATCAATTTTGGATTGGGTTGATTCTCACCTTCACAGTTTGAAAAAATAAAATCCAATGCATCTGCTCCATCGTCAATATGCTTAAGCTTATTGGCAAGATTATGTTTCTTCAGATTGCGGATGGCTAATTCCGCTTCATAAGGATTATCTTCTATAAAAAGAATTTCTACAAGACACTGTTCTGTCATATTGATATATTGTTTTGATGATTGACCGCAGCAGTATAGTTGGGTTTATCTTTTATGGCCGGCAGGCTGAAATAAAAAGTAGCTCCTTTATCTTTTTCCGCCTGCGCCCATACCGTACCACCATGTTTGGAAACTATCCTTTGTACAAGCGCAAGACCGACACCGGTACCTTCGTATTCCGACATTTTATGCAGACGCTGGAACACGCCAAACAGTTTATCTGCATATTGCATATCAAATCCCACTCCATTATCCTGTATGCAATAGACAATGTGCGAATCTTTTTTATAAGAACTTATTTTTATTTCAGGCTTATCGCGGTTAGCAGAATATTTTATAGCATTTGAAATCAGATTGATCCATACCTGGCGAATAAGACTGCTGTCACATTCTGTTGTTTCGATTTTATCAATCCGGATATTCACGTGCTCTGTATCGGAACTAAAATGTTCGGTGATCACGGAGTCAATCAG
>Ga0105249_10003803_pt1 | contig 13029 bp, 12 predicted proteins | sample KBSS44metaG_FD_81522 | JGI IMG/M metagenome (GOLD analysis project Ga0105249, IMG submission 81522) | Switchgrass rhizosphere microbial communities from Kellogg Biological Station, Michigan, USA - KBS S4-4 metaG | ecosystem: Host-associated > Plants > Roots > Rhizosphere > Soil | place... | reverse complement strand
CCTGGCCGGCGCGGAGGCCGTGGTCACCCGCTCGACCGAAACGCTGGTCGAGATCGCCGGGGCTGGTGTCTCCAAGGCGGTCGCGCTGGCCGAGGTGGCCGCGCGCCGCGGGGTGGCATCCGCCGAGGTCGTCGCCTTCGGGGACATGCTCAACGACCTGCCCATGCTCGCCTGGGCCGGCCACGCCGTGGCCGTCGCCAACGCCCACCCCGACGTCCTGGCCGCCGCCGACGAGATCACTGCCTCCAACGACAACGACGGCGTAGCCCTAGTTCTCGAACGCCTCTTTCCCTGATTTCCCCTGATCGCGGGGCCCTTCCAGGACCCGCGTCTCAGCAGGCAGGCCGATCATCACTCAAGACGGGTGGCCGCGGCGGCCAGTCGGTCGGTCGTCCTTGGTCAGCCGTCCTTCGGGACGGCGAGCGAGGCGTAGAGCACCTTGTAGTGCCCGAGAATCGGGCTCAGGTCCGATTCGGCGGACTCTGTGTAGGCCTTGTAAGAGTGTGTGTAGAACTCCACCGATCGCCGGTCAAGGAAGATCGTCGAGTCGACCGCTCTGGTGATCACCATGCCGCCGGTTCACGACACCAGCTGTGGGCTTCGACCGAACCGCTGGTGGGGCCTGATCGACCCCACCAGCGGAGTCGCGTCATCATCGACGGCGGCGACGCCGTAGGTTGATGCCCTGTCCGATCATCCAAGTCGCTACCAGGAGGATGGCGCCGGTAGTCGGGTCGAAGCAGGCGACGACGTTCGCCGCGAGTTGCAGACTTGACGACACGACCGGACCGCGGTCGACCCGCGGTACTGGCGGTTTGCTGCCTTCGGGGTTGTCGGTAGTCTGAGTCACGAGCCGCTCCATGTCTGTTGGCTGGCTAGCTACGGGTACGGGCGCTGCTCACCGGGCGGGTCACGGTCCGAACGTGGCCCGCCCACCCAAAACAGGCATCAGTCCTGTCTAGAACAGGCGTACAAGAATATTGCCATCGCAGATCACCTCCTCAATCGTGGAACGTTAGCTCTAATTTCGGCCCTCGCTATTGGCCTTCCTCAGCGGCGTAAGGGTGACATGCTCAACGGCCTGCCCATGCTTGCCCGGGCCGACCACGCCATGCCGGCGGCGAACGCCCATCCCGACGTCCTGGTCGCGGCCGACGAGATCACCGCCTCCAACGGCAACGACGGCAGTACCCTCGCCCTGGAGCGCCTTTTCCCTGATCCTGCGGGGCGGCGCACGGCGTCGCGAAAAGTTTCATCACCACGCGGCATCAGTCAGTGATCCGCCGGCAAGATCAACGATGCATAGGTCGCTTTGTATCGTTCGATAATCGAATCGAGATCCGTCACCGAGTGGTGGACGTACGCCTTGAAAAAGTAGCGGTAGAAGTCAAGAGAGCGTCGGTCGCGGTAGAGAGTGGCGTCCACCGACTCGGTAATCACCAGATCGTCGTCGAGGATGGCGAAACCGTGCAGCGGGGGAAGCTCCAGCGTGGCGGTCTGCGGTACGATCCGGATGGTTATGTTCGGGTGACGGGCAACCTGCTCGATCCGTTTCACCTGGCCGAGCATCGTCTCTGGGGGAGCCAGCCGGTTCCCGAGCACCGACTCCATGATCATAAAGTCGAACGTCTTACTCAGGTCATACAGCCGTTCCTGTCGCTGCGTTCGGACCGAGACGAGCGCGGCGGTCTCAGCCCAACGCGTGCTGAGATCGGTGACTGTTGCCAGTCGGTAACCATTGATCACGGACCGTGCGTACTCGCTCGTCTGCAGAAGCCCTGGAACCACCGTCGGCTCGAATTCCCATATTGTGGTCGCCCGCGCCTCCTGAGCCGAGACGTCCTGCTGGCTGGCGTTCGCCCGCGCGGCGAACCCGCGCCGCCTGGCCGTGGTATCGCCCTGCGCCTGCTCCGCCCATTCCACCAGCTGAGCAACAAGGTCGGCTGGAGCGTCCAGAGCTGTTGCGATCTTCCTGACGTCCCGCGGCGACGCCCGGAGCGCACCTCGTTCGACCTTCGAGATCTTCGCCTGCGAGAATCCAACAAGCGCGCCGAGAGCCTTGCCCGTGACTCCCTTCTGGTGCCGCAGTGCACTCAACGCCGCGCCGACATCTCCCGGGGCCTGGCGCAGATCTCCGGTGTCCGCATGGAATCCGGCCTCTTCTGCCATCTCTTTCCACTCACCTCCGGTCCAGCCGACGCGGCGTGGCCCCGAGTCGCTAGCTCCAGTTCGGCAACTCATGAGCAGCCCGCAGCAATAGCTCCTGCGGGATCCGCACCCGGGCTTCACCAGTCGGCACGTCGGCTTGCGCGGGAACGACATATCCCTGAATCACGAGAGACCCATCCGAATCTCGGAAGACGGTGGGGCAGTTGGCGTTGACACAGGCAGTCGTCGCGAGCGGGACCAGTGTGCTCATCGTTACTCATTCCCCGCCCAGCCGACTCAGGGTCACGGACGTCGGCCGGGCAACCCAGTTCGAGTATGACATTTGATCTTGGATTATTTGACCCCGGTGCCCCGATTGATCCAGTCAAGTCGTACCCGGCACGCGGGTTCACGATGGAATATAGCCGGGTCGCTGGCCAGCTACCGCCGCCGGTGTCGGAACGTCGGCCGGCCCAGGCGCGCGGCCACACGAACACGCAACTAAGATCAATTAGTGGTCTTCCGCATGCCGACATGACGCCAAGGGCCTTGCCCTGTCAGCTCCTGCAGCCGCGCTTCGCCATCGGGCGGCACGCCGAGGTTGGGTAGCTGAAGCGCAAGCCTCGAGCATGTAGCGCGCCCGTTCGGGCCGTCCAGGCGGAAGCTGCCGCGCCTTCAGCGGCCAGCCCGGTGGGTCCCGGGCAGCGGAGTCGAACGCCGCCAGCCCGCGGGTTGCAGGCGGCAACAGCCCTGGAGACGTCACGCGCCGTCCGCCCCCAGCTCATTCCTCAGTCCCACCACCAGGTCTGGAAATTCCATGATCTAAGTCATCGAATGAGTACTTGCTCGAATCTAGTCTTGTCATATGACGACCTTTCGGTGACACTGGCGCCAGATCTACGCACCACGCCCTTGGGGGCTGGAGGAACAGTGAATAGGCCAACCCGAAGAGCAACGCGATCCCATCCCAACCAGCGGTCACTTCTTCGGTGGAGTGCCTGGCCCAGCCCTCGCGGTCACGCCGCCTACTCATCCGCCAGATCGGCCAGTGGGCACCCGTGCGCCAGCATCGCCTCTGCTCCGCGCGCCGGGCTGGTGCACCGGGCGGACATCCGTCTCCGTCATCACCTCGAGGCCTGATCATGGAAAAGTCAATGGCTTGGTTGCTTGATTGGGCGGCGCTCTTGTGTGTCTGCGTCACCGTGTTTGCTCTGCTCGCGGTCAGACACCTCGGTGTCATCGCCCAGCGGCGGCGGTGTCGCGGGCATCAAGACCGAGTAATGAGCCGCGGCGCCGACCTCGACTTCGAGCTTTCGCTTCCCTATCCGGATCTAACCGTCGGCGACGGCACCAGCGACGAGACGAGCGCGGGCGGTGGCGACGGCGGCTCGATCCTCCAACGCACCACCGAGACGGGCGCCAGCAGCTCCCGGAAGCCAGCCGAAGGCAATCGCCTGCATCGCTGGCCGGCACTTGCACGCATCGTCGGGATGAGCCACGAGCAGCTGGATTTCCGGCTCTCATGTGTCGCGCGGGACTATTTGGCCCTCTGTACTGTCAAGTCCGGTCGGCCGGCCCAGTTTCACGCGGGTTCCCCAGACGTGCGCCTGATCGAGGACTCCTTGTTGGCTGCGGCCGAGCTGCTCGTCCGGCCTCGAGAATCCGTCAGTGAAGCCGATCTCGCCATCGCCGTGCGGCTGGCTGAGCATCGGTGGCGCACCGTTCGCCGGACCGCCACCATGCGAGCCGGCCTGCGGCCGGCGCCGCCGGGAAGGCCCGGCCGCCGTCGTCGCCGGCCACGGCTACCTTCGGCCAGGCATGACCATCGGAATCCGGACGTGCCGCCTCCCGATCCGGCTCTGGCCGCCTCGCGTATTTCCGGCCAAGCCGAGCCAGCAATAGCCGAGCACCATCGGTGACCTGAATCGGCCACACGGACTCGGTGGCCGCCTGTTGGACCGCTGGCACGCTACTCGGCGCGGTCGCCCGCCCTTCTCAGCGGATCGGCAGGCGTAGTCACCCAGGTCGCCGCACGCTCCGCGCCATGCGGACACGAACCAGAGATCGTCCGCTCCTCCGCTGAGGGCGATCTCAGACAGCCTCGGCCGGGCCACTTTCGGGGGGTGGTCCGGCCGAGGCGTCCCTTTGCCTGTGCCGATCGGGTGATGTTGCGACGTAACGAGCGACGGCCCGGTCACGCCGATGACACCGACGGATCCACATGGTCCGAGGTTCTCGGTGTTTTCACCGGTGGCGTCTCGGCGACCGGCGGTCAGCCCTCTCCAGGATCCTGAAACTGTGACCGGCGAAACTGTGACCGGCCAGTTCCGAACCAGAACGAATGTTTGGTCAGGGGTCGGCCCGAAGAGCCTCGGCAGCCTGCTCGGCGAGTTCGGTCGCGAAGCGGCTCATGTGATTGTTGAGAATGGCGTCCAGATCATCGGTGCTCAGGTCCACGAGCTGCTCGAAGACCCGGATGTACAGGCTGACACGACCGCGATCGCGGTCGACGGTGCCGGCGGTGGTCTCACTGACAACCGTCGACTCGTCCATGATGGTGAAGCCTGAGATCGGCGGATACTGGAGCACGGTGTTGAGTGGCAGGATCCGGACTGAGACGTTAGGTAACTTGGACGCCGCCTTGATCCGCTGAAGCTGTCCCACCATGAACCCGGGCCACTCGGCGCCCGCCGCGAACCGGTTGTAGAGCACCGCTTCCATGATGACGAACTCGAAGCGTCTGGCGGTATCGTAAAGACGCTGTTGGCGCTGCGCCCGCAGCGCGACCGCCGCCGCGGTGTCCGGCCAGCCCTTGCTGTCCTCGCCATAGGTCAGCGTGTTGTACCCGTTGAGGACGCGCCGGGTGTACTCGCCCGTCTGCAGCAACCCGGGCAGCACGAGCGGCTGGAAGTCGCGCACGTGCTGGGCTCTGCCCTCTTCTTCCAGCAACTCCTGCTGGTTGATCGTGCCAATCCGGCCAGCGGGTGGGCGGCGTGCCCCCTTGGTCTTGGCCGCCTGCTGCTGTTTGGCCTCGTCCATGAGGGTTTCGATCACTTTGGGCGACGCCCGCAACGCGACGGTGATCCGCCGAACGTCGTCCGGGGACGGCAGCGTCTTGGAATTCTCGATCTTCGAGATCTGGCCCTGGCTGATCCCGGCCTTCTCGGCAAGCTGTTGGCCTGTCAGGCCCTGGTCGTGGCGCAGGCGCGCCAGCATGCCCCCCAGCGACTCGTCGGAGGATGACGGGAGATCCACGAAGTCGCCCGGAACCGACGCAAACGCGTCCGCGTCGGTTCTGTCGCCGCTCATCGTCTCCCCAATCGGTGATGCTGAGGGCGCTGGACTGCTCCCCCGTGATCCTCCGACGGCCGCTGGACGTTACTTCATCGGTTTGGTCAAGGTGCTCGCGGCGTTGACAAGGAGGTCTCGCGGGATCCTGACCATCGCCTCGCCGGCCGGCACGTCACGCGCATGTTCGGAGTCCGACTCCCAGCCCTGCACCCATAGCACGGAGGCGTCGTCGGCGTCGGCGTACACCGTCGGGCAGGCACCCGCATTGCAGGTGACCGCCAGGGGAACGAGGTGCATCATCAACTCCTCCGCAGCCCATGACCTTACTTAGCCACGGGCCGCAAGTCCAGAATATCTCGGTTAGATCTTGGCTTATGCCATGGAGTGCAGGGGAAGCCAAGAATAGTTGCCTGGGTCACAGGCCCCGGACCCCGAGGACGCCGGCCCTCCGCAGGGGTCTCGCGGGCGGCCGGCGTCTTTGGGCATCCCTGATGCTGCCACGCCCTCCCACCCAACCCGCACCTAGCCGCGCGCCCGAAATGCCTGTTTAGCGAAGACTGGCGACGACAGCTCATCACACACAGCATGATTGAAATGACTTTCGGTAGTCAAAAATTGACGAGAAGACGCCACTGGTTACGCGAAATGACCATGATCGTCACAGCCTCTGCACGGCCCGGATGGGCCATGCAGGCTTGTCATACCCCCAGAATTCGGCCGCCTTCGCACGCGCCACGTCCCGCGGCGAATTCCGACCGGTCCCGCCGACGGCCCGGCTCACAGTACCCGGCGAGCCACCGCACTTAGGCCTTCCCGAACACCCGGGGAACGGCGACGATAGCCTCACCGGGTCCCGCCGCCACGCCCACCGGGGGCGCCAGCGCGCGCAGGCCCACCACGTACCCGACCCCCGACTCCTGGTCGATCAGCACACCTGGCCAGGAGGCGAATGGTACGAGGCCCGGAAGCGGCCGGGCCGCTGCAGCCGTCGCCGTAACGTCTGCCGGTAGAACCACGATGGCCTCGTCCTCAGTTGCCCGGGCGCCCTGCGGAGCGATCTCGGTCACGACGCCCACGACATACCCGCTACCCGAGTCCTCATGTACGTGCACGCTAGGGCAGGTTGCGTTGACGCAGCGGCTCTTCGCCAGAGTGATGGTGGACATGGGCGCGCGTCCTTTCTCAGCACGACCCGGTGCCACCGTTGGACGTTGTGCGGCCTCGCGTGGCTCGGATGGTCCCCTACCACCCGGGTCGGCGCGGTGATTGTTTTTCTATTGGAGCATGGCCGTCTCGCAGGCGCCGTAACTTTCCCGGAACAAGGCCGCGTTGCCCGTTGCCCTTCGGGGACGTCGGTCCGACGCCTGCGGCGGGTCGCCCGGCGGCCCGAACGGTGCCGGTGCCTGGCGGTCAACCTCCGCGGCCACCTGGACGACCTTCGGTCACCGGAGCGCCACCCATCGGAATCGCGGTGTGATTCCGGCGTTAGCCAAAAATATTCTCGCCCGACTCTTGCCTTGAGGGCACCTTAGGTCGCACGATTCTAGTACGCCGAGGCGCACTCGGCACCGAACCCACCCTGGCCCCGAAGGTCTCGGAAGCACCCGCCGGAGCGTTCGCCACGCCGGTCCACCCCACCATCGTGGCACTTTCGCCCTGGCGGCGCCGCCGGATTCCGGACCACGACGTCCGTCCGGCGAGCGTCTTGGAGGAGGCGATTCTCATTATGCCAAGAACTAGGACCACGGAGGAATCACGGGCGACAGCCGGACTGGGTTTGCTGCCGCCCTACCCCGACCTGGCCAGCGCGCCTGGCCGGCCCGGCCAGTTCAGGGACGGCCCCCAGGTCAGGGACGCCGGCGCGTTCTATGACGCCGGTCACCACGCTTCGGGCCGCCTCGGACCGCTGTTCCTGACGCTCACCGGACGCAACCGTCAACAGCTCGACTTCCGGCTGCACTACATGGTCGAGAACTTCCTCGATTTTGCTGTCAGCAAGCCGGGCCGCCCCGCGCGGTTGGACCCGCTCGGCTCGGAGGCGAGCTGGGTCATCGAGGCCCTGGTCGCGGCGAGCCTCGCGCGCGTCCGGGACGAGGACGAAGGCCGGAAGGAATCGCACGCCGAGTTCCTCGGCGCCGTGCGGATGGCTGAGGACCGTTGGCTTGCGGTGCGGCGCGACCTGCACCGGGGAGCCGTCCTCCCGCCGGCTCCCCGCCCGGCGCCGCCCGGCGACGGCCCGTCCACCGGGCACGCCGGCGGCCGGCAGGCTCCCCCGTCCTACGAGCGCGTCCTGGGCAGCGGAAATCCCGTCGACCGAGGCACGCCCGCCGGGCCGGCCTACTGTGTCGCCACCCAGCACGGCCTCATCGCACAGCAACGCGGTAGGGAGACGTCATACCAGCAGCCGGGCCGCAGGGAGCCCAGCCGCAAGGTGTGACCAAGGCCGCTCTGGTCCGGCCATCCGGGGGGACGGCCGGACCAGAGCCTCTTCCGATCGCTACCACTCGCCACCACATCACGAACATGACCACCATGAGGACCTCAAGCTCGCCTGACCGGGCGATCTCGAAGAGGCCGGGCAACGGCGCCCAACCGCGGCGGTACCGGCCAGACCGGTACCGCCGCGGACCTTATTGGGGCCAGGCAGGAAACCACGTTCGTCCCGGCAATCCCTGGCATGCGGCAGGACCGCGCCACATCGACGGGTCGCGGTGACGGTGCTGGCTGTCAATCCAGTCCCCGGCTCACCGTTTGCGACCTCGACAGTCCAGGATAGGGACATGTCGATAGCCGCCTCGCCCGGAGCGGGAGCACCCGGGACGCCGCCGCATGACGTCGACCCCGAGTTTCTCGCCCTGCCGCGCACGGCACTCACCGACGCGGCTCTGCAGACCGCCCGCGACCTCGGCGCGAGCCACGCCGACATCCGGATCGAGCGGCTGCGCGACGGATCGCTGTCGTTCCGAGACGGCAATCTGGAGAGCAGCCACGACGGATCCACCGTCGGCTTCGCCGTCCGAGTCGTGCATGAGGGCACCTGGGGCTTCGCCGCCGGCGTCGATCTGACCGTGGACGAGGCCGTCCGGGTCGCCCGCGAGGCCGTCGAGATCGCCAAGGTTGCCCGGCCATTGAACTCGGAGCCGATCGAGCTCGTCGACGAGCCGGTACACGCCGACGCGACCTGGGTGTCCGCATACCGGGTGAACCCGTTCGCGATCGACACCCGCGACCAGATCGACCGGATCGCCGGGCTGTGCCGGACGCTGCTTGCCTCCCCCGATGTCGACCACGTCGACGGCCATTTCAACGGTGTCCAGGAGAACAAGTACTACGCGGACCTCGCCGGCACATCGACGACGCAGCAGCGAGTGCGGGTGATCTGCCAGCTGGAGGCGACGAAGGTCGACCCGGCCGGCGGCTTCGAGACCATGCGCACCATCGCGCCCCCGGTGGGCCGCGGCTGGGAGTGGTTGATCGCCGGTCCGGCGGCTGGCTGCTGGGACTGGGACGCCGAGATCGAGACGATACCCGGCCTCCTGGCCGAGAAGGCGAAGGCGTCGTCGGTCACGCCGGGGCGCTACGACCTGGTGATCGACCCGTCGAATCTGTGGCTGACGATCCACGAATCGGTTGGGCACGCCACGGAGCTCGACCGGGCGCTCGGCTACGAGGCCGCCTACGCCGGCACCTCCTTCGCCACCCTCGACAAGCTCGGAAACCTGCGCTACGGCTCGCCGCTGATGAACGTGACCGGCGACCGGACCGCGCCCCATGGGCTGGCGACCATCGGCTACGACGACGAGGGCGTGGCGACCAGCCGCTGGGACATCGTCCGCTCCGGCACCCTGGTCGGCTACCAGCTCGACCGGCGGATGACGGCCGCGAACGCGGCTGCGCTCGGCGTCAGCAGATCCAACGGGTGCGCGTTCGCCGACTCGCCCGGACACGTGCCGATCCAGCGCATGGCCAATGTCTCGCTCGCGGCGGCGCCCGGTGGCCCGTCCACCGAGGACCTGATCAGGGGCGTCGACCGAGGGATCTACATCGTCGGCGACAAGAGCTGGTCGATCGACATGCAGCGCTACAACTTCCAGTTCACCGGTCAGCGCTTCTACGAGATCCGGAAGGGCCGCATCGTCGGCCAGCTGCGCGACGTCGCCTACCAGGCGACGACGACCGACTTCTGGGGTGCCCTCGACGGCCTCGGCGGTGAGCAGACCTATGTGCTCGGCGGGGCGTTCAACTGCGGCAAGGGTCAACCTGGCCAGGTGGCCGCGGTCAGCCACGGCGCGCCGGCGACGCTGTTCCGCGGCGTCAACATCCTCAACACCCGCCACGAGGCGGGCCGGTGAGCGCGCCGGCGACCCTGTCTGCGCACCGATCCGCGGTTCCACACCGATCCGCTGGTTCAGCGCTGGGGACGTATCTGGGAGGAATCAGGTGACCGAGGCGTCCCACGAGATCGTGGAGCGGGCGCTCGCCGCCTCACGAGCCGACGGCTGCGTGGTCATCGCCAGCGAGTCGAGCACGGTGAACCTGCGCTGGGCGAACAACACGCTGACGACGAACGGGGCCGCCCGCGACCGCTCGGTCACCGTGATCAGCATCGTCGGCCGCTCGTTCGGCGTGCGGTCTGTGAGCTCGATCGACTCCGGGTCCGGTGGCGGGAGCGAGACCGCCGACAAGCTCGCCGAACTCGTCTGGTCGTCGGAAGCGGCCGCGAAGGACGCGGACGAGGCCGAGGACTACGCGGACCTGCTCACCCCCGGCCAGCCGGGCACCGCGACCGCCGGTCCTGGTGGCGAGGCCTTCGACGAGCCCGCGCGGCGCACCTCGACCTCGGTGTTCTCGACGTTCGCCACCGACCTCGGCGAAGCGCTGCGGGCGGCGCGGGCGGAAGGCCGCGCGCTCTACGGCTTCGCCGAGCATGACCTGACGACCACCTGGCTCGGCACCTCGACCGGGGTTCGGCTGCGCCATAGCCAGCCGACCGGCACGGTCGAGTGGAACGCCAAGAACGGGCAGCCCGGCGGGTCGGTCTGGCACGGCCAGTCGACGCATGACTTCGCCGACGTCGACGTCGCGGCAACCGACGCCGAGCTACGTCGCCGCCTCGCCTGGTGCGCCCGCTCGATCGATCTTCCAGCCGGTCGGTACGAGACGCTGCTTCCTCCATCGGCCGTCTCGGACCTGATCCTCGACGCCTACTGGTCGGCCGCCGGGCGGGACGCGGCCGAGGGACGGACAGTCTTCAGCCGTGCCGGCGGTGGCACACGGCTTGGGGAGGCCTTCGGCCCGGCTGGGCTACGGCTGTTCAGCGACCCGAACGATTCCGAGCTCTCCTGCACGCCATTCGTCTCCGCCGGCCACTCGTCGGCGACTTCGAGCGTCTTCGACAACGGGCTCGCGCTCGGCCGAACGAACTGGTTCGACGACGGCAAGCTCGCGGCACTGGTCCACACTCGGGCGTCCGCCCGCGCCGCCGGTACGTCCGCCACGCCGTTCATCGACAACCTGATCATGGATGGTGGCGGGACGGCCACGCTGGACGAGATGGTCGCCTCGACCAAGCGAGGACTGCTGCTTACCTGCCTCTGGTACATCCGCGAGGTGGACCCGGAGGTTCTCCTCCTGACCGGTCTGACCAGGGACGGCGTCTACCTCGTTGAAAACGGCGAGGTGACCGGCGCCGTGAACAACTTCCGGTTCAACGAGTCGCCGGTGAGCGCGCTCGGCCGCATCACCGAGATCGGTGCCGCCACCCGCACACTCGGCCGCGAATGGGCTGACTGGTTCACCCTGAGCCGGATGCCTGCCCTTCGCATCCCGGACTTCAACATGAGCTCCGTCAGCCCCGCGTCCTGACCTGACTGCTGCCTGTCCAGCTTGAGCCGCCACCCAGCTCAAGCTGGAGGTTAGAGGTACGGACCGCCGCCGAAGGTTTCTTGCCCGCCCTGACCGGACTGACCGCTGGGAAGGGCACGGCGGCGCATCTCCTCGAGCTGGGCCCGCGCGGCCATCTGCTGCGCGAACAGCGCCGTCTGCAGGCCGTGGAACAGGCCCTCCAGCCAGCCAACCAGCTGGGCCTGCGCGATCCGCAGCTCGCCGTCGCTCGGAGTGTGGTTCTCCTCGAACGGCAGCGTCAGCCGGTCGAGCTCCTCCTTCAGCTCCGGGGCGAGCCCCTCGGACAGCTCCCGGATCGAGCTGCGGTGGATCTCGCGCAGCCGCACCCGGCTGGCCTCGTCCAACGGCGCCGCCCTGACCTCCTCCAGCAGCTGCTTGATCATCGTGCCGATCCGCATGACCTTGTCCGGCTGGGACACCATCGACGAGATCGTGGCCCCCACGGACGCCCCATCGGCGCCCTCCCGCTCGCCATCTTCCTGGCGCGCACGGGCGGCCCTGATCCCACCCGGCGCCTCATGCAGCCGCCCATCAGGTCCGACGATCACCACTCGCTGATCCGGTTGATCCGTCATGTCCACCATCCTGCACGCTGCCGCGCCGACCGGGCGATGAGGGCGAGTGCTGTATCGATCCTCGCCAGTCCGCGAGCGGAAAACACCGGCTGCCAGCGGGCATTGCAGCCATGGTGCCGCGGTGACTTTCCGTAATTTCGTGATCCTCGACCGGCCTCGCCGCCGCACGAGGCCGCGCCGACCGCCCCGATCAGCTGGCCGGGACGGTCAGCAGGACTTTGCCGACGTGACCAAGGGACTCGACGACCCGATGGGCCTGCGCCGCCTCGGTCAGCGGGAGCGCCCGGTCGACGACCGGGCGGATCGAGCCCGCGGCGATGGCCGGCCACACCTCGGCGCGGACTCCCGCCACGATCGCCGCCTTCTGTTCCTCCGGCCGCTGACGCAGCGATATCGCGTGGACAGCGCCGCGCTTGGTCAGCAGCGCCGACAGGTTCAGCTCGGCCTTGATCCCGCCCTGCAGGCCGATCACCACCAGCCGGCCGTCGGGCGCGAGCACGTCGACGTTGCGGGCGAGGTACTTCGCGCCCATGTTATCGAGGACGACGTCGGCGCCACGCCCGTCGGTAGCCTCCTTCACCCGGGCGACGAAGTCGTCGTCCCGGTAGGAGACGACGACGTCGGCGCCGAGCTCGCGGCAGCGCGCGAGCTTCTCCGGCGAGCCGGCCGTGGTCGCGATGAGCGCCTTCGGCCGCAGCGCACGCACGGCCTGGATGGCGAACGTGCCGATCCCGGACGCACCGCCGTGCACGAGGAAGGCCTCGCCGTCGGCGATCGCCGCCCGTTGGAACACCGTCGAGTAGACGGTCGACGCGACCTCCGGCAGTCCGCCGGCGGTCACCAGGTCGACGCCGGCGGGCACCGGCAGCACCTGGCCGGCCGGCACGACGACCCGGGTCGCGTACCCGCCCCCGGCGAGCAGCGCGCATACCTCGTCGCCGACCGACCAGCCCTCGACGCCCGCGCCGAGAGCCGCGACTCGGCCGGAGCACTCAAGCCCGATAATGTCGGACGCCCCAGGTGGGGGCGCGTAGAAGCCTTGGCGCTGTAGCAGGTCCGCCCTGTTGACGGCGGTGGCGACCACGTCGATGGCGACCTCACCCGGCCCGGG
>Ga0105249_10003801_pt1 | contig 13034 bp, 10 predicted proteins | sample KBSS44metaG_FD_81522 | JGI IMG/M metagenome (GOLD analysis project Ga0105249, IMG submission 81522) | Switchgrass rhizosphere microbial communities from Kellogg Biological Station, Michigan, USA - KBS S4-4 metaG | ecosystem: Host-associated > Plants > Roots > Rhizosphere > Soil | place... | reverse complement strand
TGCGCCGCCAGACGGGTGGTCTCGGTCACATCGGTCAGGATCAACATCAGCTGACTGTCGCCCAGCATCTTGTAGCCGGCCCTGATGGACTTGCCGCCCAGCTCGAAAGCGGCCGGCAGCAAGCCGAGCTTCAATTCCCGGATGAAATCGCTGCTGTCCTGGAACAGGCTGGCGAGGGTGGCATGCATCGCGGACGCCTGGTCCGACGGCTTTTCGCGGCAAAGCAGTTCGACGATCGATCGTCCGGCCGGCGTTTCACCCAGAATCGTCTTGCAGGCGGCGCTCGATTGTTCGCCGATCTTGAGGTCTCGATCGATCGTCAGGAAGCCCTGCTCGGCATTGTCCAGCAGGTTGCGGACGGCCGCCTGAATGGCGGTCAACCTGCCATTGGCGGTTTCCAGGTCTTGCGTGCGTTCCTTGACGCGTTGCTCCAGCCCGGCATTGACCTCCTGCAGCTGGCGGTTGACGCGGTTGATGATGGCGTGGCTGCGCAACAGTTTGATCGCGGCATAGAGGAATAAACTGACCAGCGCCGCGGCGAAGATCAGAAGGTATTGCCGGTCCTGCTGGACGCGGGCTTCGATCCTGCTTTCTTCACTGCTGAGAAGCCTGTCGAGATCGTTGATGCGGGCCGTCGTCGGCACTTCAGCAATGGTGCGCAGCAGGCCATTCACCAGCGGCTGCTCGCGCAGCACGGTGCGGACATGCGAGGAGAAGATGCTCAGATCGTCCTGAATCTTGGGCGACTGGGCTTTGCCGGCGGCGGCCAGGCCGCCCAGCCGGGTTTCGATTTCCGCCGCACCATCGCTAGAAGGGCTCTGGCTGTAGACCAGCACGTCCAACAGCACGGCGTCCACCACACGGCCAATCGGGCCGCTTTCCTGATGCAGATCGCCGGCCGCGGTCGGAAGGAAGAACAGGGAATTGCGCAAGACGGAATTGTGCGACTTGAACCGTTCGATCAGGCGCGTCTTCTGGGAAACGGCATTATTGAGGGCGCCCTGCGCTGTTTCCAGTGCCGCGCCTTGATGCTCGCCCGCCAAGCGCCCGCGCAACGAGCCCTGCAACTGGGTCAGGTCATGAAGCGGATCGACCAAGGCATCGTAGTTGGGATTGATGCCCATCCTGGACTTCATCACGTCCAGTTCCCAGCGCGCGTCCAGCTGCTTGAGCTGGCGCACGATCACCGCATTCTCGAAATAGGCGGATGTGTCATGCCCGCGATCCCTGGAATAGAGGAAAGCCAGGATCGAGATCAGGACCAGGGCGAAGGCGCCGATGGGAAGCCAGCCGGTGCGCAACTTCATCATGGCTTGCCCGCGACTTTGCCGGTGAGCGTCTTCAGGAAGGCGATGATCTCGCTTTTGTCCTGGGAAGAGGCGACCCGACCGAGCTGATAACGGAACATGACGTCGACGGCGGCTTCCAACGTGGGCGCCGACGCGTCGTGAAAATACGGCGCCGTGAGGGCGACATTACGCAGACTGGGCACCTTGAAGACGTGCTTGTCGTCCTCTTCGCCGGTGACCAGGAAACGGCCCAGATCGGCCTTGGCGGGATTGCCGCGCCGCGCGAAATAATCATCCATGACGCCGAATTTCTGGAACATGTTGCCGCCGACATTGACACCTTGGTGGCAGGCAATGCAGCCATACTGCTTGAACTTGGCGTAGCCCTTCTTTTCTTCCGCCGTGATGACGTTGGCGTCGCCCTGGAGATAGCGGTCGAAACGGGAATTGGGCGTGATCAGTGTGCGCTCGTAACTGGCGATCGCATTCTGGATATTGGCTTTGGTGACGCCGTCGGGATAGGCGGCGGCGAAGGCCGGGCGATAGACCGCGTCGCGCGTCGCCATCGTCACCACGTCATCCCATTTCGACCCCATCTCGACGGGGTTTTGCACCACACCGTCAACCTGAGCCTCCAAGGAGGCGGCACGGCCATTCCAGAACTGCACGAAGTTCAACGCGGCATTGAAGACGGTCGGCGCGTTCACCGCCGTGGCCTGGCCGTGGAAACCGAGAGAATGCGGACGGCCGTCGGCGCCGCTTGTGGTGGTGTCATGGCAACTCGCGCAGGACACTCTGCCGTTGGCGGAAAGGCGGACATCGTGGAACATCCGGCGGCCGATATCGGCGCGCGCCGCATTGACATGGAGCGTGGCCGGCAAGGGAACGATGGGCTCGTCCAGGCGCGTGGCAAGCGACGGCTGCGCAACACCCAGCAACGCAGCCGCGATGAAGGCTCCCAGCACAAAGCCTCGATTTCTCGGCCGCTTCAAGATGAACCCCGCCATCCATTGTCATGGTCTGGCACTGCGCCAGCCCGCTGATCTTCGGTGGTGAGTGGTTAAAGAGGGACTGCGCGCGCGCCACAATGGCATACGCATAATCACGTAGGGGCACGCGGAAAAACGTCCGCCCTATACCGTCACAGCGCCCAGGACGAGATCAAGCAGGACCTTGTCATCAAAGGGCTTTGACAGCAGGTTCGTGGCACCTGCGGCCCGAACCTCCGCATCCAGCATGGGATCGCGCCGGCCGCTAACGACAAAGACCGGCAGGGAAACCCCGCCCCTTCTCAACAGCCGCAGCAACTCCAGGCCCGATGTACCCGGCATGTGCAGATCGAGGACGAGGCAGGCCATGTTCTGCGCGCCGGCCTTGATGAAGGCATCGGCGCTGGCAAAGCAGCGCGTAACCAGGCCGCCGCTTTCCAGAAGCAGGCGCAAGGAATCCCGCACCGCGTCGTCATCATCGACGATGCAAACAGTCCTGTTGTCGGCTCCGCTCATTCTTTCCTGCGAATATTGGCGCGGTGTCTTCGATATTCCGGCGGCCAGCGGAAGTCCTATAGCACAAGCGCATGAAGAGTTGATGCGCCCCTTTAACCTAAAAACCAATTAGCAAACCGTAGGAAGGCAAGGAAACCCCCGGTTTTGCTGGCGAATCCGCTGGGCCCAGGATGCGCTACGCACAAATACGTATATCGACGGCACAAGGCTCCTCCTAGCGTTGCGATGTGGGGCGACGATGGCGGAGGCTTTTGTGAACGACTCCGGATTGCGCCCTGTTTTTGTCATCGAGGACGATGAAGGCGTGCGCGCCTCGACGCGGGCCCTGCTCGAGGCGAGCGGCTTCGCGGTGCGGACATTCGCCAGCGCGGAGGACCTTCTTGCCGCGGGCACGGCGGGGGAAGCCGGCTGTTTTGTGCTGGATCATCACCTTTCCGGCATCACCGGGATAGACTTGGTGGAGACATTGCGGGCGCAGGGCCTTCAGACACCCGCGATCATGATGACATCCAATGGGACGCAGCTTGCCGTACGGGCCGCCAAGGTCGGCGTCACGGCGGTGCTGCGCAAACCCCTGGCTGGGGATGCCTTGGCGGAATGGCTGGACCGGATACTGCCCAGGCCGCGCTAGTGTGGCCACCATGCTAAGCGGCACATCGCGCACAGTCGCCCTCGATCATGAGAACACGCATGGCCACCCCTATCGCATCATGGCGCGGTCGGCTGGCGCGCTGGCGACCCGAAGCCGGTGCCAGCGCGTCTCACCCGTGCGATTGACGCGCGTCATGGCGCGCCGGCTGCGATCGCGCCACACGCCGAAGGCCGAGATGGGGTTGCTGCCGGTCGTGGCGCGGCGCCACGCAGTCCTGCTGGCGCCGCGAACACCCTTGCGCGCCCTGGTTACAAAAGAGGATGCGCGCGCTGGCGCGACGGGCGCGGACTGCCGCACCGCCGCGCGCCGGTCGCGCGCAAAAGAGCAAAAGCCAGAAGAGGAAAAACAAGGCAAGAGCGGAAACATTCTGTCGGCTCCATCCGTCAAACCGCGCCTTCTGCGCGAGCGCGCCATGCATGGGACAAGCCGGCCGAATGCGCATTGCGATTTGTCAAGACATGCGCTTTGCACCGCGCATGGAATGTACCTAGGGGAATCTGCCTATCTCCCAGCCTTTGCAGGCGAAGGCGTACGCCGACTGTACGGAATTGACACGATGGGCGCCGGGTCTTCCGTGTACGAAGCACTAAGGAGTATTCCGGGCTGGCGCGCAGGTGAATCTACCTACGCGGATTCCCTGGCTACTGATTCGCCCGCAAAATCCGTAATGCTTTACCACGTGCGAACACGTCCTGTGATCGCGAAAGCTCCCGGGGGTCAGCTATGCCGATTGCACTCGCCACCGCTCACAGCGCGCCAGTCTCCGCCGCCGCATACAAGCGCTATTTCTTCCCGCAGCCGACCGATGGGGTACCGGTGACGCTCGCCGACTATCTGGGACGGATTCAGGCCTATGGCGCGAGGCATCATTTCGCGCGTAACGAACCCATCTTCAACCAGGACGATCCCGCCGACCAGGTTTATCGCATCATCAGCGGTACGGTGCGGCTTTGCCGATACATGCCGGACGGCCGGCGCTACATCGTGGATTTCCTCCTGGCGGGTGATCTGATGGGCTTTGTCGAAAGCCCCGACCTGCCGGCGTCCGCGGAAGCCGTGACGGACGTGACGCTGGTCGCCTTTCCCCGCGCCTGCTTCGACCGGCTCGCAGAAGAGAATGCCGAAGTCCGCACCCAGCTTTTGCGTCACCTGTCCTGCAACCTGCTCACCGCGCAACAACACCTGTTCGTTTTGGGCTGCCAGAAGGCGCGTGAACGCGTCGCCTCTTTCCTTCTCAGGCTGGCGGATCGCATGGGCGCCTCCTGCGGCGATCGCCTGGACCTGCCAATGAGCCGCCAGGACATTGCCGATCATCTTGGGCTGACGATCGAAACTGTCAGCCGCACAATCACCGGCCTTCGCGGCACCGGCGCCGTTCTAATCCCCAACACGCACCAAGTCGTACTGCGGGACATTGCGGCGCTTCGCATCCTGGCGGCCGAGGCTTAAGGCCATGTTCCTGCCGGTCTCCTTACTGCAGCATGCTGCGTTTTCGCCGCTGCCCGCGATGGGCGCTGTGGTGCCAACTGCCACCGTCACGGCCGGCAACGGTATGGCCGGTGGCGCACCCGCCATCCTCACCTTTTGCATCGGTTTGGTGGGCCTGCTTAGTTTTTGCTGGGCCATCTGGCTCATGGTCAGGCTGCGCAACTTCAGGCGCCGCGCCAAAATGGATCTGGCTGCGGCCGACCTGGCTAAGGGCTTCAAGAAAGCTCTGCTCGCCGGCGCGGCTCAAGGCGCGGTCGTGTTGAAGAGCGTCGGCCGGGACCAGAAATATTATGGCGAGGGCAAAGCCCTTTATGAGGCCTGCCTGGACAGCCCCAAGGCTTCGAAAGTGATAAGGGCCGTCGCTCGGCTGATAGACGATGGCGCCCCTTTCGCGCTTTCGGTGCCTTGCGGAAAATGCGACCTGATCCTGCGCGGCGTGCCGGTGGCCGGGCGAGCCGTGCTTTACTTCCATCGCGATAACACATGTGACGACCGCGAACGCTATCGCGAGATCCTGGAAGCCTTGCCAATGCCGGTCTGGTTGCGCGGCGTCGACAACCGGCTCGCTTGGGCCAACAAGTCTTTCCTTTCCACGCTGGGTTTTGCTAGCCTGGAGGACGCCGCCAACGCCATGCTGCAACCATCGGAGCGGGCGCTGGCCGCCCAGGCGCAAGAACGCGGCCAACCGGTCAGTTCGCGCGCTTCAGTGATGGTGCGGGGCGAGAGCCGGACATTTTCCTTTGGCCTGGCGCCCATCACAGATGCAAACGTGGCGGGCTTTGCCTGCGACATCACCGAAAACAGCCGGCGCGAATCCAAGCTCAGGCTTGTCTGTGATGCCCAGGACGACATGATCGATCATTTTCCCTTCGGCGTGGCGGTATTGGACGCGGAACGCAGGCTGGTCAGCTGCAACAAGTCCTATGCGGATATGTGGGACCTGCCCAAACCCTGGCTGGAAAGCCATCCATCTTATGGCGAGATTTTGGATCGCTTGCGCGACAAGCGCCACCTGCCCGAACAGCGCAACTTTCCCGAATGGAAAGCCGCCCAAGTCTCCACACTCGCCTCCGCCAGCCAAGGCAGCGAGGAATTCTGGCATCTGCCCAACGGCAGAAGCATCCGCATCGCGAGCCGGCCGCATCTTTTGGGAGGCATCTTCATCCTGTTTGAAGACATTACCGAGCGTCTCAAGTTGGAATCCTCGCTGAACCTGCTGGGCCAAGTCCAAAAGGCGACCTTGGATACGCTGGAGGAAGGCATCGCCATCTTCGGAACGGATGGCCGGCTAGTCGTGCACAATGTCCCTTTTGCCAGGATGTGGAAATTGTCGGAAAGCGATCTGGAGGGCCAGCCGCATTTCGCCGAGGTCGCCGGTTTCTGCACCGATCGGATCGGACATGACGGCATCTGGGGTATCGTTTCCTGCGGCGTCAACTCCGCGACCCCTGAGCGCTTCGGCGAATGGAGCAAGACCAAGCGGGCGGACGGACGAATCATTTCCCTGTCCCTTTCGCGCCTTCCCAATGGCAGCACGGTGGTGGCTTTTAGCGATATCACCGACCTGGAGCGGTTCAACACGCTTGAAGAGGACATGTCCCACGCGGCAGCATGACATAGCCGGCTTTGAATTCATGCCGGTATCGCCTGGCCGGTTAACGGACTCACTTACCGTTAACGTGGTTAATCGGTCGCACAGGATTGCGCCCCCAATTAAGAGCGATTGAGCAGCAGCCAAAGCCCAAGCCCGCGCGTTATCACCGTCGCTCAGCGTCGTTTTTCTTCTATGCTGCAGCGCAGTGCTGATGGCCTGTTTGCGCTTGCTTCACTGGTCCGCATGTTGTTCACCCACGAACAGAGCATGTGCAGATTTGCGGTCGCAAGACCGGTCTACCGTGCTCTGCGTACACAGGGATATTCTGTACACGCTGGATTCTCCCGATGCTTGGTTATAGTCTCAACGCATCGGGGTGCTTGTTCTGATCGCAAATCTGCAATGCGCCGCGATATGGTGCGTCTTCGCCAGGTTGTATCATGAATGACGATCAAGTTTTTGTCGTGGACGATGACGCGGACATCCGCGATTCCATGCGAATGCTACTGGAGGTTGCGGGGTTCAAGGTACGCAGCTACACGTCTGCAAAGCACTTCCTGGTCGACGACCATCCCAAACATGGCTGCCTGATCGCCGATATCCGGATGCCGGACATGAGCGGGCTGGAATTGCAGGAAGAAGTTGTCCGGCGTCATATCGATCTTCCCATCATCATCATCACCGGGCATGGCGATGTCCCGCTCGCGGTCCAGGCCATGAAGGCCGGAGCCGTCGATTTCCTGGAAAAGCCCTTCAACGACGACTTGATGTTGGCCAGCATACGCCGGGCGCTGGAGATCGGGTCGCGGGCGCGCAGCCGCGCGGCAGAATCCAGGGCGGCCCAGGATCTCCTTTCCGCCCTCACTCCCAGAGAGCGCGGCGTTCTGGACAAGCTGGTGCAGGGCCGCTCCAACAAGCTGGTGGCCCATGAACTGGGCATCTCGCCGCGCACCGTGGAAATTCATCGGGCCCATATCATGAGCAAGATGGAAGCCTCCAGCCTGTCCGACCTGGTGCGACTGGTGCTGGCGGCCGATCCGGATTCCGTCGTCCGCACTCTCAACTGAGCGGTGCGCTACGCGGCGCGCGATGTGACCTGGCGGTGGATGTCCTGGGCTGTCAGCCGCCGAACGCCGCTCGGCTGCGCGGCCGCCCCGCCGATCAGGGGGCCGGACAAAAGACTGATGCCGCACTCCCGCGCCGATTGCAGGGCTTCGTCACTGGGAACGTCCAATGCAAAACTCATGATGCGCTGGCGCCGCGCGGCAACGCTCAATTTGAAGATTTCGCTCCCCATATCCGCCCCGGTCACATTGGCGGCAAAGGACACGCCGATGGCGTAGAGGCCGGCATCGAGATAAGCGCCGTAATTGGGAATGCGCGGCGGCAGTTGCGCCATGACCCCTCGACAGAAGGGACGCAGCGACGCGACCAGGTCCGACAGCCGGCTCTGGGCAACACCATAAGGCAGGTCGCTGATCTCGAAGATCAGATAGGGGCGCAGTTCTCCCGGCAGGCTTCGGCACAGCGCGGATATCTCCATGCGGCCGATAGGCGATCCCAGCACGTCGTACGAGATGGGGAGCCACAGCAGGAAACGATCGCCGGCCGCCAGCCGCCGTAACAGAATCTCGGTCGCCTGCCGGACGTTGGCGATCGTGGCCAGCAGGGCGAGCTTGAATTGCGCCTGCCGTCCCACCGGCTCGCCGGTATTGATTTCCTCGATGGCATGGCAGCGATAGGTGGTTATCGCATCCTTCTGCGCATCCCATACCGGCACGAAGCTATAACGTGATTTCGCTTGGATGCCGGCGGACGCGGCGGGTTGCGCCTGGGAAGGCACCGGCGGTTCGGCGTCCTTGGGATCGGACCTGAGGGCGCAAAAATCGGCATGGCCGGCGGTGATCTGGGCCGTGGCGAACTTGCCATCCTGCCACGCGCAAACCTGTTCAACCGCGAGTTTGGAGATGTCATAGGCGCCCAGCATGACGGTGTTAAGGTCATGGGCGATGCGCAGGCAACAGAGGCGGGCCTCCTCCGCGGAGAGGGATGGGAGGCTGACCAACGCCGCCCCATCATCCACCGCGCAGAAGAAATCTGTGGGCGCCAACCGCTGCCGCAGCAGGTTTTCCAGGTGTCCCCAGACCGCACCGGACATTTTTTCCCAACGCGGCGCGATCGCCGCGCGTATCTCGGCCAGGCTGATGATGTACACACAGCCCCGCTGTATCAACTCGGGAGACGCCGCGATCTGCCATTCGGGATTGAGTGTCGGCACAGTCGCCTCAGACCGCCCGCGGCGATGCCCGTTCGGCCAGCCAGGCGCACATGCTGTCGCCGACCTGAGACCAGGCAGCACTCAATTCGCCGAGCAGGCTGCAGGTGTCGGCGTGTTTGCTGGCCCGGCAGGCGGTTTCCAGCCGCAGCGCCAGGACATGAACGTGCAGTGCGCCAAGACTGGCTGCTTCCCGCGCGATCCTGCGCGCCACCTCGGCCATGCCTTCCAGGTTACCGGCGGCGCGATAGGAAGCGATATCGGTGAGACGCATTTCGGTATCGACAATGCTCAGCCAGACAAATTCCCTGAGCTCCTCCGGCGACATCGTATAGGCAAGCTCATCCAGCCGGGCCGCTTCCAGGACAGGACCTGGCGCATCCTGAGGCGCCTGCCAGGCATCATCGGTCATGCGATCATGCACGGTCCGATGATTGAGAAATACGCGAAGCAGCCGGGAGGTGGGGCCTGCAGCCGGCCGCTTCGCGTTTGCGCCGCCCGGTTTGGAAACTTCTGGCAGCGCAAATTGTTTCTGAGCAAGAGATGCGGTCATGGCTGCACAAAGCCCCTATTTCCCATCAAAGCCGGCGCGTGCCGCCTGACGAAGCCTGGACCCAGACACCACATCTTCTCTTCCCCGATGAGACGGGACCAGCATGGGGGATCGCGTTCTATGAGGAGTTAACCGGCGTCCGGATTGGCATAGGGACTTTTACCTAGGCTCGCCTTTTGTATAGGGCGCTAAGGAAAACTACTTACTTCTTTATCGGATCAGTTTGGGGTGCGATTAACCCCGCGCGCCCTAGGCTGGCCGCATGTTGCATGTGATCGGACGCATCGTCGAATTGCATGACTGGGGACTGGTCCTGCTGGCCGCCCTATTATGTTCTTTCTCCTGCTTCACCGCGATATTCATGATCGGGCGGGCTCGCGCCGCGCAGGCGGACGTTCGCAGACTATGGTTCGCGGCGGCTGGGTTCATAACGGGCAGCGGCATCTGGGCGGTGCACTTTTTGGCGAGGCTCGCCTACAAGACACCGCTGGCGATCGGGTTCGACCTGCATCTGACGATCCTGTCGGCCGTGGTTGCGATTGTCCTCAGCGCGGCCGGCTATTGGCTGTCCCTGAGCCGGGCCGGCCCGCTCGCCGGCGGCCTGTTGGTGGGGGGCGCCATCGCCGCCATGCACTATATCGGGACGGCCGGCGTGGAAATTCACGCCGAAGTGATCTGGTCGCCCGCCTATGTCGTGGTCTCGGTCGTCTGGGGCATGGGTTTGACCGCGCTGGCCATGTGTGCCGCCACGCGCGACACCGGATGGCGCGGCCAACTGGCGGGGACCTTCCTTTTCGCGCTGGCCGTCATAGGCATGCACTTTGCCGGCATGTTGGCCACCGCCTACCGGCCGGACCCTCTGGTGCCGGTCCATGATGCGGTGATGGCGCCCTTCATGCTGGCCACGGCGATCGCCGCGGTGGCTTTCTCGACCGTGGCGCTGGGACTGATGGGATCGTTGCTCGATCACCATCTTGAGCGTCAAGTGGTGCGCGAAGCCGAGCGCCTGCGCCGCTATGTCAACGAGCTGGAAGCCACCAAGCGCCAGCTGCTGATCGCCAAATGCCAGGCCGATGCCGGCAGCCGCGCCAAGTCCAATTTTCTTTCCAACATGAGCCACGAACTGCGCACGCCGTTGAACGCGATCATCGGTTTTGCCGACCTGATGGATCAGCAGACCCTGGGCCCCGTCGGGCCGGCCAAATATGCCGACTATGTCCACGACATCCACACAAGCGGCGAACACCTGCTGAGTTTGATCAACGACATACTGGATTTGGCGAAGATCGAGGCCGGCAAGCGAAAACTGGATCTCCACCAGCTCGATCCAACTGAGTTGGCGAAACAGGCGGCCGGTTTTGTCGAGCCGCAGGCCGCCAAAGCCGGCGTACGCGTGCGATGCGAAACAGTACGGGGAATCTCGCTCCTGGGCGATGAGCGGTCGCTGGTGCAGGTGCTGACCAACCTGCTCTCCAATGCGGTGAAATTCTCCCGGCCCGGTGGCGAAGTGCTGATTTTCGCCCGGCGCAACGCCGATGGCGGGGTGGTTCTGGGTGTGGAAGATCGGGGCCTCGGCATGTCGCCAGAGGGGCTCAAGCTGGCGCTGGAGCCCTTCGGCCAGGCGGCCCCGATGGAGACAGTCGAAGGCCATGGCACCGGCCTGGGCCTTCCCATCGTCAAGGCGCTGGTGGAGGCGCATGGCGGCGTGTTTCGCCTGGAAAGCCAGCTCGACAAGGGCACGCGGGCCTTTGCGGAATTCCCCGCCGAACGCGTGCAGGAACAAAACCGCGCCGCCTGAGGGCGCGTCACGGATCAAGTGCCGATGCGGCCGCCCTCTTGGCAAGATCTTCATCGACCGGCAGACGGAAGGTGAACGTCGTCCCAGGCGCATCTTCCGGCGAAACCTCGATGACACCGCCGTGGAACTGGATGATGGATTGGCAGATCATCAATCCCACGCCCATGCCGCCCTCCTTGGTGGTGACAAAGGGCTGAAACAGCTTGCTGCGTATCGCCTCAGGCAGGCCTGGCCCGCTGTCGCGCACCGCAACGCTCACATGGCGGTCGTCGAACCGGCTGGTGCTGATCGTCAGCTCTTTTTTCTCCATGCCCTGCATGGCCTCGACGGCGTTGCGGATCAGGTTGATCAGAATCTGCTGGATCTGGATCTGGTCGACAAACACCATGGGAAGCGAAGCGTCGAGCTGCAGCCGGACTTTTACATTCAAGTGCGCCATTCCGACGAAAGCGAGCGCGATACCCTGCTCGATGACCTTGTTGAGGTTTTCCGGCAGGCGCTGGCCTTCGCGTTTCTCGATGAAATCGCGCAAGTTTTTGATTGTCGCACCGGCGCGCATAATTTGCTTGCCGGCCTGCTCCATGGCGTCCTGGGCATGAGCAACCCCGTCGGTCTTTTGCAGAAAGCGCCGCGCCGCGGAAATGTAGTTCGCGCTGGCGGTCAAGGGCTGGTTGAGCTCATGCGCGATGGCCGATGACATCTGCCCCATTGCATTGACGCGGGTGACATGCAGCAGTTCCAGTTGCAATTCCTGCAACCGCCGCTCGGTGCCCTGGCGCTCGGTCAGGTCGCGGACAAAGCCGGTGAAGAGCCGGCGGCCGGCAAGTGCGACTTCACCGATAGCCAACTCCATGGGGAAGGTGCTGCCGTCGCGACGCTGGCCAACCACGATCCGCCCGATGCCGATGATGCGCTTGACGCCGGTCTGCCGGTAGGCGGCGAGGTATCCGTCATGTTGCTCGCGGTAGGGCGAAGGCATCAGCAGCTTGACGTTCTTGCCCAGTATTTCCTTTTCCGCATAGCCGAACAGCCTGGCTGCGGCGGGGCTGAAGGATTCCACCAATCCTTGCTCGTCGATGGTGATAATCGCATCTGGTACGGTGTCGAGAATGGAGCGCAGGCGTGCCTCGCGCTCGCGCAGGGCATTTTCCGCCCATTTGCTGACGGTGAGGTCGTGAATGATGCCCACAAAGATGCGTTGACCGTCGAGAGCACCCTCGCCGACCGACAGATACATGGGAAAGGTCGTTCCGTCCTTGCGCCGGCCCATCACTTCGCGGCCAATGCCGATGATCCGCTTTTCACCCGTCCTGGTATAATTGGCGAGGTAGCCGTCATGTCCGCTGTGATAAGGGTCGGGCATCAGCATCTTGACGTTCTTGCCGATGACTTCCTCTGCGGTGAAGCCGAATAGCCGCTGGCATGCCGGGTTATAGGTGCGGATATTGCCGGCCCCATCTATGACAATGATGCCGTCGACCGCGGTCGTCACCAGGGCAGTAAACAGATCCATCGCCATGATCGTCCCCAAAAAAATCGGGCCATCTGGCTGGCTCGCGATACCTTCGCATCGCTTGGCCGCGATGTAGTGCGCGCCAAGAAATAACGCAGTCGGTCGGCTGTGGTGAAGGGCTGTCGGCGGTTATGGAACGAAATGACGCTTTGAAAGCCAATGCATGCAAGGAGATTTGGGACAATAGCATGGCGCGTCGCCCCGGGCGGCAATAATGACCAGCGTCTGACAATTAGTCATATCAATGGCTCAACCTCCGGATGTAACACGCAAATGGCATGCGAGGGTTCCACGCCGCGTCGCACTTTGATCAGTGTGCCGGAAGCTTGACGAACGCATCGGGTGAGAGTGCCTTGTCGGTGAACCG
>Ga0105249_10003799_pt1 | contig 13037 bp, 13 predicted proteins | sample KBSS44metaG_FD_81522 | JGI IMG/M metagenome (GOLD analysis project Ga0105249, IMG submission 81522) | Switchgrass rhizosphere microbial communities from Kellogg Biological Station, Michigan, USA - KBS S4-4 metaG | ecosystem: Host-associated > Plants > Roots > Rhizosphere > Soil | place... | reverse complement strand
CGGACCCATCTATCGGGCCGGGCTTGCGCTGCTGGATCTCGACGACCCCAGGGTGGTGCTGGGCCGGATGGATGAGTGGGCCTTCGGCCCAGCGGCTCCATACGAGATCATCGGGGACGTCGGCCGCGTCGTCTTCCCGTGCGGCTGGACGCTCGACGATGCAGGCGATCGCCTGTCGGTCTACTACGGCGCGGCCGATCAGGTGGTCGGGCTGGCTGTGGCAAGCCTGAGGGAGATCCTGAGGCGCATAGGCGCAGCGGCGTCATCTCCAGCCTGACGTCGTTCTCCGCAACACCCTGCGCAGGTCGGCTTCCACGTCTTCAGGACGCATCGCGCAGAACGGCAGGGCCACGACCCCCGGGGCAGGCACATAACCTCAGTGAGAGGCACCGCCTCTCAGCTCACGCCCGGGTATGACGACCCGTCATGACGCGATCCGGCCCACGCGGCATCTTCATCTGAGGCACTCGCCGCGGGGCGGTTTCGTCCGAGGCTGGGGGCATCGGTGAAGGGATTGGGTCGTCCCGCGCGTGCCCTCCGATACCCCTCGACCTCCGTCTCGCTTGAGCATGTGCCGAACTCATCCTTTGTCCTCGACACGCATGCCTAGAATTGGTCGTGGTTTCGCGGCGCAGCGCTACGAATGAAGCGAAGACGGCCGGAGCGTCGGACGACACACCTCGCCGTGCGCTCGTCCTTCACGAAACCGCACTACTGGTGGATCTGATCGAACTGACGCTCAATCACGGGCTATTCGTCGTGCGAGCGGCCCATGACCTGGCGGACGCCGAGTCGATCGTCGACGGCTGGCGGCCGCACATCGGCGTCGTCGACATGGATCACGTTGACAGCGCGGCGCTGATGCAACGTCTCGGGACCGCGAACAAGGTTGCACGCGACGTCGTGCTGCCGGTACTCGGTCTGACCCGGCGTGGGGATCTGCAGACGAAGCTGAAGGCATTCGACCTCGGCGTCGATGACATCCTGACCGTCCCGTTCTCACCCGAGGAGTTGCTCGCCCGGTGCATGGTGCTCGCCAGACGTGCCTCCGGGACGGATCGGCCGATCGTCCCGACCATCAGGCTCGGCGAGATGGAGATCGATATCGTTCACCGCCAGGTCCGGGCCGCATCGTCCGTCATCCACCTGAGCGGGATCGAACAGAGCCTTCTGTATCTGCTCGCCAGCCGCAGCGGCCGCGTCCTCACGAGGGATGAGATCCTCGACGCGATCTGGGGGACCGACTTCGTCGCGGAGAGCAACATCGTCGACCGCCATATCCGCAGCCTGCGCATCAAGCTCCAAAACGACTATCGGCACCCACGCTTCATCGCCACCGTGCCGGGTGTCGGCTACCGCTTCATCCCGACCTTCACGAATACGGGCTGGGGCACAGATGCCGAACCGACGGAGCACTGACCCCACCACCTTGACTCGGGGCGTCTCCCGCCCGTAGACTGCGCGCCGGGCTTGGACCGCCCGACCACCCACTCCCTTAACGGAGGCGGCTCGGAACATGAAGATGTCGCACCTTCTCCGACGCACGATCGCGCCTATCGGCGCCGTCGATCGCGGGAGATCTGCGCCCATCTCGAGCTAGCCGCTGGCGGTAGTACCGCCGACCGGAAGAGCCACGAGCCGTGGGCCAGATCGGGCCCCCGGCTTTTTTGATGCCTCCTGCCGTGGCAGGACTGGGATCCAGAGCCGCGAGGCCCACCGACGAAAGCGTCGGACGAGGCCCGCGGCTCTTCCTTTCCCGCCCACACCACCAGGAGTCCTCCAGTGACCGCCACCCTGACCGAACAACTGAAGACGACTACCACCTCGATCCCCGTCGCTTCGGCTGCCGGTGTGACGGCGGCGCCCGCGCTCCTCATCGAGAGCGTCAGCAAGTCGTTCGTCGTCGGCCGGGCCCGCAAGCCCGTCGACGCGATCACGGACGTATCGATGCGCCTCGAGCGCGGCGACGTGCACGGGATCCTCGGCGCCAACGGCTCGGGCAAGTCGACGCTGATCCGGCTCATCAGCGGGTTGCTGACGCTCGATAGCGGCCGGGTCGAGGTCTTCGGACACGACATCGAGCGCGACGAGATGGAGGTCAAGCGACTGATCAACCGGGTCAGCGTCGACGCCGCCTTCTTCAAGAAGCTCAGCCCGATGGAGAACCTGCTGTTCGCGGCCCGCCTCTATGGGCTCGACGGCAAGGTCGCGCGGCGGGACACCGTCGCGATCCTCGAGCGGCTTGGCGTGAGCGAGAAGCGACTCGGGCGGCCAGTCGAGCAGATGAGCCGGGGCATGCAGCAAAAGGTCGCCATCGCGCGAGCGCTGCTGACGAGTCCCACGCTCCTGCTGCTCGACGAGCCGACGACCGGACTCGACCCGCGCAGCAAGCTCGACGTCCAGGCGTTCATCGAGGAGGTCAACGCGACCCACGACGCGACGATCGTCCTCACGACCCACGACCTTGCCGAGGCCGAGCGTCTCTGCGGTCGCATCACGGTCCTCAACGAGGGCCGTGTGGTCGCCGAGGACACGCCCGACGGCCTCAAGGCCACGACGGCGGGGCGGCTCGGTCGCCCGGCGACCCTCGAAGACGTGTTCATGACCTACACCGGCCGGTCCCTCGACGACGACATCGACGAGGACGACGCAGAGCCGGACGGCGACTAGATGACCCGAAAGGAGGTGAGAGCAGTGAACTTCAACCAGCTGGCATTGGAACTGGCGCGTGATCGCCAGGAAGAGCTGATCGCGGACGCCGCGCGCAAGCGCCGGTCCTCGGACAGCATGCCACCGGTCCGTCCATCGATCCGCCAGTCGATCGGTCGCCGCGTCATCGCGGTGGGCGAGCGCATCGCGGCGGATCCCGCACTGGAACTGGCTCGGTCCCGCTAACGGGGCCGAGCCGGCTCTCCTGAGGAGATCCTCTCGTGACCATCGTCGCCCATGAGCTGAAGGCCTCGTACGCCTTCATCGAGCGCAACTTCTTTCTGACACGCCGCTACTGGGGCTGGGAGATCGCTTTCCTGGTCTATTCGGTCGCGGGCGCGCTGTCGATCTCGCTCATCGGTGCCGACCAGGGCAGCCCCGAGCTGCTCCTGACGCTGATGGTGGGAGCGATCTTCTGGAACTACCTCTCGGTGGTCTTCAGCTGGATCGCCGAGACGATCGCCGTCGAGCGTTGGGAAGGGACCCTGGAGTACACCTTCATGGCACCGGTCCGACGCTGGGCGCAGCTGCTCGGCAGCGTGACGTACGCGATGCTCTACGGCCTCGTCCACACGGCCGTGATCTTCGTCGTGCTCGTGCTCTTCTTCCGCGAGCTCTCGTTCAGCGGCGCGAACCCGGCGACCGCGGTGACGTTCATGCTGCTCGGCTCGTTCAGTTTCGTGGGGATCGGCATGATCGCCGCGATCCTGCCGCTGCTGTACGTCGAGCGTGGCGCGCAGATGACGTTCGTCCTGCAGTCCTGCATCCTGCTGGTCAGCGGCGTGTACTACTCGATCGAGGTCCTGCCCGAGTGGATGCAGGCACTCTCGCGGCTGTCACCCGCGACCTACGTCCTCGACGGTGTCCGTGCCGGGCTCATCCACGGGACGCCCGTGAGTGAGCTGCTCTACGACGTCTGGCCCTTGATCGTGTCTGGCATCGTCCTCATCCCGTTCGGGCTGTGGGCGTTCGGCCGAGCCGAGCGGTACGCCAAGCGCACCGGCAAGCTCAAGAGGGTCGGGTAGTGCCCATGCAGGATCCCGTCCCAGCCCGCGTCATCGCCGTCCACAAGGAGACGTCGATCGTGCGCGGTCCGGACGGGGTCGACCGGTCGGCGGCGGTCTCCGGCCGGTTCCGGTTCGAGGCGCTCGCGCCCTCGGACTATCCGGCCGTTGGCGATTGGGTGACCCTCGCCGCGGGCGACGCTGCCTCGCCGGACACCACGGTGATCACCTCCGTGCTCCCACGCCGATCCGCGTTCGTCCGAAGCGCGGCCGACGCGAGCCGCCGGTCGGCTGGGAACCTCGTCGACGAGCAGGTGCTTGCCGCGAATGTCGACGTCGCGTTCCTCGTCGCCGGCCTCGATCACGACTTCAACCTGCGCCGTCTCGAGCGCTACCTCGCGGTGGCCTGGTCGAGCGGCGTCCGCCCGATCGTCGTCCTCAACAAGGCGGACGTGGCCATCGACCTCGAACAGCGGCTCCTTGAAGTCGAGTCGATCGCACCGGCCGTCCCGATCGTCGTGCTCTCCGCACGGACCGGAGACCACGTCGCGGATCTGGCTGCATTCCTCTCGCCCGATCAGACCGCGGTCGTGCTCGGCTCGTCCGGCGTCGGCAAATCGACGCTGGTGAATGCCCTCTTGGGTGAGCAGCGGCAGACGACCGCGGCGGTCCGGGCGGACGATTCGCGTGGCCGCCACACGACGACGCACCGGGAGCTGTTCGAGCTACCCGGCGGCGCGTTCCTCATCGATACGCCTGGCATCCGCTCACTGGAGATCGCTGGCGCCGACGACGGGATCGACACGGCCTTCGACGACATCGCCCAGCTCGCCGCCGCGTGCCGCTTCAGCGACTGCCGCCATCAGGGTGAGCCCGGATGTGCCGTCCAAGCCGCGATCGACGACGGCCGGCTTGGACGGGATCGATTCGCGAGCCACGAGAAGCTCGAGCGCGAGCTGGCGTACTCGGAACGCAAGGGTGACGCCCGAGCCGACGCCGAGTACCGGAAGCGCTGGCGGAACGTGCACAAGCAGGTCTCGCGGCACATGCGCGAGAAATACGGAGAAGCCCTCTGATGACGACGCGAGAACACGTGGCCGCGGCCGACGCCTGGCTCGACATCGGCGACGCCCCGCAGATCGACGGCCTCCGATTCCGACGCCCGCGTGGCACCGACGCGGACTATGAGCTGATGGCCCGCGTCATGAACGCGGCCAACGTCGAGGACGTCGTCCCATGGTTCCCGACGGCCACGAATCTGCGCGAGGAGATGGAAAGCGCATCGGGCCTGGATCCCAGGACCGACGTCGTCCTCACCGAGATCGACGGCACGGTCGTCGCGGTCACCTCCGCGGAGCGAGCGCTTCGCGGTGGCCAGCCGATGTACGACGTGCACGGCCACCTCGTGCCCGAACACCGTCGACGCGGGCTCGGCCGCGCGCTCCTGTACGAGAACCTGCGACGCGCCCGGGAGATCGCCGAGGCGCAGGGCGACCCGTATCCACTGACGATCCGCACGTGGACCGCCGAGCGTGAGACCGGCCATCAGGCGCTGCTGACCTCGGAAGGCTTCACGGTCGACCGCTGGTTCTTCCTCATGCGGCGCCCGACGCTCGACGACATCCCGGAGCTGCCACTGCCCCACGGCATCGAGCTGCGACCCGTCCGACCGGCCGACCATCGGGCGATCTTCGATGCGGAGTTCGAAGCGTTCCAGGACCACTGGAAACCGGACGACTACGACGAGCGGCAATTCGCGACGCTGTTCAAGAAGACCGATCTCGATACCGATCTGTGGGTCGTGGCGTGGGATGGCGACGAGGTCGCCGGCGTCGTCCAGAACTGGATCTGGTCTGACGAGAACGAGCGGCTCGGCGTCAAGCGAGGCTGGCTCGAGAAGATCAGTGTCCGGCGTCCATGGCGCCGTCGCGGCCTGGCCCGCGCGATCACCGCTGCGTCCTTGCGCCGTCTGCGCGCCGCAGGGATGGATGACGCGATGCTGGGCGTCGACACCGAGAACCCGACCGGAGCGCTGGGTCTGTACGAGGGACTCGGCTTCGAGGTCGACCAGCGGACATCGGCGTACGGGCGAACCCTGGAGCGCTGATCGGACGTATCCAACGGTAGTGGCATGATGGCCATGACGCGTTGGAGGATCCGATCATGCGTTCCTACCTGATCGTGGCCAACCAGACGCTGACGAGCGAGTCCCTGCGCGAGGCGATCACCGCGCGGCTCGCCGATGGACCATTGCGGGTCCACGTCGTCGTCCCCATGAGTGTCGGGGGCGGTCGGCTCAGCTGGGATGAAGGTGAGTCGCGGGCGACAGCCACAGCGCGACTCGACGAGATGCTGGATCGCCTGAAGGAGATGGGCGTCGAGGCCGACGGCGAAGTCGGCGATCGCGACCCCGTGAACGCGGTGCGTGACGCCCTCCGGCGTCAGGAGGCGGACGAGGTGATCGTGTCGACGCTGCCGCGCGGCTTGTCGCGGTGGCTCGGCGAGGATGTCCCGAGCCGGCTACGCGCCGCGTGCCCTGTCCCGGTGACGGTCGTGACCCAGGGGGCCACGGTTCAGGCCAGCAGCCGCCGCTGATTGCGGACGAGCTCGAGCCAGGCACGCTCCCGCCCGATCGTCGTCTCCGGGCCGTGGCCAGGGAACACGTGCACGCCATCCTCGAGGTCGAGGAACCGCCCGAGCGAGGCGACCATCGCGTCAGGGTCGCCGCCGGGTAGGTCCACGCGGCCCCAGCCGCCCGCGAACAGCGTGTCACCGCTGAACAGCAGGCCCTCGTCGGGCTCGTACAGGCAAACGGACCCTTCCGTGTGGCCCGGGGTATGGAGCACACGCAGGCGGATCGACCCGAACCGGACCTCGCCGCCTTCAGCCAGGTCGACGGCCGGGACCGACGGCGGGATGTCGAACGGTGCGTTGGTGCTCGGATGGATCAGGCGGTCGTGATCGAGCGGATGGGCACCGACATCGGCGCCGGTGTGCTTGGCGACCGCGGCGTTGTCGCCGATGTGGTCCCAGTGGCCGTGGCTCGAGACGATCAGCTTGAGCGTCCAGTCGCGAGCCGCCAGCTCACCCGTGATCCAAGCGAGACACGGCGTGGCGGTGTCGATCGCGATCGCCTCCCGCGAGTGTGGGTCGACGAGGACGTGGACGTTGGTCGCGAGCGGACCGACGACCCGCTGCAGGCGCTCCATCGCGCTTTGCGCGAGTCGTTCAGGCAGCCTCGAGCTTGGTCCGCATGCAATCGAAGGTCTGGCCGATCATCTTGTTGGCCGTCCCCTCGATGAGCCGCGCTCCGACACTGGCGATCGTCCCGGCGATGATCACCTCGGCCGACCAGTCCATCGTCGTTCCACCGCCATCGGCGTTGGACAGCTCCATGCGTGCGTCGGCGTCGACGGCACTCCCCGGCGCCTGGCCGTGTGCCTTGATGGTCGCCGCGTTCGGGGCGTCGAGATCGACGAACTCGAGGTTCACCACGAACCGCGCGCTGATGAAGCCGACACCGACCTTGGCCGTCGCCTTGAAATGAGTGTCGTCGATGACCTCGATCGATTCGACGCCGGGGCCGCACTGACCGACCTGGTTCGGGTCGATGACGAACGCCCACACTCGGTCGCGTGGGGCGTTGATCTGGACGGTCCCTTCGAAATGCATCCGATGCCTCCGGTGATCGAGCCTCGGGTCAGTCCTGCATCGGCGAGTACTCGGTCGCGTTCAGATACGTCGCCGGCTCCTTGATGAACCGCGTGCGACAGCCGATCGAGCAGAACGCGTAGACGATACCGTCGTGCTCGGCAAGGTGCCGGGCGTGGGCGGGGTCCACGGTCATGCCGCAGACGGGGTCGGTCAGGACGATGTCGTCGACGACCGGCTCCAGCGTGATCGATTCCGGGATCCCGCCTGCGACCGTAGCCGGACCGGGTGATGCGACGAAATCGGCGCGACCGCGGCGGACCTGGACGAGCTCCGCGAGGATCGACAGCGCGACCTCCTCCGCGGTCTCCGCCCCGATGTCCATCCCGGCAGGCGCGCGGAGTGCCGCGATCCGTTCCTCCCCGACCGTCGTCTCCTCGCGCAGCCATTCGCGCACGACGGATGAGCGCGTCGGCGACGCGACCAGCCCGACGTACGCCGCTTCCCTCGTCAAGGCGAGTCCCACGGCCTCCTCGTCCCAGATGCCCTGGCTCGCCACCACGACGTACGGTGCGGCCTCCGGATCGAGGCCGCGGATGTCGGCAGACCGGTGGACGCGAGCGCCTGGGAACGCATCCTCCTCGGCGATGGGGTCGATGACCGTCACCTTCCAGCCCGCGGCCGCTCCGACCGAGGCTAGTGCGCCCGCGATCGGTGTCGTGCCCACGACCCAGAGTTGCGAGGTCGGCAGATGCGGTTCCACGTAGATCTCCAGCGTCCCTCCCGAATGACAGGTCATGACGAGCTCGATCACACCATCGGCGCGGCGGCCCTCGCCGGGCCCGTCACGTGACAGCCGCAGGAGCCGCGGCTGTCCGTCGCCGAGGGCGCGGAGCGCCTCGCGGACCACGACCGGCTGGGCGCAGCTCCCGCCGACCCAGCCCTCGATGCTGCCGTCCGGATGCACGATCCCGCTCGCCCCGGGCCGGGCGGACGTCGGACGACGGACCGCGACGACCGTGGCGACCGCGAACGGCTGCCCGGCCGCCTCGAGCTCGGCTGCGCGAGTGAACGTGGACGTCAGCTCACGCCTTTCTCATGGAGGATGGCCCAGACCTTCTGGGGCGTGAGCGGGATATCGATGTGGCGCACGCCGAGATGCCACAAGGCATCGACGACGGCGTTGGCGATCGCCGGCGGGGCGCCGACGGTCGCGGACTCGCCCACACCCTTCGCCCCGAGCGGATGATGCGGTGACGGCGTGATCGTCTTGCCCGTCTCCCAGGCCGGCGTCTCGACGGCCGTCGGGAGGAGGTAATCCATGAACGTGCCGGCCAGGTTGTTGCCGTTCTCGTCGTACGGGATCTCCTCGTACAACGCCGGTGCGAGCCCCATCGTCAGACCGCCATGGATCTGGCCGTCCACGATCATCGGGTTGATGATGTTGCCGCAGTCGTCGACCGCCACGAACCGCCGGATCTTGACCTGCCCGGTGCCCTTATCGATGTCGACGACGCAGATGTAGCTGCCGAACGGGTACGTGAAGTTGGGCGGGTCGTAGTAATCGACCGCCTCGAGCCCCATCTCCATCCCGACCGGGAAATTCGTGTAGGCAGCGAAGGCGATGTCCTGGATCGTCACGGCCCGGTCCGGGCTGCCCTTGACGTTGAACTTGCCATTCGTCCATTCGAGGTCGTCCTCGGACGCCTCGAGCAGGTGGGCGGCCAGCTTGCGGGCCTTGTCGCGGACCTTCCGGGAGGCCATCGCGGTGGCCGCTCCGGATACCGGTGTGGACCGCGAGCCGTAGGTGCCAAGGCCATAGGGCGCCGTGTCGGTGTCGCCGTACTCGACCGCTACGTCGGAGGCCGGGATCCCGAGCTCTTCGGCCACGATCTGGGCGTACGTGGTCTCATGGCCCTGGCCCTGCGTCTGGCTCCCGATGCGGAGCAGCGCCTTCCCGGTCGGATGGACCCGGAGCTCGGCGCCGTCGTTCATCTTGAGCCCGACGATGTCGAAGTCGGGCGATGGCCCGGCACCGACGATCTCGGTGAAGCTGCAGATGCCGATGCCCATGAGCTCGCCGCGCTCGCGCTTCGCGGCCTGCTCGCGGCGGAGTTCGTCATAGCCGATCAGGTCCATCGCCTTGCGCAGCGCGGTGCCGTAGTCGCCCGAGTCGTACTCCCAGCCCGTCGGTGACGTGTACGGGAACTTCTCGGGCGGGATGAAATTGCGGAGCCGGAACTCAGCGGGATCCTCGCCCCGCTCGTGCGCGGCGATGTCCACCAGACGTTCGATCGCGTGGACCGCCTCCGTCACGCGGAACGAACAGCGGTAGGCGACGCCACCGGGCGCCTTGTTCGTATAGGCCCCGTCGACCTCGACGAACGCGCTCGGATAGTCGTACGAGCCGGTGATGACGTTGAACAGGCCGGCATGAAACTTGAGCGGGGCCGCCTGGGCGTCGTAGGCGCCGTGGTCGGCGATCGTCTTGGCCTTGAGCGCGGTGATCCGGCCGTCAGCCGACACGCCAAGCTCGGCGTCGATGTGGTAGTCGCGTGCGAACGAATCGGCCTGCAGGTTCTCCGACCGGTCCTCGATCCACTTGACCGGTTTGCCGGTGAGGAACGAGGCCGCGGCAGCGAGGATGTAGCCCGGATATGCGGGGACTTTCCCGCCGAAGCCGCCACCGATGTCGTGAGTCTTGACCCGGATCTTGTGCTCCGGGATCGGGAGGCCGGCAGCGCCCGCGATGATCGCGACGACGGTCCGGATGACGTGCGGCGCCTGGCTGGTCATGTGCAGGGTCAGGTGGCCGTTGACGGCATCCCAGTCGGCGACCATGCCGCACGTCTCGATGCTGGCGACGTGGATGCGCGGCAGATAGATGTGCTCCTTGACGCGCAGCGCGGAGCCCTCGAGCGCCGCATCGGTCGCGGAGCTGTCGCCGGACTCCCAGTGCCAGATGTGGTTGTCCTTCTGCTCACGATCCTCGCGAAGGACCGGGGCGCCCGGTTCCAGCGCCTTGTACGGATCCACGATCACCGGCAGCGGCTCGTAATCGACGAGGACCGCGGCCACGCCGTCGGCGGCCGCGTAACGCGACGTCGCGACGACCGCGGCGACCTCCTGGCTCTGGAAGAGGACGGTGTCGACCGGCAGCACGGCCTGCTTGTCGCCCGCGAGCGTCGGCATCCAGTGGAGCCCGTAGCCCTCGAGATCCTTGCCGGTCACGACCGCAGCGACACCCGGGACCTTGAGGGCCTCGGATGCGTCGATGCCCTTGATCCGGGCATGCGCGTATGGGCTGCGGACGATGTCGAGCCACAGCTGGCCGGGCAGGTTGATGTCCTCGATGTAGGTGCCCTTGCCCCGGATGAACCGGGCGTCCTCGACGCGCTTGCGGGAATGACCCATCCCGCCGACTTCGGGAGTCGTCGTCGGCGCCTGAGCTTCGAAGGTCGATGCCATCAGAGAGCCTCCTCAGCTCGCCGCGCCGACCGGCGCACCGGTCTGCACCTCGGCAGCCGCAGCCATCTCGGCTGCGGCCTGCTCGATCGCCTTGACGATGTTCACGTAGCCCGTGCAGCGGCAGAGGTTTCCGCTGATCCCCCAGCGGATCTCCTGTTCGCTCGGGTCGGGGTTCTGGTCGAGCAGCCAGGCCGCCTGCATGATCATCCCCGGCGTGCAAAAGCCGCACTGCAGGCCGTGCTGATCCCAGAACGCCTGCTGGAGCGGATGCAGCGTGGCGCCATCCGCCATGCCCTCGATGGTCTTGATGGATCGGCCGTCAGCCTGGACCGCGAGCATCGTGCAGGACTTGGCGCTGATGCCATCGACGTGGATCGTGCACGCCCCGCAATTGCTCGTGTCGCACCCGACGTGCGTGCCGGTCAGGCCGAGCGTGTCCCGCAGGAAGTGGACGAGCAGGAGGCGCGGCTCGACGTCGGCATCCTCCGAGGTGCCATTGACCTCGACCGTGATGTGCTGGGTCGTCATCGTCGTCTCCTACGCGTTCGCGCGGGCGCGCTCGAGCGCCGTGTTGAGCGCCCGGACGGTCATCTCGGCGACCATCGCGCGCTTGTAGTCGACGGGTCCGCGGACATCGGCGACGGGCCGGCTCTGCGCACCAGCAGCCGCGCCGGCCTGGCGGAATAGATCCTCGGACGGCGTGATGCCGTTGAGGACCGCCTCCGCGTCCGTTGCTGCGTATGGCGCATCGGATACGCCGGTGACACCGATGCCGGAGCCTTCGATACGGCCGTCGGCACCGAGACGGATCACCGCAGCGACACCGACCGTGGCGAAGTCCCCGACTTTCCGCTCCAGCTTCTGCCAACCGCCGCCCTGGCCGCGCGGACGGCGCGGGAAGCGGATCTCCGTCAGGACCTCGAGCGGCTCGATCGCCGTCGTGAAGGCGTCGAGGAAGAACCCGCGAGCCGGCAGTACGCGCTCGCGGACCGCATCCCCCGCGGCCGCCGGGTTATCGCCGACGCGGAGGCGGTGTGGGTCACCGGACAGGCCTCGTAGGACGACGGAGGCGTTTCCGGCCAGCAGCACGGCGGGCCAATCGGATGCGGGATCGGCATGGGCGACCGAGCCGCCGATCGTGCCCCAATTGCGGACTTGTGGGTCACCGATCGTGCCCGTCACGTCATGGAGGAGCAGGTAGGTGTCGCGGATCACGGGCGCGTCATGGATCTGCCGGTGGGTGGCCTTGGCGCCGATCGAGAGGTAGTCGTCTGTCTCCACGATCTGATCTATCCCGGTCACGTCGCGCAGGTCGACGAGAAGAGCCGGCTGCGCGAGTCGGAGCTTGATCAGGGGGATGAGGCTGTAACCACCGGACAGGATCTTGGCGTCGCCCTCGCGGGCCTTGAGGATCGCGAACGCCTCATCCAGGTTCCCGGGGCGCACATAGTCGAACTGACCGGGGATCATCGCGCTGCCTGCCTCCTCCCGCTCACACGGGTATGGCGGCCTGTCCTTGTCCGGCGCGGACAGGCCTTAGCGTGTCCGATGACGGTGACGGCGGACGTCTGCGCGTGCTCCTCCGACGCGCCGGAGTCCGTGATGCTGCGATGGAGGTTTCGAGTATCGACCCGGGTCGTTTCCGCGTCAACGGTTCCTAGCGATTGCGTCCGGCTGTCGACTGTATGCCCGGTTCGAAGAGGCGTTGAGCCAGTACCGCACGTATCGCCAGCGGACGTCGCGGTCGATCCCGGTCATCCTGCTCGAACCTCGCGACTGACCAGCACCTGACAGCATCCAGGATGATGGCCCCGTGGACGTGATCCCGCCCGAAGCGCTCCTCGAGGACTTCCCTGCCCCGATGCAGGCGATCGCCCAGCGCCTGCGCGACGTCGTCACGCAGGCGATCCCGGAGGCTCTCGAGCGCGTCAGGCCGGGCTGGCGCCTGATCGGCTACGACCTGCCGATCGGCAAGAGGCTCGTCTATTTCGCGTTCGTCCTACCTGAGGACGTCCACGTCCATCTCGGCTTCGGGCACGGATGGGCGATGCGCGACCCGCATCGGATGCTCCACGGCGCCGGGATCACGAAGCGCGTCCGCTGGCTCACGTTCGTCGACGGTGACGAGATCGATGCTGAGCGATGCGTCGAGCTCGTGCACGAAGCGGCGCGCGTCGCCGCGATGACACGGGGCGAACGGGAGCT